>ERZ778516.44-NODE-44-length-101191-cov-8.244789_pt1 | contig 101191 bp, 79 predicted proteins | sample MGYA00510342_ERZ778516 | MGnify/ENA primary metagenome ERZ778516 (study PRJEB29527, sample SAMN07138961) | mouse gut metagenome | material: feces | host: mouse | place: China:Nanjing | collected 2016-01-25 ...
GAATACTGCCAATGATTCTGAACTACCTTGACAGCATCCGTGCCGTCACCGATGCTTCCGGCAATGTGCTGGAGACTTATGACTACTATCCTTACGGTGTGGAGTTTCCGGATGGCGCGGCTTCGGGAAGCGGTGTGGCGGTCGGTGGTGATGCTGATGCCGCAGCATCAGATGTAGTTGCTGTGCAGTCAGGCGTTTCTGATGGCGCAACCGGTTCGGGGACTGTTCCTGACGGTCTTGGCGTGACGATCCAGCCCTACCGTTTCAACGGCAAGGAATCCCAAAAGTTCGCCGGCCTTCCGTATCTTGATTACGGTGCAAGGTTCTACCACCAGCTGTCCTCCCGCTGGACCACCATGGACCCGATGGCGGAAAAGTATTATTCTGTCAGTTCGTATGCATTCTGTTCGGGAAATCCTGTTAACTTTGTGGATTTAGATGGAGAGGATTTTACAAGAAAAATCAGGCGAAATACTATTTATATATCTGCTGTGTATTATACAGATGAAAAATCAATGACGTCTGCCAAACAGGCTGTTTCTTTTTGGAACAGCAGAACTGGAGATACATATACAGATGAATCGGGAAAAGTTTATAATATAAAATATGAATTGTCACTTTTAGAACTTGGAACAACCAGGCTTAAAGAAAAATCAGAAAATAAAACCTCAAATACATATATTGTAAATGATGAAGGTTTAATATCTGAGAATACTGCTGGGCAAACTGATGAAAAATTTAATATAACAATAAGAAAATCATATTCTATCACCAAGCCCGGAACAAAAGAGCGTAGCACGACCGGTGCGCATGAAATTGGTCATTCCCTCGGAATGGATCATAAAGAAACGGGAATTATGACCAAAGCGCAGGATGAAAACCGCACATCAGATGTTCCTCAGGAGAACATCAACGAAATGGTCCAATCCAACCGTGGAACGGATGATTGGCTGTCAAAGCTTTCATTGTTATTGAATAATTTATTTTAGAAATATTATGAGACGATCTTTAATTTATTTCGCTCTGCTTGTCATTGTAATTTCATGCAGCACCCCTCCAGAGCCTGAGTACTTGGATTGCCCATCAGGTGGCATTGACAGGAATTTCAGCATTTCAAGTCCGATGTTTTGCCTTAATTTTCAAGACGATGGTTATTCAGCTTATATTTTCGAGAAAGACAAGGACAGAAAATACATTTCCGCTTATTATTATCCGCCTGAAATTTTATACGATGTGGTTTGCAGTGATTCCAAGAAGGTGTATTGTCGCTTGAAGCCGGAGTACCAAGATACGGAGTTCCATTTGAGTTATAGGAATAAACGTACGAATACGGGTGAATGGGGTAATGAAACAGACGACAAAGACTATATTTCTGGCTATTGCCGTTTAGATTTTTACCCAGCTCATACCTGCCGTGAGTACATCAGGATAAATGAGCGGCCTCAATACAGCAGTTTGGACTCAGCTTGGCAGGCATTGTATTCAGGTCCGCTGTCAGAATATTACTCTTCCCGTGTAACATATAAGCGTAATCGGGATAAACCTCTGAAAGTCCGTTGGATAGAGTTGCAAAGTGATTTAGGCGTATTGCTGGAAAGGATACGCAAACCGTATCAAGACATACCTGACGTCATCCGTGCCAATAATTTTCAAATAGTTGAGCCTCTCCTGTATCTTCCTTTCCCATTGGGCAGCTCAGCATACATTTTTGAGAGGAGAAACTTGGAAAAGTTCTCCGAGGACTCGTTCTATTGCGGCAAGCAGAATTTTTATGCCTTATATTATGAACTGCCTTCCGAGCCTGAGCTGCTTTGCCGCATAATCTCTTATGATTCCAACGGTGTCCTGGCAGAGATGCTTCCTGAATCCAATGAGACGGACTATATTTTGACACTGATTCCCGAAAGCGGTAGTGTTGCCCGTGCCCACCTTTCAAATTCGGAATCTTTTGTCCGCCGTCTTCACATGCGTTCTTTGCCTGCTGACTCCGTATGGTCGGAAGTCCGTGCTTCGGATCATGGTCATGTTCCTTTGCCTGATTATGACCCGCAGGTATTCATCAATGCCTATCCTCTCGTCGATGCGTATGCAAAGACAATGGAAAAATGATTAGGCTAAAATAGGTTCATGTCTCCAGGTGATTCTTGCGATTGCCTGGAGATTTTTTGAAAAATTCCGGTTTTCCGCACCTCGACTACGGCGCAAGGTACTATCACCCGCTGTCCTCCTGCTGGACCACGATGGACCCGTTGGCGGAAAAGTATTATTCTGTCAGTCCGTATGCATTCTGTTCGGGAAATCCTGTTAACTTTGCGATTAAGCGAGAGCAGAATGGGCTTGCTCATTTTGCCGAGCGTGAGCAAAGAAAAGCCCTGCAGGGGCTTAACTTTGTGGATGTGGATGATATGCGCTGGATGGACAAAAACGGCCAGCTTGCATGGACTAGCGGTAATTGGACACAATATGCTTCAGATTTGCATAAAGAAGTTGGAAACACATTGCTGATGACAATAACAGGGCGGGCTCAATTTAATGAATTGGTTGATTCGGTGAGTATAATTCTATGATTATTAATGTTTTATGAATATGTGATGCTCCGAAGGGAGTTATATATCTGTAATCGCATGAAAGTGAGCATGTTCTGTGCTCCATCCTGAAAAAGACGCGCTACGCGCTCCCGTAAAATAACGCTCTGGAACTTATATGCCGTGGCTATTCTGTGGGGCTTGTCCGGCAGGTTTTCGGAACTCATCGATTAACAGGCGAACTTGACGATGTACTCCAGGCTTTTTGTTATTTTTGTGGACAAATTTAGGGAGTATGTATATAGGACTGATATCTGATACTCATGGAGTCTTCAGTGAGGGATTTCGTGAGTTCCTGGAGCCTGTGGACCAGATATGGCACGCCGGTGATTTCGGAGGAGGGCTTGAATTTGCCGGCTCTCTTGCGGAATTCAAGCCTCTTGTAGGCGTGAGCGGCAATTGTGACAACTATGAACTGCGTTTTGAACACCCTCTGTACAGATTTTTCGAATGTGAGGGTATGAAAGTTCTGATGACGCATATAGGTGGATATCCCGGAAGGTATGATCCGCGCGCAAGGGAGCTGATTGACAAATACAGGCCGGATATTTTTGTTTGCGGCCACTCCCATATCCTGAAAGTCATGCGTGACCCCAAGCGCGGCGGTATGCTTGTCATGAATCCCGGGGCGGCGGGAATACAGGGCTTTCATGTCGTTAGGACGGCTCTCCGTTTCCATATTGATGAGGGAAATATCCACGATGTGGAGGTGTTTGAGCTGGACAAATGATGTTTTCATGTTGTTTTGTGCAAAAAAGGCGTTTTTTCTTGCATAAATGGTACGGGAAATCTAATTTTGCAGATTAGTGTTTTGTTTAACCCTTTTAATATAAATTACCATGAAAAAGGTATTGATGTCTTTGGCAATTGCCGCTGCTATGGTTGCTGCATCTTCATGTGCATGCAACAACTGCAATTCTAAGTCGGAGTGTGAGTCAGCCGCAACAGAGTGCTGCGGAAACTGTGACTCAGAAAAGTGCGCTGATTGTGACAAGGCCGCAGATTGCAACAGCACAAAATGTGCGGATTGCGACAGCACAAAATGTGCTGACTGTGACAGCTGCTCTGTAAAGGATTGCTGCAAGGCTGAGTAATCAGTGCAGACAGAATGGGCTTTGCGGCCCTGGTGCCGAGATATTGTCCTGTAAAGAACAATATCTTTTTTTTGTGCCTGTCACGTCTTGGGTGAATCGGATTATTATGATAAATTTGTATGTCCGTGATGTCACAGCCCTATTGGGCGGAAGCGGGGATGAAGGCGGTCCCGGTGACAATAGATTTGTGACGTCTGAAAAATTTTTCAAGTATGGCAACGGTTAAAACTAAAAGCGTGTGGTTCTGCAAAGAATGCGGAAATGAAAGTCCCAAATGGATGGGGCGTTGTCCTGCATGCGGGGAATGGAATACGATGGTGGAGGAGACTGTCGCAACAGGAAAGAAGAGGGCTGGAACGGAGATTACCGTGCCTGGCTCGGGGCACAAGCCTATGCCGCTTGCAGATATAAGTTCATCTGTTGAAAACCGTATATCGCTGAACAATAACGAAGTTGACCGCATTCTTGGCGGAGGTCTCGTGGAAGGCTCACTCGTGCTTATTGGCGGCGAACCTGGAATCGGCAAATCGACCCTCTCTCTGCAGATACCTCTCCATTGTCCTGAACTCCGTACCCTGTATGTAACGGGAGAGGAGAGCGCCAAACAGGTCAAGCTGAGGGCTGCGCGTATAGGAGGGGATGACTCCGGGTGCATGATATACAGCGAGACACTTATGGAAAATATTGTGGCGGAAGCCCGTGCGATGATGCCGGACCTGATGGTCGTCGATTCAGTGCAGACTATGTTTTCTCAGAATGTCGAGTCGTCTCCGGGTTCAGTCACGCAGATAAAGGAAACTGCGTCCATGTTGCTGCGCTTTGCCAAGGAGACCGGTGTGCCTGTCATCCTTATCGGACACATAACCAAGGAAGGAAGCATCGCCGGGCCTAAGATTCTGGAGCACATTGTGGACGTGGTGCTTCAGTTTGAGGGGGATAACCGCGGTACATACCGACTTCTGCGCAGTATAAAGAACCGTTTTGGCTCCACGTCGGAACTTGCCGTGTTTGAGATGACGGGCAAGGGGCTACGTGAAGTGAGCAATCCGTCCGAGATGCTGATTCCGATGCATGACGAAGGGCTCAGTGGTGTGGCGGTGAGCGCGATGCTTGACGGGACAAGGCCGTTTCTTATAGAGGTGCAGTCGCTTGTGAGTTCTGCGGCATATGGCACTCCGCAGCGCAGCGCGACGGGTTTTGATGTCCGCCGTCTGAACATGCTGCTTGCGGTGCTTGAGAAAAGGGCCGGCTTCAAGCTCGGGGTGAAGGATGTGTTCTTGAATATGGCTGGCGGTCTCAGGGTAAGCGACCCCGCGTGCGATTTGGCTGTTGTAAGCGCCGTGCTTTCGTCCAATTTTGATTTTGCGATACCTTCCGATGTGTGCTTTGCAGGTGAAATCGGACTGAGCGGTGAAGTCCGTCCGGTCGCCCAGACGGATAGGCGTATCATTGAGGCAGCCCGCCTGGGATTCCGTAAAATCTATGTGTCAAGCTTCAGCAGTCTTGATGATTCTTCGGAAAGTTCCGGACAGGGAAAAACTGCCGGGCAGCGCTTCGGTGACATCGAGATTGTGAAAGTCGCTGATGTGCCGTCACTTTGCCGCTCTCTTTTCAAGGGGCAATAGCGTCAGTTCATAAGCGCAATACTTTCCATGAGTCTGTCGAGCATAGGTTTGGTTTTCCAGTTTGGGGATGTGCAGTTGTTGACAAGTATTGAGAATACTATCGTTTCGTCCTTGCAGCCCTCACGCGGGATTACATATCCGCTGTAGCAGCGCACTCCGTTCATGGAACCGCTTTTGACTTTGATTCGCTCCCTGGTTTGTGCGGCGGTATTTTTCATGTTATATCTCAAGGTCCCGTTCTCTCCAGGAGACGGGAGTGAGCTTGCAAAGTCTTCAAAATGAGGAGTGTCCATCATTGCTGTCAGGAATTTGCAGAAAAATTCCGCGGATACATAATTCTGTCTTGACAGTCCGCTTCCGTCTTGTGCATGTATTCCTTTGGAGGTGCTTATGCCAAGTTTTTCAAGAATCCCTGTCATGGCCTTTATGGCCGCACCGTATTCGGCGTCCTGGCATATGGTCTTGCCCAATGTGCGCAGCAGCGTCTCTGCGTAAAGATTGTTGCTCGCATGGTTTGTCTCAAAGACAATTCTTGACAGGGCAGGGGATTCCGTCTTTCCGATTGTCTTTATTTCCGTCTGCTTTGTTCCTGTCTGCTCATCCGAATCCATCCATGTCCTGTCGAGCTTGAAATCCCCCGGTCCTTTCGTGCATGGGATGCCATGGGCGTCAAGATAGTCAGCAAAATATTTTGCGCATGTATATTCCGGGAACTTGTTGCTGCAGTCGACACGTTTGCGGAACATGTCCGCCCCGAAGGTTCCGCGTATCTCGGCCGCGGGAGCAAGCTCGCTTGTGTACATGTAGAGCTGGTCTCCTGTGCCGGCTTTCCCTGTGGAGCATGAGTACCGGAACTCCATCCATGGCGCCTGTGGATATGTCGGGCTGATGTTTACAGGCTCGCCTTCCGCTTTTCCGGGACTGACGAGGAATGACTGCATGTTCTCGTAGAACATAAGGCCGGTAGCTCCTGTGCCGTAATATGTTCCGATGTCGTTCCAAAGCCAGGTAGGTTCTTCCGCCATTCCTCCGTACCATCTTCCGTCTCCGATTATATGGCCCTCAATTTTGCGTATTCCTTCTTTTCTCAGCATGGCTTCCCATTGCGAGAATGTCTTTCCGATTTCTGTGGCGATGGAGTCCTTTGAGCCTAATGTAGGGTCGCCTCCTCCTATTATATATAAGTCACCGTGAAGCACGCCGGATGTGACGGTTCCGCTGTAGCCTATGGACGTACTGAACCGGAAATCCGGGCCAAGGCTGCTTATGGCCGCTCCTGTCGTTATGAGTTTCATGTTGGATGCGGGCACGAGCATAGTGCCGGAGTTTATGTCAAGAATGGTGCGTCCGTCTCCTGTCATTGCGCAGATGCTGAATGTTGACTGGGAAAATGCCGGGTCGTGCATTATTTCCTCAGCTTCCGACTGTATGTCCGTGTGAAATGCGGCAGCCTTGGAACTGTCCTGTCCGTAAGAGCAGATTGCGGAGGCAGCCATGGCGCAGAGCGTCAGTATTGCATTTGATGTCTTTCTCATGTCTTTGAAACTAAAACTGCTGATGCGGGCGCAAAAATAATATAAATTATTCTGCTCATGTCAAACGTTTTTCTTTTTATATATGCAATCGCGACAAAATGCTTATCTTTGTAAGATTTGTGTTTAATTTGTGGCTGCATAAGGCAGAACATGAAAATCATTGATAGGTATGAAAAAAAGGGTACTTGTTTCCGGCGGGGCCGGATACATCGGCAGCCATGTGACTGTCGAACTTATAGCTGCCGGCTATGAGGTCGTTGTTGCTGACAACATGTCAAATTGCGACATGACATGTTTTGAAGGCGTCAAGAAGATAACTGGACGTGATGACATCCCGTTCGAGAAAATCGACTGCTGCGATTCTGCCGCTGTGGACAAGCTTTTCTCAGATTATGCTATTGATGCAGTCATTCATTTTGCAGCTTTCAAGGCTGTTGGAGAGTCTGTAGCCGAGCCTCTGAAGTATTACAGGAACAATCTGCTGTCTTTCCTGAATATTCTTGAGGCTGCGAAAAGCCACAGCGGATGCAATGTGCTGTTCTCGTCTTCAGCTACAGTGTATGGGGAGGCGGAAACACTTCCTGTAACAGAAAGCACTCCGCGTATGCCAGCCACTTCTCCTTACGGCAATACAAAGCAGATGTCTGAGGATATTCTCCGGGATGTCGTGTTTGCTACCGCCAAATATGACGGCAAAGACGGCCAGTGGCCTGTAAAGGGCATTGCCTTGAGGTATTTCAATCCTATGGGGGCGCACCCGTCTGCTCTGATAGGCGAGCTTCCGCGAGGTGTACCTAACAATCTTGTTCCGTTCATTACGCAGACCGCCATTGGCAAGCGTGAGTGCCTTAGCATATTCGGGAACGACTATCCGACCGCGGACGGTACATGCCTGAGGGATTATATAGACGTTGTTGATCTTGCAAAAGCCCATGTGGCAGCCGTTTCGAGAATGGTGGAGGGAAAGATGAAGGAGGACTATGAGATTTTCAATATCGGAACCGGCCGTCCTGTCTCTGTATATGAACTGGTGACGGCTTTCGAAAAGGTAAACGGGCTGAAGCTCAATTATAAATTTGCTCCGCGCCGTCCCGGGGATGTCGTGGCAATCTGGGCCGACACGTCTCTGGCCAACAAGGAGTTGGGGTGGAAAGCGGAACGTACCTTGGAGCAGACGCTTGCTTCGGCATGGGCATGGGAAAAGCATCTTGCTGAAAATGCCTGACAGGTATCTTGGAAAATGCAGAAAGGGGATGGCCAGTTATATTTATGGTCATCCCCTTTCCGTATGAGACCGCCGGTCTCCCGTGTAAGGATTATGCTTCTTTCGAAACGATTGTGCTGAGCTTCTCGCAGAGTGTGTCAATCTTCTCGAACATCTCTTTGGCAAGTCCGTCATAGTAAGCCTTTTTGTTTCCCTCAGGATGGTTTGCCCTGTTCTTGAGGTCATTGTAAAGGTCAACGGCTTCGTCAACTATCTGTGCGATTTCGTCAGTGTCCTTGTGCGGGTTGAGTGCTGTGAAAAGAGCGCAGTCATCAATGAATTCCCCGACGAAGTACTCGATGTCTTTTTTGAAAACTCTAAGGTTCATGTTATTGTAAATTAAGTATTGTTGTGTCAATATCAGAGCGCAAAGGTAATAAAAAATATTGATTATGCATTAAGTGTCGCAGACGTCTTGCAAGAACGCCGTCAATTGCTAACCTTTGATTAAAGCCTATGAAGTGTCATGCCGGATATGTTCTCATTGCAATCTTGGCGGCAATCCTGTGCCAGTCCTGCGTAAATGATGCCGATGTGGCAAGGCGCCTTGACGCGGCCGAATCCGTTATGGACTCAGAGGCAGGCGCGGCCTTGGATACCCTGCAGTCTATTGACGGCTCCACTCTGATTTCCCGTCGTCTTCGCGCACGCCATGCCCTTCTTTATTCTATGGCTCTGGATAAAAAGTGAGCCCTAATATGTTTGAAGCAAAGGGCCAGGACATGTACTTCCGTTAAGGAAATGCGTAATTATTGCGTGCCGGATGCGCGGAAGGAAGAATATTTTTCTTATATTTGAGCTGTCGCTCATATATACGCTTGGTCTCGGCATAGTGAAAATAAATTTTCCCTCAGCTCTCGACTTTTGCTATATTTAAGCTAAAGTTCAGATAACATCTGAAAAGTTGCGCATTTCCTTTTTATAATTTAAAATATCAGGACTATGAAAAAGTTTGTCTTTTCGGCCGTGGCATTGCTGTTCTGCTGTGCTGCCGCCGTGGCTCAGGAGAAGCAACAGGGAAAACGTACGATTGATGAGTATTTTTATCAATCGGTAGAGTTTGCTGTTTCCGACGGATTCAAAAAAGAGGATCTCAGCGTGTTTGACTTGGGGGTACGTCTTGGCTGGCGTATTGACAGGAACTGGGCCTTGTTCGTGCCTGCTGACATGTCACTGATACTTTATAACCGTACCACTACACGCAACTATAGTTCGGATGTGCTTCTCGGACTTGGAGCTGCACGCCGCTTTTTCCTTCAGTCAGGTGATGTAATCGAATTGAGTGCGCAATGCAACTCTACCTTTGCCCCTACTCCGGTGCATTATCTTAAGCCGTCCGTCATGGTGAGGTATAGCCTGAACAACAGGGATTATCCGCGCTTTTATGCCGGTTTGGGCGGACAGTGGATACATCCTTACCGCAATTTGGCTCCAGACCGTGTTCTGCTCACAGTGTCGCTTGGAGTATGGTTCCTGTAAAATCTTTATGAAACTTACTGGTCCGGCCTATTCTTCCTGGAGGAAGTAGGCCGGGCTTTTTATTACGGGCGTGATGCCTTCTCCTGTCCATGAGAACAGTCTTTGGGCTTTTATGAGACGGTATGAGTTGTCATAGTAGTCTTCCTCTCCCGGTATCAATGAGCTGATTCTCACGAAGTGCGACGAGTGGATGAATTTTCCGCTTCCAAGATAGATGCCCACATGGGTGATGCTCCCTTTTTTGAAAAAAGTCTCGGGCGTACCGAAGAATATAAGGTCTCCTGGCTTGAGGTGCTTGATTCTCTTCAGCATCTCCGCTTTAATCTTGTTCGAGTCCGGTGTCACTGCGTGGTCAGCCTGCATTATGATTTCTCTTCCGATTGCAGCCTGCTGTGAGGCATTTCGGGGAATCAGCCTGCCGTTCATGAACCATACCAGTCTTGTGAATCCGCTGCAGTCCACTCCTTTGCTTGATGCTCCTCCCCATAGATAAGGTACTCCAAGCAGGCTTTTGGCAGTCGCTATTATTGCCTCGGGGCTTTCTTTCGTTCTGAAGGCCTGTGCCCAGGAAGTGAAGTCGGCAAGGTCGTTTTCCGGAGCCCAGCCCTTGGTACCAGAGGGAAGCATGACTTCTGCCCAGCCTTTTTTGATTGACGGCTTCTGATTTTTGCCCTCTGTCATCACGATGCGCACGAGATCTCCCGATGAAAGGTCGCAAATCTGTTCGGAATTTGCTGATGCACCGCGCCTTACGCTGCTGTGGAGTGAGGTGCAGATGTATTTCGGTGCGGCGATGTATGCTGCCAGCCTGTCATGTTTCATTTCTGTCAGGCCAAGTTCGGTGCACCATGCGCTGTAAGGCTCCGGTGTTGTCACCTGTCTCCAGTAGTCTTTTTCGCCTGTGATTTCCACGACGGTTCCCATGAGTGCCTGTGTTCCCATCTCTGCCGTGTAGTCCGGTTCTTCTCTGAGATTGACTTCAGAAAGGCCTGTCACGGCCATGCGCCTAGTCTGGGCTGATGTTGTGATGCATGCCGCTGCCGCAATTGCTGCTGCCAGCATTATGATTGTTTTTTTCTTCATGTGAGGTTTGCTTTGTGTCATTGCCTGCCGGGGTGCTTTGTTCGTGATGTTTATTGCTGACACCTTGACAGATGGCGATAATATGCAAAATTATGAACTTTTTATGATAGAAGATGCCTTTGGATGGAAAAATCCAGGCTCAACGGAAGATCCATGCTGCTTTATGTTTCACAAAGTATGCGGACCATATAGGAGCGCTTCGGCTTTATTTTGTGCATCCTGCATTGCCACCGGGCGAGCTTGGCCATTAATGTGGAATAACTATATGATAATCATTGTGCTGCTGGTGTGTCGCCTTGGTGATGGGGGATCGCATATCGGGGAATATCTTTATAGCCAGTTGCTTGTGCTCCATTAATTGTCCGGCAACGGCAGGTTTGTGTATAAGTAAGATGGCAGGCAACCTATAGGTGTCTGCCGAAATATGATTAAATTTGCAGGATATGTCAAGTGATTTTCAGAAAATGGGCTTTCCTGAGGGAAAGCGGTATAATTCCTTTGTGGGGTACTTCCGCAAGAAGTATGGTGAGCGTCTTCAGAAAATTGTGATAGATGCCGGATTCACATGTCCCAACAGGGATGGTCTTGTAGGCCGTGGGGGCTGTACATATTGTGATAACGCTGCGTTCCACCCATCATACAGCACTGCGGGCAAAAGTCTCGCAAGGCAAATTGATGAGGGGATTGAGTTCCATAAGGTGCGTTACCGCAATACGGAGCACTATCTTGCCTATTTCCAGTCATTCTCAAATACATATGCTCCATTGGAGCGCTTGAAGGAATTGTACCTTGAAGCGCTCGCCCATCCTGATGTGGTCGGCATCGTGATAGGGACAAGGCCTGACTGCGTGGATGAGGGGAAAATGGATTTCCTGGCGGACTTGACTCAGGGCAGGGTGCTGAAGGATTGGAGCAGGACACTTGCCGGGTCAGCTGATGATGGAAGTAACAGGCTTATGCGTACGGCTCCTATTGTGATAGTGGAATATGGGATAGAGTCATGCTATGATACTACTCTCAGCCGCATAAACCGCGGCCATGATTTTGCGACGGTAAGGCATGCGGTCGGGCTGACTGCTGAACGCGGAATCGACATGGGCGCGCATTTCATCCTCGGGCTTCCGGGGGAGAGCCGTGAAATGATGCTTGAGGAATGCGGGCTGATAAATGAGCTGCCGCTTCTTTCCGCCAAATTCCACCAGCTCCAGATTGTCAGGGGAACCAGGATGGAAAAGGAGTTTGCCGAGCGTCCCGGTGATTTTGAGCGCTTTGCTCTTGATGAATATATTGATTTTTTCGTAGACATGCTTGAAAGGCTGAGGCCGGGACTTTTTATCGAGAGGTTTGCCGGAGAAGTCCCGCCACGCTTTGTCAACGAGACTCCATGGGGGCTTATACGCAATGCCGGACTTTTGAGGCTGCTTGACACAAGGCTTGCCCAGCGTGACACATTTCAGGGACGTCTGGTGCATTAACTTGCAATTTGATTGCGAAAACAGCTTTTTATCATACGTATTTTCAATCTTTTTGGTTACATTTGCCAAATTTTATTTCGAGATGCAGACTTTTGTAAATTCACAGATTGCCGAAGGACTTACCTTCGATGACGTTTTGCTGATTCCTGCACGTTCTGAGGTTTTGCCGAGAAGTGTGGATGTCTCTACAAGATTCACTAAAGAAATCTCTCTTAAGACCCCTGTCGTCTCTGCCGCAATGGACACTGTGACCGAAGCTGAGCTGGCCATAGCCATGGCCCGTGCCGGCGGTATCGGTGTCATACACAAGAACATGACGATAGAGGAGCAGATGAATCAGGTGCGCCGTGTCAAAAGGGCGGAGAACGGTATGATTTATGACCCTGTCACTATCCGTCCGGAGGCTACAGTCGGTGAAGTTCTCGGAATGATGGCAACTCACCATATCGGCGGCATTCCTGTCGTGGATGCTAATGGCTTCCTTATCGGAATCGTTACCAACAGGGATCTCCGTTTCCAGGACAATCCGAGGATTCCTGTTTCACAGATAATGACATCATCAAACCTTGTGACTGCACAGAAAGGCATCAGCCTTACAGGGGCGACGGATATTCTGCGCCAGCACAAGATTGAGAAGCTTCCGGTGGTTGATGCTGACGGAAAGCTTGTGGGACTGATTACATACAAGGACCTTATGAAAATCAAGGATAATCCGATTGCGTCAAAGGATTCCAAGGGCCGTCTTCTTGTGGCAGCTGCCGTAGGAGTGAAGGCTGACACTGTGGAGCGTATCGGAATGCTGGCTGACGCGGGTGCCGATGCTGTCGTGATTGATACGGCGCACGGACATTCGGTCGGAGTGCTTGAAGTCATCAAAAAGGCTTGTGACGCGTTCCCTGATATGCAGATAGTTGCCGGCAATGTCGCTACCGGAGAAGGCGCGAAAGCCCTTGCCGATGCAGGCGTAAGTGCCGTGAAGGTCGGTATCGGACCAGGCTCAATCTGCACTACTCGCGTTATTGCCGGTGTCGGAATGCCTCAGCTCTCTGCGGTTATGATGGCTTCCGAGGCTCTCAAGGGCACAGGAATACCTGTCATTGCAGATGGCGGAATCCGCTATTCCGGAGATGTCGTTAAGGCTCTTGCAGCCGGTGCAAGCACAATCATGGCCGGCTCGCTCTTTGCCGGAGTCGAGGAGTCGCCGGGAGAGACAATCATACTTAACGGAAGGAAATTCAAGTCTTACCGCGGAATGGGCTCTCTTGAAGCCATGCAACAGGGATCAAAAGACCGCTATTTCCAGGATATGGAAGAAGATATCAAGAAGCTCGTTCCTGAAGGAATCGTGGCTCAGGTGCCTTACAAGGGTACTCTGTCAGAGGTTGTTTACCAGCTTGTCGGCGGTCTGCGTGCAGGTATGGGCTACGTAGGTGCAAATGATATCGAGTCGCTGCGCAATGCCAAGTTCGTGCGCATCACCAACGCCGGCTATATTGAGGGACACCCGCATGATGTGACAATTACAAGGGAGTCGCCTAACTATTCGAGATAATCGCTGATGAAGCGGGTCATATATTATATGGTTCTGGGAGTCGTCCTGTCGGCATTTGTGTCGTGCAGGGCGATTTCGGACTTTTTCGGCAATGACCCGGCTGTAGCGGCGGTAGGGAAGAGCAAGCTGCGCCTGAGTGAGCTTAGGAGCGTAATTCCGGACGGGATTGCTCCAGAGGACAGTGCACGTCTTGCCGCCCAGTATATGAAAACATGGGCTTTGGACAAGGTCTTTCTGGAGATTGCGCAGAAACAGCTGTCCAAGTCCGAGAAAGATGTCGCCAGGGAACTGGAGGACTACAGGACTTCCCTGCTCAAATACAGGTATGAGCAGCTTTATGTCAACGAGAGGCTTGACACTTCGGTAGCTGAGGAGGAGGTCCTCGGCTATTATGAGAGGTTTCCGGAGAAATTCGTTCTTCAAAGGCCTGTCGTGAAGGCAAGATTCATGAGCATTCCCTCGGAATCGCCGCTTCTCAAGCCGATAAAGGACAGGATGTGCTCTTCTGAGGCCGGGGATGTGATGGCTGCGGACAGCATGGCTTTTTCTGCGGCGTTCAAGTTCACCACGTGGGATGACGAGTGGATTGATATCGCTGAGCTTGCCTGGGAGTTCGGACCGGAATATGCTTCTGTCATGGCTTCGGTAAAGCCGGGCTGGATAGAGAGGACTGACACGTCAGGTGTGACCAATGTCGCCTATGTGTCGAATGTGACGGAGGCCGGCAGGTGTGCTCCGATTGAATTCAGCACGCCGCTCATAAAGGATATGATAATTAGTGCACGCAAGCAGGGCCTGATTTCAGACTTGGAACGGGATTTGCTCAATGACGCGCGCGAAAATGGACAATTTGTAATATTATAGTGATATGAATATTCTCTGCATCAAGAGATTTGCGGTAGCGTCGGCTTTGTTTGCCATGTCGTTTGCCGCATCGGCACAGAAATATCCTGATGGAATAATCGACAAGACTGTCGCCGTGGTAGGAAACGAGATGATCATGATTTCGCAGCTCGAGGAAGAGGTGCAGATGATGAGGGCATACGGAATGATGTCTGACAGGACAGGAAGATGTGAAATTCTGGAGCAGATGATGTCCGCAAAGCTTTTTCTCATGCAGGCGAGACTCGATTCCATCGCGGTCAATGCCGATATGGTAGAAGGTGAGTTGCGCAACAGGATAGACATGCTCCGCAGCAACTATGGCGGTGACGAGGAGGTCGAGAAACAGTTCGGAAAGCCTATCTATAAGCTCAGGCAGGAGTGGAGGGAGGCAATCCAGGACCAGACTCTCCAGCAGCAGATGCAGAGTGAAATCGCAAACAAGATTCCGGAGCTTACTCCTTATGATGTGGAGAAGTATCTTGAATCCGTGGAGCCGGAGGATCTTCCGGTCGTGCCGGTGATGTACCAGTTGAGCCAGATATGCATATATCCTGACAGGGAAGCTGCCGACATCGCAGTAAAGGAACGTCTTCTTGCCATCCGTGAGCGTATCATAAACGGTGAGAAATTCTCTACCCTTGCCCGCATCTATTCGCAGGATCCGGGCAGCGCAAGAAAGGGAGGTGAGCTTGGAATGGCCTCGAAGTCCATCTTCTGGCCTGCATTCTCTGATGCGGCGATGTCTCTCAAGCCAGGTATCGTGTCACAGATAGTGGAGACACCGGACGGTTTTCATCTCATTGAGGTGCTGGACAAGAAGGGTGACATGTTCAATGCACGTCATATTCTTCTCAAACCTGAATATACTTCCGAGGACCGCGAAAATGGCTTCAGGGTGCTTGACAGCCTCAAGACCGAGCTTGCCAACGGGGCTGTGACATTCGCTCTTGCTGCAAGGTTTTATTCTGAAGACCCGGCTACGAGGACCAACGGAGGCCAGATGGCAGACCCTAATACCGGGTCGTCATATTTTGAGATTGACCAGCTCAAGCCGCAGGATTATGCCGCCATCAAAGAGCTTAAGGAGGGAGAGATTTCAGAGCCTTTCCAGTCGCTCGATAATGAGGGACGCAGCGGCAACACGGTGTACAAGATAATCAAGGTCGATAAGATACTTCCTGCGCACCCGGCAACTTTTGCCAGCGACTATGCCCTTTTGATGAAGGCCGCCAAGGAGAAGATGCAGATGGATGCCATAAGCAAATTCATCGACTCTAAGATAAAGAGCACCTATATCGTCATTGACCCTCTGTTCAAGGACTGTGTATTTGAACGCGAGGGCTGGTATGAGAAAATCCGCAAGTAGGTCTGTCGCCTATGAGGTCGTTTAAGGGACTTGCTGCAATTATCTTGGCTTACGTGCTCTGTCTTTCGTTAGCTTCACGGGGGCAGGCGCGTGGTGGTGACGGACGTGAAGGTACGCAGGACAGCCTTGTCGTGCTGTTGAGCGCCAAGTCCGCGCAGATGCTTGACATTGACGGGGTGAGCTACAGGAAAGTTGTCGGTCCGGCACGCTTTCTTCATAACGGCACTTTCCTTCTTTGTGACACTGCCCTGTGGAATGTGGATACGAAAGTCATTGATGCCTGGGGAAATGTCAGCATTCTCCAGGATGAGACGGTGCTGACAAGCGACAAGCTCACTTATCTGGTAGATGACAATCTTGCGCAGTTCCGCGGTTCTGTGGTGGAACTGACGGACAAGGACCACAATACGTTGAGGACTCGCCATCTTGACTATGACACAGCGGATTCCGTGGCTGTTTTTCAGGGCGGAGGCGCAATGAGGGACAAGGACGGACAGATTATAGAGAGCATGCGCGGCACGTATGACTCGAAGATAAATACGTTTGTCTTTACTGATGATGTGAACATGTTCACCGATTCGGTTTTCGTCAAGACCATTTCGCTCAAATACGAATCTGACATTAATCTGGCTACTTTCGGACGTGCCACCGATGTATGGAAGGACGAGAATATGCTGTCTTCCGGCAACGGCTGGTATGACCGCTCGCGGGAAGTGTTCTTTTTCTCTGAGCGGGTGCATGTGATGTCTGAAGAACAGGAGGGATGGTGCGACAGCTTGTTCTTCTGGAGGAATACGGCTGATGTCGAGATGCTTGGAAATGCCCAGATTACCGATACTACAAGAAATGTATTCGGACTTGCCGGGCGCATACAATATTTTGATTCTTCCTCCAAGGTTACGATGACGCGCAAGCCGGCTGTGATTTCGCAGACCGATTCGGGAAATGGTGTTGTGGATACTGTCTATCTTGGCGCGAATAAACTGGTCTATTATACTCTCAGGATGTGTGATGTTGACAGTATGGATGTAGTGGCTGCTGCAAAACGTCTTGAGGACCTTAAGGTGGACCCGGTCGGAACTTTCAGGAAGAAGGCTGCTGAAGAGGCCGCAAAGGCTGCGGCGGAAGCTGCAAAAGACGACCCTAATTATCGTCCGGCTTCTTCACCGTCATCCGGCAAAGCAACCGGGAAGACATCCCTCGGGCAGACAGGCAAGGCTGAAGGTAAACAGTCCGGTGCTCCTGTCTCTGCGGCAAAGCCATCCGATAAGGATTCTGTTATGCCTTCTGATTCATTGGCGATGCCGGGCGATACGCTCGGAACGTCTGATTCGCTTTCTTCTGCAGGATTCCCTGTTGAGCCGGTTGTGGAAGTCAAGGAGCCTGAAGATACGTCAAAAGTAGGATTCCTGGAGGCAATCAGCAATGTCAAGATATACAAGAAGGACATGCAGGTGTCTTGTGATTCTCTTGTTTACTGCGACCTTGACTCTCTCGCGCAGTTTTTCCGTGACCCTATAATATGGCAGGATGCCAACAGGCAATATACGGCAGACAGCATATATGTGTCGGTAAGCGGAGGGACAATGGACAAGGCTATGCTGATGTCAGACGCTTTCATAACCATACAGGAGGATTCTCTTCATTTTGACCAGATAAAGGGTACAGAGATGATGGCCTATTTTGACGGGAACGGGGGCCTGCGCCGATTTGACGTGCTCGGGGGAGCGTCTGCCCTGTTCTATATAGAAGAGAATGACGCGCTTGCCACGGTCAACAAGACTGATTCGAAGATGCTTTCAGCCACTTTCAAGGATGGCGAGCTTCAGAGGATATATTATTTCGAGGAAGCCAAGAATGACGGATATCCTGTCGTAAGGCTTTCACGTGAGGAACGTCAGCTCAAGGGATTCAGGTGGGATCCTGCGAAACGTCCGGCCGACCGCAGCTCAGTCACTCCGCTGTCATTGAGACCGAGCGAGAGAAAACGTTATGCGGCCCGCCCGAGAGCCAGCTTCATGCAGACAGACATCTATTTTCCGGGATACATGAACGATGTTTACAGGCAGATTCAGGTACGTGATTCTTTGCGCAAGATAAGGGAGGCGGAAAGATTGGCTGCCGAGAGGGAGGCCGCTGCCCGGGAGCGCCTTGACAGTATTGCGAGGGCAGACAGTCTGGCCATGGCGGATTCGCTTGCTTCCGGAATCGGAAAGGACATTGTGGATTCTCTGAATGTGCGGCAGGGCAGTGACAGCTTGTCCGTTTCTGATACTGCGGCTTCTGTAAAAGTCTTGAGTGCAAAGGAACTGAAGGCTGCGGATAAGGCTCTGAAGAAAAAGCTCAGACAGGAAGCACAGGAAGCGAAATGGAAGAAACTTGACGAGCGTGATGCGGAAAAAGCACGTATCAAGGAGGAAAAACGTCTTGCCAAGGAACGCAAACGTAAGAGGAAAGCCCTGCAGGATGCCGCAAGACAGGCGGAGAAAGATGCCCGCACAATAGAAAAATACCGTATGAAATATGAACGGCAGAAAGCCCGTAAGGACGCCCGGGCTGCCAAAAATCAGGTGCTGCTTTCCAACTGATGAATTAATTATGCCGTGTTGAAATGAAAGAGGCCTGCCATAAATTCCGGCAGGCCTCTTTCATTTATTGTGCAAGTGATGATTTATCTTATATAGCTCGTAAGGAGCTTCAAGCTGCCTTCTGGGGTGAATGTCACTGAGCCTGTGCATGCGGGCACGAGGACGGTCTCACCTTGGCGGAGACTTACTGTATTGCCCTCTGAGTCTGTCAGTGAGCCTTTGCCTTCTGTGCAGATTACTATCAGGAAAGAATCCAGCGATTTCACTTCCTTGGTGACAGGCTTGTCAAGGTCATAGAGGGAAGTCGTGAAATACTCACAAGATACAATCTCGTTTTCCTCATTCTGCTTCTCTGTGTAGGCTGTCTTATAGTCAGGAAGGACTGTATAGTCGATGGCTGCCTTTGACAGTTCGGTATGAAGCTCGCGCGGCTTTCCGTCAAGTCCCTTGCGTCCGAAATCGTAAATCCTGTACGTGATGTCAGATGTCTGCTGGATTTCAGCGATGAAGCAGCCGCTTCCTATGCTGTGTATGCGTCCGGCAGGAAGGAAGAACACGTCACCGGCCTTTACATTGTAGTCATGCAGTACCTCTGTCACAGTGTTGTCATCTACTTTAGAAGCATATTCCTCTGGAGTGATGTTCTTTGTCAGACCCGACATGAGGTGGGCTTTTTCATCAGCCTGAACGACATACCACATCTCTGTCTTGCCTTTCGAGCCGTTGTGCCTTTCAGCTGCGAGCTTGTCGTCAGGGTGTACCTGGATGGAAAGGTCGTCACGCGCGTCAATGAATTTGACCAGGAGAGGGAACTCCGTTCCGGTCTTTTCATATACTTTCTGGCCAAGCAGCTCTCCCTTGTATTCCGCTGCAAGCTCAGCCACAGTCTTGCCGGCGAGTTCTCCCTCAGCCACGACTGATTCGTTACCCTTTACACCAGACAGCTCCCAGCTCTCTCCGATGTTGTGCTGCTCTGTCTCCACGCCCTTGAAAGGTGCGATTTTTTCACCGCCCCATACGACGGATTTGAATATTGTCTTGAATTTTAATGGATACATATCTTTTAAATGGTTTGGCCTTTGCGGGCCGTTGGAATCTATTGCTTGTCAAGCTGGTTAAGCGCGAAGGTGTATGCTCCGACAGAAATGGCCTTGCTGGCTCCCATTTTCGAGATTGCCACTCCGATGCGCTTCTGAGGGTCATAGATTACCTCGATGTCGCTTCCGAAAATCTTGAGTCTCCTCTGCTCTCCGCGTGCGAACTCTGCGAACTCCTCCTCATTGTCCAGGTCATAGACCTTCATCTGCACCCTGTCAAGCTGGTCGCCCGAAAGCGTGCCTATCTTGCTTCTGAGTGAGGCCAGAAGCGACGGCATTATATACTTGCGTGCCGCTGTTATTCCTCCTCCGATTACGATGAGACCGTCAGTAAGCGTCACGGCCGTAGCCATTGCGTCTCCGGCTACCTCTCCCATCTCGGCAAAGGCTTTCTTGGCAGCTTCAGCATCTCCGGTCCTTATGCCCTCAGCCACATCAAATATGTCCTTAGGCTCAAGACCATGGTCAGGGTTGCCGGAAAGTTCACCATAAACTCTCTTTACTGCTCTGACAGCTACTCCTTCCTCCACGATAACGTTCTGGTTCTTCTTATGCGGCAGGCAGAATGTCTCCACGCATGAGTTGTCTCCGCGGTTAAGTTCCCCGTTGACAATCATTCCGATACCGAAACCTGTTCCGAAAGTATAGCCGAGCATGTTCTTGTAACGTTTTGCGCTGCCGGCCATCTCCAGCTTCTCGTTTATCTCCGGAAGAACACCTCCGAGGGCCTCGCCGTAAGCAAAGAGGTCTCCGTCATTGTTGATGAAGACCGGAATGCCGAACTTCTTCCTGAGGAACGGTCCGAGGGCGACTCCATCCCTGAAAGAAGGGAAATTCGGAAGGTAGCCTCCGATGATTCCGTTAGGGTAGTCCGCAGGTCCGGGGAACGCGAAACTGATTGCAACCGGCTTTTCGCTGAGCCTGTTTATGATTTCCTGGAAACCGTTGACCATTGTGCTGAGACACTGCTCAAGGTCGTGCGAGTTTGACGGAAGAGTGAGAGGGTTCACTATGAATTCACCGCCTCTCATTGCTCCGAATACCATGTTTGTTCCTCCTGCATCGAGAGTCAGGACGATACGCTGGTCTGTTTTGTAATGTGTCATGATTATGTCAGTTTATTTGCATTCGAAATGTAGTGTCCCGCCTTCTGTGAGGCTCTTGTGGCTGATGCGGTATTTCCCGAAATTCTTGCCCGAGAGGCTGATGCGGGAAATGCGCTTTCCGCCGTCCTTTGTTATGACAATCTTGTCATGTCCTGCGCAGATTGAAGGGTCAATGCTTATTTCAATCTTGTCAAAGCGCGGTGTAGTGAGCATGTATGCCGGCTCGCCAGGGCAGTCAGGGTAGAAGCCCATCATCGAGAATACGGCCCATGCGGACATGGTTCCAGTGTCGTCATTGCCTGGGATACCGTCAGGAAGTGTCGTGTAATGCTTGTCAAGCAGCTTGTCGACAAGCTCCTGTGTGCGCCATTCCTCTCCCTTGAAGTAGCTGAAAAGATATGGATAGGCAATGTCCGGCTCATTCGCCGGGTCGTAAAGCCCCTCTTCAAACACTTTCGCCAATTTGTTCACGAAAGCCTTGCGTCCGCCCATCAGTTTTGCAAGGCCGGCAATGTCATGCGGCACATAGAAAGTATAATTCCATGCGCTTCCTTCGTGGAATCCGGGTACAGGCTCGAAATTCTCTCCCTGGCGCGGGTCGAAAGGAGCGAGGAACTTGCCGTCCATGGTTATCGGACGGAATGTGCCGGATTCTGTGCTGTAATAATGCTTGTATCCGAGAGAACGCTGCCTGAACAGTTCCGCATCCTCCGGTTTGCCGAGGTCTGACGCCAGAAGTGACAGGGCATGGTCCGCGATATAGTATTCCAGCGCATGTGAGACTGAATTGTCTCCCGACAGGTCGGCTGCGTAGAATCCGAGCGGAACATATCCTTTTTCGATGTACGGGTCAATGTCCGGACGCATGAGATTGTCCTTTCCCGGAGTGTCTGCGGACTTGATGAAGGCCTCATATGCTTTGCTGATGTCAAAATCACGCAGGCCCTTGAGCCATGTGTCGGCTATCACAGGGATTGCAGGGTCTCCTTCCATGGTGAAAGTCTCCCTTCCGTAAAGCTCCCATTTCGGCATCCATCCCCAGTCTTCATATATCCCTATCATCGAGCGCACCATGTCGCGCTGCCTTTCCGGATATACGAGCGTCATGAGCTGGTGAAGATTGCGGTATGTGTCCCAGAGAGAGAATACTGTATATCTGTTTTCTCCTTCAGGTACGCGTCCTGTTCCGTCGTTCTCTGCCTTCGGATATTCACCATTCACATCGTTGAGGATATTAGGGTGTATCAGCGTATGGTAAAGGGCGGTATAGAAGACCTCCTTGTCTTTCCTGGTGCCTCCCTCAACCTTTATGCGTGATAAGTCTGCCTCCCATTTTGCAGCAGCCTGGGCGCGTACCTTGTCGAAGCCGAAGTCCGGCTGTTCCGCCTCAAGGTTCTCCCATGCATTCTTGCAGCTCACGAAAGAGACGCCCATCTGAAGCTCAATCTGCTCGCCTTCCTCAGTGTCGAAAGAGAACCAGTAGCCGAGTTGGTTGCCGGCAAGTTCCCTTCCGTAACGGGTGTATATCTTGTATTTGCCGTTGTCCGGAGTCCATTCCGCTTCGACTCCCGTCATCTTTGGCTGTTTCTTCCAGAATCCGCTTTCCGCCGGCTTGCGGTTTACACGGATTGCAAAGTAAACGGGAAACACTGCCTGCGGGTTATAGCAGAAAGTGCCTGCGAGCCTCATTCCTTCAATCTCGGTGTCGCTGACTTTCCTGACCCATGCGCCGGTTTCATTAGTGAGTCCTTCGCCGAGGTTTACCAGAATATTGCCCCTGCCGGCAGGGAAGGTGTAGCGCTCTGCTGATGTTCGTGTCGTGGCGCTTGCTTCCGCCTTTATGCCGTAAGCCGTAAGTTCGCAGCTGTAATATCCCGGCTCGGCATGTTCGGCAGTATATTCCGAGCCATGTATATGGTGATCAGGATAAATGGCTCCTGTCGTAGGCATCGTAAGCACCACACCAAGCTCCGGGCATCCCACTCCGCTGAGGTTCACATGAGAGAATCCTGTGAAGAACTTGTTTTCAAAGCAATAAGGAGTTGACCACCACCTGCTGTCCTTGTCATACACGTTCATGTCTGAGCCCATCACGTTGAATGGAGTTACGGACATCATGCCGTTAGGACAGATTGCACCCGGGTTGGTCGTGCCGAAATTGGTTGTGCCGACAAACGGATTCACGTAATCTGTGACTTTGTCTGAAGCACTTGCTGCAACTGCAATCATGCAGGTGAACAGTGTGGCAAATGTTCTTGTTTTTCGTGTCATGGATTATGTTTTAGTATTACGGCTGCCCCGCGGACGAGGGCATGGCCCGGTCATTCGCAAAGCAGCCGTAAACATTATTGGAATTTTAGAGAATGCTTGTCTTCTTCGTGAACTCGATGATTTCATCGACATATCCGAATGCAAGTCCCACCACAGTGTCGGCGCATCCGTAATATACGGCAACGCGTCCGGTCTGAGGGTCGTGCAGAGATGCACAAGGGAAAGTCACGTTAGGCACGTCGCCGGTGCATTCATATAAAGTCTCAGGATGAAGCAGGTATGGACCGGTACGGGCAAGCACTTTCCAAGGCTGCTCCAGGTCGAGAAGTGCCGCTCCGAATGAGTAGTTGTATCCCTGGCAGGTGTGGTGTACGCCGTGGTAGAACATGAGCCAGCCTTCTGAAGTCTCGATAGGGACAGGGCCTGCACCTATCTTGCAGCATTGCCATGCGCTCTTCTCGAAATCAGACGGTCCCATCACGTGGCGGTGGTGTCCCCAATACTCAAGGTCAGGTGACTCAGAGTAGAAAATGTCGCCGAAAGGAGTATGGCCTGTGTCGCTCGGACGTGAAAGCATTGCATACTTGCCGCCTATTTTGCGCGGGAACATCACTCCGTTCCTGTTGTACGGAAGGAAGGCATTCTCCAGCTGATGGAATGTCTTGAAGTCATCGGTCCAGGCAATTCCGATTGTAGGACCATGGTAGCCGTTGCACCATGTAACGTAATATTTGTCATCGATTTTTGCAACGCGCGGGTCATAGCCGTACACCCATTCGCCGACCTCCGGAATGTCACAGTCGAATTTGAGGGTTTCCGGGTCCAGCTCCCAATTGATGCCGTCCTTGGAAAAGCCCACATGAAGGGTCATCCTGATATTTGTGTCATCCACACGGAAAACTCCGGCGTATCCGCCGTTGAACGGCACTACGGCCGAGTTGAATATGCTGTTTGAATTGGGAAGGAGATTTCTCGGAATCACAGGATTAGCGGAGTATCTCCACATTGTGGTCTTGCATCCTGCCGGGCGCTCTTCCCAAGGCATGTCCGGCAGCGGGTTGCCGGCGATTTTAAGATTGTCTGTCATTTCAGTTTGATTTAAACTCTTATATACTCACAAAGGTACTCCAAAAAATCGAATGGAGCACCTTTGCCGGAGTAAATTTTAAGGTCATTCAGCCCTGTCTGTCATGATGAACTCCAGGTCGGCTCCTTTGCTGAGCTCTTCCCATCTCAGGAAACTGCAGCCGTGTTTCTTGCCGTTCACCTTGAGGCTGCTTATGTAAGTCTGCGGAGTCAAGCCATCGCCGTCTGCGTTACCGGCTGATATAACAAGCTCTTTTCCGTTTTCAAGATGTACGACAGCCTTGCTGAAATAAGGCCTTCCGATTGCATATTCGTCAGATGCCGGGCATACCGGATAGAAACCGAGTGCGGAGAACACGTACCATGCGGATGTCTGTCCGTTGTCCTCGTCACCGCAATAGCCGTCCGGAGTCGCGCTGTAAAGCCTGTCCATTACTTCCTTAATATGCCACTGGGCCTTGTGAGGCTGTCCGGCCCAGTCATAAAGATAAATCATGTGCTGTGCCGGCTGGTTTCCATGTGCGTAATTGCCCATGTTTGCGACCTGCATCTCCGTTATCTCATGTATGCGGTAGCCGTAGTAGCTGTCGTCATATACCGGAGGAACCACGAATACGGAGTCGAGCATTGCGCTGAACTCCTCTGCTCCGCCCATCTGCTCCATAAGGCCGTCCACATCGTGGAAAACGGACCATGTGTAATGCCATGTGTTGCCTTCTGTGAACGCGTCACCCCATTTGTATGTGCTGAACGGCTCCTGGAAGCTTCCGTCGGCATTGCGTCCGCGCATGAGGTTTGAGCTCTTGTCAAAGACATTCATCCAGTTGCCTGACCTTGCCTCCCATTTATCCAGTTCCTCCTGAGGACGTGAAAGCCTCTTGGCAATCTGCAGGATGCACCAGTCATCGTAGGCGTATTCAAGCGTGCGTGCCACATTCTCATGTATGTTCACATCATAAGGGACATAGCCTATGGTGTTGTAATACTCGTGTCCGAGGCGTCCGGTTGAGCTTACCTCAGGATGCACATGCTCGGTTCCATAGACAATGCAGTCATAAAGCACCTTCAAGTCTTCCTCTGAAATAAGTCCTTTCACCGCCGCATCTGCGACAACTGAAGCGGAGTTGTTTCCTACCATGCATCCCCTGTGGCCCGGACTGGCCCATTCAGGAAGGAATTTGTTCTCACGCGCAACATTTGCAAGGCCCTGCTGAATCTCCTTATTAACAGATGGATATACAAGGTTGAGAAGAGGGAACAATGCACGGAATGTATCCCAGAATCCAGTGTCTGTATATAAATATCCGTCGCATACCTGTCCGTTGTACGGGCTGTAATGCACAGGCTTGCCGTCCGCATTGATTTCATAGAACTTGCGCGGGAACAGTACGCTTCTGTACAGGCATGAATAGAACGTGCGGTACTGGTCAATTGTTCCTCCTGCCACTTCTATGCGTCCGAGAACTTCATTCCATCTGTCCCTGGCCTCATTTTTAACCTGCTCGAAGTTCTTGTCGGAAATCTCTTTCAGATTGAGCCATGCCTGCTCGAGTGAGATGAATGACGAGGCTGCCTGAACATTAACCTGCTCACCGCGTCTTGTGCTGAATCTTACAGATGCCATTGCATGGTCAGATGTGATTTCGCAACTTCCCTCTCCATTGCCGAGCTCGTGTGAGGGACCGTCGAATACGGATACCGACTCAAACTCCTTGTCGAAGGTAAGCACGAACCAGTTGCGGAAATTGTCGGGCACTCCGCCGCTGTTCTTTGTCGTATAGCCTACTATGGCTTTCTGTTGCGGAAGCACTTTTATGTATGAGCCCTTGTCGAACGCGTCCACAACGATTCCGGATGTCTCGCCCTCCGGGAATGTGAAGCGCAGCGCTGCAGCCCTGTCTGACGGGGCAATCTCGGCATTTATGTCATGGTCGGCGAGATATACCTGATAATAATAAGGCTTTGCGGTCTCGCTCTTGTGCGAGAACCAGCTTGCGCGTGAGTCCTGGTCAACTGTTTTTGAGTCACGTACAGGCATTACTGCGAACTGTCCGTAGTCGTTTATCCAAGGTGACGGCTGGTGTGTCTGCTTGAAGCCGCGTATCTGGTGGGCGTCATAGCGGTATGCCCATCCGTCTCCCATCTTGCCTGTCTGCGGTGTCCAGAAGTTCATGCCCCACGGGAGAGCTGTCGCAGGGTAGGTATTTCCTGTCGAGAATGAATGCTCTGAAAGAGAGCCGGCAAGTGTGGTTACATAGTCCGCCGGGTTTTCCGCGAACTGTGTGACGGCTTTTTCGGCGCATCCTGCAGCCATTAGGGCTGCCAATAGTATCAATGCTGTTTTTTTCATCAATGCTGTTTTTTTCTGTGTTCCGTGTGTCAGATGATGCTGTTGAGGACATGTAGGCGTCCGTCATCAATTATCTTCATAATCAGCTCGCCGAACAAAGTGTTCTGCCATGCGAACCATTCTCTTGTGAATATTTCCGAGTTGTCCTTGTTAAAAGACTCGTGCATGAATCCGGTTCCTGCGTCGGTCGTCATCAGCTGGGCAATGCATTCGCGGATTTCATTGTCGTCATCTGATGTGAATGCCTTCATCATGATGCTCATAGGCCATATGGCCTCTACTCCGATATGCGGTCCTCCGATGCCTTCTCCTGCCGCACCGCGATAGAAATACGGATTGGCTTCGCTCCATACGAAACGTCTTGTGTTCTTGTATATCGGGTCATTTGCAGGAACGTCACCAAGGTATGCCATTGCCAGAAGCGACGGAACGTTGGCGTCGTCCATTATGAAGCGGTTACCGAACCCGTCAGCCTCGAATGCGTATATCTTGCCGTACTCAGGGTGGTCATAAACCGCGTATTCTTTGAGGGCGGACTCTACTTCCGAAGCCAGGCTGCGGCACTCTTCAGCAAGAGCCGCGTTGCCGTTTACAGTCTCAAGGATTTCTGCGGCTTTCCTCAGTGAGCTGACGGCCATGAAGTTGGACGGAATCAGGAATTCGAATGTAGTCGCATCGTCAGAAGGACGGAAGGCGGATGCGATGAGTCCTACAGGCTTTACTGGATTGCCGCGTCCAACGACACACTTGGTGTCGAGCTGGCGGTCAGTCGTGCGCAGGAACACATATTCCCCGTGTCCTTCCTTGCGCTGCTGTTCTTTCAATGTCGCTACAATCTTCACCATTGCCTCTTCCCAGACTTTGCCGAAAACGGATGTGTCTCCGCTCTGCTTCCAGTATTCGTAAGCCAACCTTATCGGGTAGCAGTGTGAGTCGATTTCCCATTTCCGCTCGAATACATAAGGGTCTGCGGCAGGCCAGTCTGTCTTGTTCGCGGCACCGACCGGCTCCACATTGAACGCATTTGCATAAGGGTCGATGCAGATGCACTTGAACTGTCTGTTTATCACTCCCGCAATCATCCTGCGTACCTTGGGGTCTGTGTTGACATATCTCAGGTACGGCCATACCTGCGCTCCTGAATCGCGCAGCCACATTGCCGGAATATCACCCGTATAAACGAATGTGTCCGGCTCTCCCTCTGAATCCTCTCCGTAATGCACGGTTGTATCGAGGGTATTCGGATAACAGTTGGCGAACATCCATGCCAGGCGCGGATTCTCAAGCAAGGCTGTAACCTTAGCTATTTCCGCTTCTACGGCTTCTGATGTGAAGAGTCTTTTCTTCTGCTCCGGACGCTGGTCATTATATTCTTCCGGCTCTTCCGGGCAGTACCATACCTTCGGTTCCGCTCCCATTTTGAGGACAAGTTCTCCTCCTGCGGCGATGTCTTTGTAATCAATATATCCCTTGGTGTATTTCTTTCCGTTGAGGGTTATGCTCTGGATATATCTGTTGGTGCCGCTGTTTCCTTCTGCTGTTATGGTGAAAGTGCCTCCGGCAACTTTTATCTCAGCCTTGTCGAACAGAGGTGAGCCGAATACGTAACGTCCTCCGGCAGGCTCCACCTGATAGAAACCGAGTGACGAGAGAATGTACCATGCCGACATCTGTCCGACGTCCTCATTGCCTGAGAGACCGTCCGGAGCCGGATGATAGAGTGTATTGAGCACCTGGCGCACTTTGTCGGCAGTCTTCCAAGGCTGTCCTGCCATAGTGTAGAAGTACAGGATGTGGTGGCTCGGCTCGTTTCCGTGCGCATACTGTCCGATAAGTCCAGAGATGTCCGGAGATGTCTCGGCTCCTTCGATTACAGAAGATACCGTGAACAGGGAGTCGAGCTTTGCAAGCATCTGTTCCTTGCTGCCGAAACAGCTGATGAGACCATCAAAGTCATGCGGAACAAGCCATGCGTACTGCCATGCGTTGCCCTCGCAGTAGTCGTCAGCCCTGTGTGTCGAGGCGAACGGGTTGAACGGGGTGCGGAAACGTCCTTTGATGTCCTTTCCGCGCATGAAGCGTGTATGAGGGTCAAAGATATTGAGGTATGAACGGCTTCTTTCGCTGAATTTTCCGTATGTCTTGAGGTATTCCTCTGCCTTTGATGCATTGCCGAGTGATTCGGCCTCTTCGGCCATGGATTTTGCTGCGGCTGCCAACGCTCCGTCTGCCAGTGCGTATTCAAGTTCGTAAGCGACAGACTCTCCGAAGAGTTCGCAAGGTATGTATCCATATCTCATCCGGAGATCCTGGCCGCGGTCAGGGCGCAGTGCGGAGACTGTCATCGCTTCTAAAGCAAGGTCCTTGTCGAAGCCTCCGACGCCTTTCATGATGGCGTCAGCCACCGGCGGGATGCCAGGGTTACCGACCATGCAGTCTGTCTCGCAGCCCATCAGGTGCCATACTGGAAGCTTGCCCTGCTCTTTGTAGATGTTGAGCATCGTGTTGATGATGTCCGCCTCTTTTTCCGGATGTATGATTGTCATAAGAGGCAGCGCAGCGCGGTATGTGTCCCAGAGGGAGAATGTAGTGTAATTCGTGAAATCCGCACTTTTGTGTACCTTTCCGTCGGCTCCGCGGTAATCTCCGTTTACGTCGCAGAAAACAGAAGGGGCTATCATTGTGTGATACAGGCCCGTGTAGAACACTTTGCGTGCATCTGCGTCCTTGGTGGTGATTTTTATTTTAGAAAGTTCCTGCTCCCATTTCCGCTCGGCAGCTTCTGCGGTTGCCTTGAAATCCCAGCCCGGCATCTCAGCTTCCATGTTGGCCTGTGCTCCTTCCATGCTTACCGGAGAAAGGGCGACCTTGAGGAGTATCTGCTCGTTCTTTGAGGTCTTGAATCCTGCTTTTGCATAAAGAGGAAGCTTGTCGCCGTCTTTGTTGTCTTTTTCTATGATTTCAAGACCTGTGAACGGCTTTGAGAACTCAGCGTAGAAATAGAGTTTCTGGTCATTGGCCCAGCCGCTTGAATGACGCCATCCTCTTATCGCGTTTTCACCGCATGCCTCGAAATGAGTGTCAGTAGCCTTGTCCCAGCATCCGCCGTTCTCAAGGTCGAAGACTATTCCTGCCGTCTCCGATTCAGGGAAGGTATATTTGTGAAGTCCTGTGCGCTCTGTGGCAGTAAGCTCGGCAGTGATGCCGTATCTTGTAAGCGGAACGCTGTAGTATCCCGGTCTGCTGATTTCGCGGGTGCGGTCGGCATATGACCACAGGCCTGACTTCGGGTCGTCTTCCGTTCCTCTGGCGTAAGTGAGCCTGTCACCTGTCACCGGCATTACGGTGATGTCGAACAGGTCTCCGATTCCTGTTCCGTTGAGATGTGTGTGTGAAAATCCGATGACCGTAGAGTCAGTCACGTGGTAGCCCGATGTCCAGTCCCATGTCTGCGGGATGCTGGTCGGCCCGAGCTGCACAAGTCCGAACGGCACATTGGCTCCGACAAAGACATGGCCATGTCCTCCGGTTCCGATTTTTGTGTCCACGTACTTGACGTATTGCGTGTCGGACACTTGGTTCTGTCCGCATCCGGCAAGGGCCAGGGCTGCGATGGTGATTGTTCTGATGAAATGTCTCATTTAGAATGCGGTTATCTTTTTATATATGTTTGTTTCCTATCCGGTTCCAGGCATGTCTCCAGAATCTTCAGGCTGAAAATCATTACCGCAAAAATACTCAAAACTTTTCAAGTTGGCAAAACCAATTGCCGGAGAAAGACAGGATGGGAAACAGGACGAAAAAAGGGGACTGACCAAAAGTCATCCCCTTGTGATGAAACATGCGTTTCAACTATGTCATTCGGCAATCTTCGCATCTGCCGATGCCTGGTCAAAATCACCGAACCATTCGCGTGTCTTGGCTGCTGCCCTGGTGCGGATTTCCGGCGTGATGTTCTTCCATACGGTATGCAATGCCCACAATGCCGCCGACAGGTCGTCAGCATAGCCTATCGCAGGCAGAAAATCCGGCAGCAGGTCCAGAGGGAGAATGAAATATCCCAGAGCGCCATAGACCTTGGCCTTGTCCGCATTGGAGACAGAAGGGCTGCGAAGCACATAGTACAGAAGGAAAACCGCATATACGGTCTGCGCTCCGGCCTTTCTTGCGGCCTTTATCAGTTTTCTGCCTAACTTCTTCTCAGAATAATGTCCTCCGTATTTTTCTATGTCCTCAGGATGTTTCATTGTCATTCTTTCTTTTTTGTCTGTCTCTTCTTGCCCTCGGCCCTCTTCGCCTTCCGCTTGGACTCGATGATTGCCTTCCGCACCTTTTCTTTCCGTGCTGCCTTGTTGATGCCTACCGTCACATTGTCAAAGGCTCCGTCGGCACCCTTGATGAAAGAAGTGCCACGCCCGTGCTCGTAATCCACGCGGTCGTATATCCTCTCCTCAAGGCCGGTCTCGACAAGCTCATAGTCAAGCAGTTTCTGTTCCAGATCGGTCTTCTTGACGCGTATCCTTACGGTATCGCCCAAATTATACACGATATGCGAACGTTTGCCCTCAATCCTGTAGTGGTCCGCGTCAAATTCAAAGAAATCACTCCTGATGTCCCTGAGGGCAATCATTCCCTCAATCTTCGTAGGGTTGATTTCAACATAGATTCCCCATTCGGTGAGTCCTGAAATGCTTCCCTCGAACTCGTATCCTACCTTGTCCTGCATGAACTCCACCAACTTGTACTTGATGCTTGACCTTTCGGCCTCAGCCGCCACAATCTCCCTCTCCGAAGCATATTTGCACAACTTGTCGTAAACCTCTTTCTTGGCGGATTCACCCCCTTCCAGATATTGTGCCAGAAGCCTGTGGACCATCATGTCCGGATAACGCCTGATAGGTGAGGTGAAATGTGTGTAATATTTGAACGCAAGGCCGTAATGTCCGAGGTTCTCTGTGTCATATCTCGCCTTGGCCATTGTACGGAGTGAAAGCAGCTCTATCGCATTGTATTCCGGAGTGTCCTTGGCTGCGCTGAAAAGCGTGTTCAGCTCTTTCGAAATCTCCTTGCCGTTTCCGGTAGGGCCCATCTTGTAGCCGAAATTGCCGATAAACTTGCGGAGGTTCTCAATCTTCTCCTGGTTAGGCTCGTCATGTACACGGTAAACAAAGGTCTTTGCCTGGCGTCTTCCGCCCTTAGGCTGTTCTGCGCAGATGCCCTTGCATCCCGTCGCAACGAACTCTGCCACGCATCTGTTGGCAAGCAGCATGAACTCCTCTATAAGCCAGTTGGCCTCCTTTGATATTTTCTGGTAAACGTCTACCGGACGTCCCTTTTCATCGACCTCGACTTTCATCTCCGGCCTTTCGAAACTTATCGCACCGGAAGCGAATCTTTTTTTGCGGAGCTTTGACGCAAGTGAGTGGAGGATGAGCACTGCGTCTTTCAGAATGTCAGGTATGACCATGCCTACGGTCTCTCCTTCTCCCATCACAGCCTCTGATGACTGTGAAGCGCCGCGTCCGTCAGTGCCTCCGCGAAGCTCGGTCTTCATCGCTGCCGGCCCGGCTTCTATAATCTGCTGTGCGGTCTCATATGCAAACCTGTAGTCGGAATTGATTACAGTCTTTCCGAACCACTGGCTGGCAATGCGTGCGAGGGGAGTAAGTTCAAATACGGCCGAAAATGTCAGCTTCTCCTCATTTGGCCTGAGTGAACAAAGCTTGTTGGAGAGCTTCTCCGGCAGCATCGGAACGGTCCTGTCAACAAGATATACTGACGTGCCGCGGTTGCGTGCCTCCTCATCCACAACCGAGCCGGGACGCACATAATGGGTAACATCCGCGATGTGCACTCCGACTTCATAATTGCCGTTCTCAAGCTTTCTGAATGACAGGGCGTCATCAAAGTCCTTTGCGTCAGCCGGGTCTATGGTGAAAGTCAGCACATTGCGGAAATCACGTCTGGCATTAAGATCCTGTGCAGTGATTTCATCGGATATGGCGTCTGCTGCATTGGCCACTTCCGGTTCGAAACGGTAGGGAAGCGAATACTCCGCGAGAATGGCATGCATCTCGGTGTCGTTCTCTCCCGGTTCTCCAAGCACATCCACTATATGTCCACGGGGAACAGATTCTCCGCGTGGCCATGAGTCAACGACTGCCGCCACCTTCATGCCGGAGCGTACCTGCAGTTCACTGCGCCCGTATCCGTCTTCCGCCAGCTGGAATACTCCGTTTATGTTGAACATCCCGTCACCGGAGGGCTTGAGCCAGCCGGTCTGGTCTTGTGGCTCTGCAAGCGACTTGCCTTTGACATTGTGCCTGCGGAACCGCGATTTGTCTGACTGTGCGAACGGGATTGATATGTCGTAAGGCATGAACCTGCTCTGCATCAGCACCCAAGCCTGGTCTCCTACCACATGAAGCACGCCGATGAACGGGCGCCTGGACCTTTCCAGGATTTCCGTAACTTCTCCTTCGCGCCTGTGCGTATCGGTCTTTTCGCGTGTCACCGTAACGCGCACAATGTCACCGTTCAAGGCTCCGCGCATTTTTGAGGCACGGACAAACACGTCATCCTCTTCTCCTTCGGCTATTATGAACGCGTAGCCTTCGCGTGTCATCTGCACTTTTCCTTCAACTTGCGGAAAAATCCTCTTCTCCTTCTTTCCGTTTCCCCCGCGGCTTCTGCTTCTGCCTCTTCCGCCGGATTTTCCATAGTCATTTCTTCTTGACATAATTACTTCTTTTAAATTTCTATCTCTTCCGCAAGGATCATACTCCGCGCAGTTTCAACCTACAAAATTAGAAAAACTGATGTATAAATTGTATATTTGCAACGATAAATCGAGAAATAACAACAAATAATATTATGGATAAGAAAGTTCTTCTGATGATCCTCGACGGTTGGGGCGAGGGCAGACATGACAATTCAAATGCCATCTTCGTCCAGGGGGCACCTTTCATTGATTCCCTCAGGGCAAAATATCCTACCGGAAGCCTTCAGGCCTGCGGAGAGTATGTAGGCCTTCCTGACGGCCAGATGGGAAATTCCGAAGTCGGACACCTTAATCTCGGTGCCGGCCGCGTGGTATATCAGGACCTTGTGAAAATAAACATCGCGTGCCGCGAGCACAAGCTTCTCCAGAATGCGGAAATCAAGGCTGCCTATGATTATGTCAAGGCGAACAACAAGCAGCTTCACCTTATGGGACTTGCTTCAATGGGAGGTGTGCACAGCTCGCTCGAGCATGTATATGAGTTCCTCAATGTAGCTAAGGAATATGGTCTTGAGGATGTCTTCGTGCACTGTTTCATGGACGGACGCGATACTGACCCTAAGAGCGGAAAAGGCTTCGTGGAGGCTCTGGAGGCTGAAATGGCCAAGTCAACAGGCAAAGTTGCCACAGTCTGCGGACGTTTCTATGCCATGGACCGTGACAAGAGATGGGAAAGGGTGAAGGTAGCGTATGACATGCTTGTGGAGGCCAAGGGAACAAAGGCATCTTCTGCAGTTGACGCCATCCAGGCTTCATACGACGAAGGCGTTACCGACGAGTTCATCAAGCCTATAGTCCTCACGGATGCGGCAGGTGAGCCTCTCACAACCATAAAGGAAGGCGATGCAGTGATTTTCTTCAATTTCCGCAATGACCGTGCACGTGAAATCACATCAGTTCTCACCCAGCAGGATATGCCGGAGCAGGGAATGCATACAATTCCTCTTTATTTCTGCTGCCTTACTCCTTATGACGCTTCATTCAAGGGTGTCCACATCCTCTTCGACAAGGAGAATGTCCAGGAGACTCTCGGTGAGGTAGTGTCAAAGGCCGGCAAGAACCAGCTCCGCATTGCCGAGACTGAGAAATATGCGCATGTCACCTTCTTCTTCAACGGTGGTGCAGAGTCCCTGTTTGAAAACGAGGACCGCATTCTTGTGAACTCTCCTAAGGTTGCCACTTATGACCTGCAGCCTGAGATGAGCGCGCCTGAGGTGACTGAAAAACTCGTGGAAGCCATCAATACTGAGAAGAACGACCTCATCATCCTCAATTTCGCAAATGGTGACATGGTGGGACATACCGGAATCTTCCCTGCAATCTGTAAGGCGGTCGAAACTGTTGACTGCTGCGTGAAGCAAGTGGTTGAGGCCGCCATTGCACATGGATATGCGGTGCTCCTTACAGCGGACCACGGAAACGCGGACTATGCTGTCAATCCGGACGGTACACCTAACACGGCCCACTCTCTCAACAAGGTGCCTTTCATCGTGATAAATGCCAGTGTTGATTCCGTGAAAGACGGAAAACTTGCTGACGTTGCTCCAACCATCCTCAAGCTGATGGGCATTGAGCAGCCTGCAGCAATGACAGGCGAGCCTCTCGTCTGATGCTGAAATAATATTGAAAAAGCCCTGATGCCGGAAACTGAACGGACATCAGGGCTTTTTTAGTGTTTATATATGCCGGAAAATCCAAGCCACTGCATCAGAAATATTTCCTCTCGTTGCGGTCAAGGGCTATGAATATGAAGAGCATGGCCGTGAAAGCCCAAAGGGAGGAGCCTCCGTAGCTTATGAACGGAAGCGGAATGCCGATTACCGGCATCAGGCCTATAGTCATGCCTATATTTATGAACAAGTGCATGAATATGCAGCATGCAACGCAATAGCCGTATATTCTCGTAAACGACTCCCGGCTGTGTTCCGCGCTTCTTATGATTCTCCATATCATGAATACATAAAGAAGTATCACAGCGGTAGAACCGACAAAACCCCATTCCTCTCCGATTGTACAGAAAATGAAGTCAGTGCTCTGCTCGGGAACAAAGCCGTAAGTGGTCTGTGTGCCGTTCAGATAACCTTTTCCGGTGAGTCCTCCTGAGCCTATCGCAATCATGGACTGGTTGACGTTGTATCCAACTCCGGCAGGGTCTTCCTTCATTCCGAGAAGCACCTCGATACGCTTGCGCTGGTGGTCCTGCAGCACCTTGTTGAAAATGAAGTCCGCGGAAAATACGAGGGCTATGCCTGCCACAGTTGAGATGAGGGCAAGATATGTGAACCTGTTCCTTTCACGGAAAGCCTGCAGGATTGCGAAAGGTGTGGCAATGAATATTGCTACAAGCAGTATATACAGCGGATTTATCGCGCTGACGAAAGCTGTCCATGCATCTGCAGTTGAGGCCGCTCCTGACGCATCCGGTTTCGCAACAGTTTCTGCAAGCATTTCCATACCTTCAGGCAGCAAGGCGAAAAACGCGATTGCCGGAATTCCGAAAAACAGCCATTTTTTGAATCTTCCGGAATATAGGCAGATGCATAGAGACGCTATTCCGGTCAGTACCAGTATAGCTGTGTAAGGAGATGCCGTAAGCGTCAGAATGAATAGCAGTATCGCCATCCCGACCATGAATATAAGCCATCCTGACAGACCCTCCCTGTAGAGCATGAAGATGAATCCTACATATACAAGTGCGGAGCCTGTCTCGCTCTGGAGCACTATGATGGCCATGGGGACAAGTATTATAAGGGCAGTTATCACGAAATCCCTGAACTTGCTTATTTTGTATCCGAGTTGGCTCATCACAGTTGCCAGCATCAGGGATGTTGATATCTTGGAGATTTCCGCCGGCTGGAACCTTATAGGGCCGAAGCCGAACCATGACCTGGAGCCTTTCACTTCGATGCCGAGAAATATCACGGCCACAAGCAATCCTATGGTCACAAGATATATCGGCAGGGAAAGCCCTTCATAGATTCTGGGATTTATCAGGAAGAGTATCACGGCCGCGATGACAATTGAAGTCATTATCCACACGAACTGCTTTCCGCTTCTGCAGCTGAAGTCAAATATTGACGCCGGCTCGGAAGAATGCACTGAGGCGTATATGTTTGTCCATCCGACAAGTACGAGTATAAGATAGCTGACCACGAGCGTCCAGTCGATGGTCTTCATTAATCCTCTTCCTCTGTTTCCTGATATGTCTCTCATGGTCATTTGGATGTTTTTACCCGGTCAAGAAGATTCCCCTCAAGCATCCTTGCCTCGAGGGCCTTCCTGTCTTCCCCGATTTCGCCGTTAAGGTACATCTCGGTAAGGAGTGAAGCTATAGGAGCTGCCCATGTGGCTCCGAACCCTCCGTTCTCGACATATGCGGCCACCGCTATCTTCGGGTTGTCTTTCGGAGCAAAGCAGATGAACACCGAGTGGTCATGCCCATGCGGGTTCTGGGCCGTGCCGGTCTTTCCGCATATGTCCAGGCCTTTCACTGCCGCTATGCTTGCCGTTCCTCCGGAGCCGAATCCGCTGTTCACGGCGCGGTACATTCCGTCTATAACCTTGCTGAAATGGACGGTGTCAACCATTGTGTATCGCCTCTCCTTGTATTTCGGGTCAATGCTCACATTTTCCGAATCCTTTATGATGTGCGGTATATAATAGAATCCGCGGTTGGCAATTGTTGCGCACAGATTCGCAAGGTGCAGCGGAGTGCATCCTATCTCACCTTGCCCGATGGAAAGGGAGATTACGGTCGTTGCTTTCCATCCGCCTTTGCGGTAATATCTGTTGTAGTATTTCGAATCCGGAATGAAGCCTCCAAGCTCTGACGGGAAGTCGCTGCCGAGTTTCTGGCCGAACCCGAAGCTCATCACATATTCCTTCCATTTGTCCATGGCCTCGTCTATCGAACCGTATTTGCCGTTTTCGAGAATTGCCCGCAGCACATAGCAGTAATAGGCGTTGCATGACATCATTATCGATTCTTCGAAGTCTATCGGGGACTTGTGCGCATGGCAGCCGAGCTTGCTCTTTCCGAAATGGTAGCCCATGCTGCAAGGGTATCTGGTCTGCGGAGTGAAAACGCCTTCCTGGAGACCTATAAGCCCGTTTACAAGCTTGAAGACCGAGCCTGGAGGATATGGAGCCTGCACGGCCCTGTTGAACATCGGCTTGTATGGGTTTGACAATATCTCGTTATAATGCTGCCCGAAGTCTGCAAGCATGTCCACGTCTATTCCGGGACTGGATACCATTGTGAGTATGTCTCCGGTTGACGGCTCAATGGCCACGAGGCTTCCGACCTTGTTGTTCATGAGCATCTGCCCGTAGTGCTGCAGCTCGGCGTCTATTGTAGTCGTTATGTCATCTCCCGGGATAGCCTCCTTGTCCAGCTCCCCGTCACGGTAACGCGATTCTATCTTGTTCCTGGAGTTCCTCAGCCAGATGTTGTAGCCTTTTTCTCCGCGCAGGTCCTTTTCCCTCGCAGCCTCTATGCCTGTCATTCCTGCGTAGTCTCCTGCCCGGTATTCGTCAGGGTGATCCTTCAGGTATTGGGCGTTGACTTCTGAAACATATCCGAGAAGGTTTCCTCCGGCATTGAACGGGTATTCGCGGATGCTTCTCGCCTGACCGCGGAATCCGGGGAATTTGTAGGCCAGCTCAGCGAATCTCATATATGTCTTCGGGTCCATCTGCTTTATCATCACCACGGACTGGTAGCCTATCTTCCTTCTGTTGCGGCGGTATTCGTTCATTTTCTCACGGATGAAATCCGGGGTGACTTCCAATATGGACGCAAGGGCGAGAGTGTCAAACTCCTCCACTTCCTTCGGAGTGACCATCAAATCGTATGAGACCTTGTTTCCGACCAGTATTTTTCCGTTCCTGTCATGTATAATGCCCCTGGTGGGGTAAATTAGTGAATAGACCATCGAGTTGTTCGATGCGTCCGTCTTATATTTGTCCTCGATTATCTGTATGCTGAAAAGTCTTGCGACCAGAATGGCTGCGGCTGTGCACAGGCCGATAAGAAGTCTGTTTTTCCTGTTGAGTTTCATCTCTGGCCCTCCTGCTTCCTGTCATCAGGCATCAGGTGACGCATCACTATGAGTGAAAGTGCGAAGCAACATGCCAGGGATACTCCGGCTTTGGTGAGACTGAACCACAGAGGACGTGTTCCTGCCACGTCAAGGAAGACATAAAGCCCGATATATATGGCAAGCGCTGAAATGAGTGCCGCAGATATTTTTATTGTTCCGTTTTTCTTGAATGAAAAAGATTCCCCGCGTGTAATCAGGTCCTCGCCGAGGAATATTCTTATTATCGGTTTCCTGAGAAGGGCCACCGGCACCAATGCTGCGGCGTTAATGCCCACAAGCCCCTCTGAAAGCCAGTCCACGCACAGTCCGCTTGCGAAAGCCGCCAGCATGCATCCTATAGTGCCTGTACTTATGGGCATGCAGAGAATCATCGCCGGCAAAATGGAGAGCATGACATAAGGCCCGAGCTGGCAGAAATTGCTCAGGATGACCTGTGCGAGCAGCAGCAGGCAATAGAGTAGTCCGAAATGTTGGCTTACTTTCATTTGTCGTTCTCCAATTTTTCCATTTCTTCCCGGCTGAGGTTCTCCACGACGGTCACATGACGCAGTGCTGAGAAGTCCTCAAAAAGGCTGACTTTGATTTCATATGTGGCACCGTTGACGATCTTGGCCTCTCCTGTAATGCCGAGTGGGATGTCCGGCGGGAATATGGATGAATATCCGCTCGTATATACGGTGTCGCCCGGATGCAGTTCGACATGGTGCGGAATCTCTTGCAATACCGCTCCGGAGCTGCTTATGCCGTCCCAGCTCAAAGGCCCTACGGCGCCCTCCTTGCCGAGCCTTGCGCTGATGCTCATGCCGTGATTCTTGAAAGACCTTGCATATGAGTATTTTCCGCTTGCCGCGTCAATCACGCCGATTGCTCCCTTCCCGGTAATGACTCCCGCTCCCTCTCTTATCCCGTCTTCACGTCCGCGGTTTATTATCATGTAATTGTGCTGGGTATTGTTGCTTATCTTCGTGATTTCTGCGTAGATGTAGCGGAAGTTGCCCGCGATGTCTCCGTGCTCGTCCGTGCATGCGGCTGCCGCTTTCTCCCTTGCCATGTGCAGGCGCAGCAGGTAGTTCTCATATGCAAGCTGCTCATTCCGCTTGCGAAGCATGAAATACTCGCGGACCTGCTGGGCGCCTCCCCAAATGGCTCCGCTGACTCTCTGCATTCCTTTTGAGAACCATAAGTTCTGCACCGTTCCGTTATGTCCAAGCATGCTCACTGCCGCTGCCTCCAACAATATGAAGACGGCGGCAGCAGCCAGGTTGTATATGAAATTGCCTTTGCGCAAAATCCTATCTCATGAGGAAAGTATAGTTGTCCGTATTCTTAAGGGCGAGGCAGGTCCCGCGTGCGACAGCCCTGAGAGGGTCGTCCGCCACATGGAACTGGATGTTCACTTTCTCGCTCAGCCTCTTCGCCAGTCCCCTGAGGAGAGAGCCGCCTCCGGCCAAATGTATTCCGTTCTCCACGATGTCAGAGTAAAGCTCAGGAGGGGTCTGTTCAAGGACATGGAGGATTCCGGCCTCGATTCTTGCCACTGACTTGTCCAGGCAGTGCGCTATTTCCTGATATGTGATGGTGGCATGCACCGGATGCGCGGTCATGAGGTTAGGTCCTGTCACTTCATACGGAGCAGGCTCTTCGTCAAGATTCGGGATGACAGCTCCGATGGCTATCTTGATTTTCTCTGCGGTAATCTGTCCGACCTTGATGTTGTGCTGCTGCCTGAGGTACTGCTGGATATCTCCGGTGAACACGTCTCCGGCCACTTTGATGCTGTCCTGCACGACTATGCCTCCGAGTGAAATGACTGCAATCTCGGTTGTACCGCCTCCGATGTCCACAACCATGTTTCCTTTCGGAGCCTCCACGTCAAGTCCGATTCCGAGGGCAGATGCCATCGGCTCGTAAATCAGATACACATCACGTCCTCCGGCATGCTCGGAAGAGTCGCGCACGGCCCTGATTTCCACCTCGGTACTTCCTGAAGGTATGCCGACCACCATCTTGATGTTCGGTGTGAATATTGACCTGCGCTTGCTGTTCACCTGTTTGATGAAGCCCCTGATCATCATTTCCGCAGCATTGAAGTCCGCGATGACGCCGTCCTTCATCGGACGCACAGTCTTGATGCCGGGGTTCTCCCTTTCCTGCATGAGCTTGGCTTTCTGGCCCAATGCAATGGCCTTGCCTGTGTTGTTGTCGATTGCCACGATGCTCGGCTCGTCCAGCACGATCTGGTCATTCTGGAAAATGACCGTATTGGCTGTTCCGAGGTCCATCGCTATTTCTTGAGTCAAGAAAGAAAATCCCATATTTTCCGTTATGTTTTTTCAGTTAATCAAATAGGCGGTAAAATTACAAAAAAATCAAAACACTTTCTTAATTTTGCGCATGTTTTTTCGGAAACTGTTACCTTAATCGTAAATCAAAACATTTTCCTGTGATGGAAAGAAAAAAATATGTGGTAATCATGGCTGCCGGAAGCGGGACGCGCATGGGAGGCGACTTGCCTAAGCAGTTCATGGAGATAGGCGGGAAGGCCATACTTCGGAGAACTATAGAGGCTTTTGTGCAGGCCTGTCCCGGAATAACTGTGGTCACGGTGCTTCCCGAGGTGCATGTGGGATACTGGAGGGATTACTGCATAAAGAGCAATTTCATTTGTCCCCAGATAATCGTGAAGGGTGGAATCACACGCTTCCATTCAGTCCGTAACGCTCTTTCGAAGGTTCCGGACGGGGCGCTTGTGGCCGTGCATGACGGAGTCCGTCCGTTCGTGACGCCGGAACTCATAAGGAAAATGTATGAGAGGGCGGCTCATGTGCCGGCGCTCATACCTGTGCTCCCGTGTGTGGATACAATGAAGATGCTCGAAAAGAAAAAGGACGCGGACGGGAATCCTGTTTTGGGCGAGATTCCGGGCGCGCATGTTGACAGGGAACTGCTTTACGGGGCGCAGACACCGCAGATATTCCATTCGGAGATTTTGGGAGAGGCCTATTCCCAGGCTTATGACACCGCTTTTACTGATGATGCCTCGGTGGTGTCCGCGCACGGAAAAAAACTCTCCTTCGTAATCGGGGAGAGGCTCAATATAAAAATAACTACTCAAGAAGACCTTGTGCTTGCCAAGGCCATCTTGGAAGTCATCTGCAGAAGCTAATCCTTGTTCTCTTTGGCTTCTTTGGATTTCTTTCTGCTTTCCTTTACGCTGGCGGAGAAACTTGTGTTCTGATACTCCTTGACCCATACCTGGCGCTCGATTGCCTGGTCGAGGGATATCTGTGTCTCCGTCTGCTGTACATACGGAATCTTCTGGATTGTGTTGAGAAGAATCTGCATGAGATGGTCGTGGTCGAAGCAGAACAACTTGATCAGCAGGGCATGTTTGCCTGTCACAAAGTGGCATTCAACAATCTCTGAGATTTTTTTGAACGATTCTATCACTTCCGGATACTTGTTCGCTTCCGAAAGTGATACGCTTACAAACGCGCACACATTGAGTCCGAGTGCCTGCGGTTTTACGAGCAGGCGTGACCCTGTTATGACGCCGTTCGCTTCGAGCCTCTTTACCCTCTGGTGGATTGCTGCTCCCGAGACATTGCATTCGCGCGCAATCTCAAGGAACGGCATCCTTGCGTTTTTCACAAGGAAAGAGAGGATTTTCTGGTCGATACGGTCAATCTGATAACTTGGCATACCTTATTAAATTAGATGTGAATATTCCGAAAAGTGCAATATAACAAAAATCGTGCAAATTGACAAAATATGTTTTAAAAAAGCATGCCGTATCCTTTATTAAATAACGGATTGCAACTTTTATGTCAGCTTTTGCGCTTTTTGCGTCCGGTCGGAGCTGTGTTTGCTATAATCTCCTTGCATTTCTCTTCAGTAAGCCCGTCCGGGTCGGTTCCTTTCGGAATCCTGTAATTCCCGCCGGCATGCTTGATGTACGGGCCGTAATTGCCGTCTATTACCTGTATGTCGCTGTCCTTGTATTCCTTTATTATGCCTCCTGCCTTGTTGGACAGGCTCGCCTCCACAAGTTTGGCGCATGTGTCCAGGTCAACTTTCAGCGGGTCGGTTCCTCGCGGAAGGGAAATGTTCTTGTCACCGTATTTGATGTACGGACCGAAGCGGCCCTTGGTGCAGATTATGTCGATTCCTCCGTATTGCCCTACTGTGCGTGGCAGCTCAAACAGTTTAAGGGCCTCTTCAAGCGTGATGCTCTCGATTAGCTGGTTCGGAGCCAGGTTGGCATATGTCTTGTCCTCGCCGTCCCCTTTTTGGATGTAAGGCCCGTATTTTCCGTATTTTGCCGTGAGGGTCTTTCCGTCTTTCGGGTCAACGCCAAGTTCTCTGCTGACGTGGCTGTATTCCTGGTTGCTCAGGGTCTCCTGTATCTTTCCGTGGAAAGGGCCGTAAAATTCGCTTATGACATTGTTCCAAGGCATGTCGCCCTCGGCGATTTTGTCGAAATCCTTTTCAACGTTAGCGGTGAATCCGTAGTCGAGGATGCTGCCGAAATTCTTAACGAGATAGTCAGTCACTATCATTCCTATGTCCTGCGGAAGCAGCTTGCCTTTTTCCGCACCGGTGGTCTCCGTGACGGATGAGGACGAGATGGTCCCGTTCCTGAGCATGAGATTGGTGACATTATGCTTTTCTCCCGGCTTGTCCCCTTTTACTATATATCCTCTGCCCTTTGTCAGTGTCGAGATGGTAGGCGCATAAGTTGAAGGGCGGCCGATTCCCAGTTCCTCGAGTTTTTTCACGAGTGTTGCCTCCGAGTATCTTGACGGGGCTGATGTGAATTTGCATTCGGCCGAGATTCCGTTCTCTGTCATCACGTCGCCTATGTGCATCTCCGGCAGCATTACCGCCTCGTCGTCCTGCTGAGGATCGTCCGTGCTTTCGATATAAAGTTTCAGGAAGCCGTCGAAAAGCACCTGGCTTGCCTGGACGTCAAATTTCTCGTCTCCCTTGTCGCTTGATACCTTTATGTCTGTCTTGAGGATGCGCGCATCAGACATCTGGGATGCCACTGTGCGCTTCCAGATGAGCTCGTACAGCCTCTGTTCCTGTGCGGTTCCTTCGATGGAGGTGTTTCCGATATATGTCGGCCTTATCGCCTCGTGGGCTTCCTGCGCTCCCTTGGCCTTGGTCTTGTACTGCCTTGTCTTGGAGTATTCTTCCCCGAAATGTCCGCAGATGAACTCCTTGGCTGCATGTATGGCCAAAGAGGAGAGGTTTGTCGAGTCGGTACGCATATAGGTTATGAGACCATGCTCATAAAGCTTCTGTGCGATGCTCATGGTCTGGCTGACGGACAGTCTCAGCTTCCTGGCGGCCTCCTGCTGGAGGGTTGATGTGGTGAAAGGTGCCGCAGGAGTCTTTGAACCCTCTTTCTTTTCTATGTCGGATATCGAAAACCTGGCTCCGATGCATCTTTCAAGGAAATCCTTGGCTGAGTCAATGTCCGGGAACTTCCTGTCCAGATGTGCCTTTACAAGTGTGCCTTCCGGAGTTCCTTCCGGGTGGAAAATAGCGCTTACCTTATAATACTGCTCGCTGCGGAAAGCCAGAATCTCCCTTTCCCTGTCAACGACAAGGCGCAGGGCGACTGACTGTACGCGTCCGGCCGAAAGCTTCGGCTGTATCTTTCTCCACAGCACCGGAGAAAGCTCGAATCCTACGAGGCGGTCCAGGACGCGGCGCGCCTGCTGCGCATCCACAAGCGACATGTCAATCTGTCTCGGATTCTCTATCGCATTCAGGATTGCGGATTTGGTAATCTCGTGGAAAACAATTCTTTTTGTCCTTTCCATATCCAGACCGAGCGTCTCGGACAGGTGCCATGATATGGCCTCTCCCTCACGGTCCTCATCGGATGCAAGCCATACTGTGGACGCTTCCTTCGCCGCTTTCTTGAGTTCTGATACGACTTTCTTCTTGTCTGACGGTATCACATACTCAGGCTTGAAGCCGTTTTCGACATCAATGCTCAGGCCGCTGTCGTTCAGGTCCCTTATATGTCCGAAGCTTGATTTTACTATGAAATCTTTGCCGAGAAATTTCTGGATTGTCCCGGCTTTTGCCGGAGACTCGACGATTACTAAATTTTTCCCCTCCATATGCTTTATATCTCCATGGGAACCGCTCTGAGTCAGCAGCACTTCCCTTATAATCAAAAAGAAAATGCAAAGTAAGGGACAAACGGGGCAATTTTCCAAATTTTGTTGCTAATTTTGTCGGCCTGTATGTAAAATAGCCTGCTTTGCGGGCGTCTGCAGGGCTTGTGCCGGAAATGCCGGCAAAGTTTCGTAACAATTCAAATCAAAGTTTTATGACTGACAATATGAAACATAAGATAATCAAGTGGTTCTGGATATTGTTTACGGTTCCGGTGGCTTCATTCATGCTTCTTATAGGGCTTGTATGGGCTTTTGCGGACATTCCTTCGTTCGAGGAGCTTGAAAGCCCTGACAGCAAGCTCGCCACACAGGTTATAGCCGATGACGGCAGGACCATATTGTCAACATTCCATATCGAGAACCGTTCTTATGTACGTTATGACGAACTGTCTCCGAATCTTGTGTATGCTGCGGTTGCCACAGAGGATGTCAGGTTCTTCAAGCATTCCGGGATTGATTTCAAGAGTCTCGGAAGGGTTCTGTTCAAGACTTTGCTCGGAGGGGATTCCAGTCAGGGAGGAGGAAGCACGATAACCCAGCAGCTTGCCAAGACCCTCTACCCGAGGGCAGATGTGAGCAGCAGGATACCCGGGGTGTCAAAGGTCAAGATGGTTTGGATAAAGCTCAAGGAATGGATTACGGCCGTGAAGCTTGAGCGCAATTACACCAAGGACGAAATCATGACCATGTACATGAATCAGGTGTTTTTCGGCAGCAACGCTTATGGAATAAAGGCAGCCGCCCAGACGTTCTTTGCCAAGAGTCCTGCGGACCTGACGGTCGAGGAGAGTGCCACGCTTGTGGGAATGGTCAACAAGCCTACGAGGTATAATCCTGCTCTTAATCCGGAGAAGTCTCTCTCAAGGAGGAATTTCGTCATATCTCAGATGGAAAAGGCCGGATATCTTACTGAAACACAGCGTGATTCCATCAGCCTGATTCCTATAGAGCTTTCATACCAGATACAGGACCATACAGCCGGTTCAGGACTTTATTTCCGCGACATGCTCAGAAGGACGATGACGGCAAAGGAGCCTAAGCGTTCTTCCTACAGCCAGTATGAGGATTATGTCGTAGATTCGCTCCTTTGGGCCGATGACGCCCTGTACGGCTGGCTCAACAAGAATCTCAAGCCGGACGGTTCGCATTACGACATATACCGTGACGGACTCAGGATATATACCACAATCAATCCCAAGATGCAGAAATATGCCGAGCAGGCTGTTGTGCGTCAGGTAGGAAAGGACCTGCAGAAACGGTTTGACCGCGAACTGCGCTGGAAGAACAACAGGCCGTTTTCGAATGAGGTTGACAGGAAGACCATAGAGGGGATAATGAAGAGGGCGCGCCGTGACAGCGACCGCTACCGGAAGATGAAGGCGGAGGGAATGTCCGAGTCGCAGATATCGAAAAGTTTTTCGCAGCCTGTGAAAATGAGGGTCTTCTCGTGGAACGGCAAGGGGTATGTTGACACTTTGATGACACCTGACGATTCCATACGCTATTACAAGGCTTTTGTCAGGGCATCATTCATTGCGATGGAGCCAGTGACCGGCCGGATAAAGGCTTATGTCGGAGGTCCGGACTTCAAGAATTTCCAATACGACAATGCACGCCAGAGCAAGCGCCAGGTCGGCTCGACTATAAAGCCGTTCCTGTATACCCTTGCCATGCAAGAGGGCATGTCCCCGTGCGACAGGGTGGCGAATGTGCCGCAGACATTCATCATTGCCCCGGACAAGGTGTGGACTCCGAAGAGTACCGACCGTGACGAGTATATCGGCAACATGGTGACTCTCAGGTGGGGACTCGCGAAGAGTTCGAACAACATTTCAGCCTATCTGATGAAGCAGTTCGGCCCGGATGCCATGGTGGAGATGATGAGGAAAATGGGCATAGGATGCTATCTTGACCCTGTTCCGCCTCTTTGCGTGGGTGCTGCCAACATATCTCTGTATGAGATGGTAGCTGCATACAACACATTCCCGTCAAAGGGTGTGCATGTCTCGCCTTTGTTCGTTACACGCATCGAGGACAATATGGGCAATGTGCTTGCTGAGTTCTCGACATCTAAGCATGAGGCTCTCGGTGAGCATACGGCCTATCTCATGGCGGACCTGATGCAGGGTGTTGTCAACGGTGGTACGGGATATGGTCTGAGAAGCAGGTTCGGGCTCAAGGGGCCTATGGCCGGCAAGACAGGTACTACCAACAGCAATGCGGACGGATGGTTCATCGGGTATACTCCGAGGATTACTGCCGGGGCATGGGTCGGTTTTGAGGACATGCAGGTGCATTTCAGCAGGATAGGTGACGGAGGAGGGGCCGGCTCGGCACTGCCTATCTGGGGATATTTCATGCAGAGCGTGATGAACGACCCGTCCTTGAAAAGATACTATGACAAGGAGGCTTTCGATGTCCCTTTCGGTTTCTCCGTGGACCTGAATTGCAATGACGGTGACGTTGGCCATTCCGGAACGGCCGAGGATGAGTATGATGAGGAGGAAATGGAAATATTCGGATTTTGAAATTGATTAATATTCGTTAAAATGTCTGTTTACAGAGCGGTAGCAGTGATTTATGGCAGCGACTCTTCAGAGTGGGAGGTTTCGCTGCGCAGCGGGGAGTTCACAGCCTCGCAGATTGACGGTGAAAAATATGACGTGTATGAGATATTCGCAAGGTTCGGACGCTGGACTTTGGCGGCTTTCCGTCTGAGGGGGGCATCGAGGGTTGCCATTCCTGAAGATGAGCGTCCGGAGATTGACAAGACGGACTTTTCCGTTGTTCTGGCCGGAGAGAAAGTCAAGTTCGGCTATGCGTATATAATGCAGCACGGGACACCAGGGGAGAACGGCCTGATGCAGGGCTATCTTGAGATGCTCGGTGTTCCTCACAGCGGATGCAGTGCATTCGTTTCCGCCATTACTTTTGACAAGTTTTCTTGCAAGGGGTATCTCAAGGGTGTGGATTTCGTGAAATGTGCGGATGACATTTTCGTCAGGAAAGGGGAGAACACTGAGGGGCTGGCTGCAGATGCTGTCAGGAAACTTGGTCTTCCTATGTTCGTGAAGCCTACTGACGGCGGAAGCAGCTTCGGTGTGTCGAAAGTGAAGTCTGAGGCTGATTTTGACAAGGCGGTTGAGGTGGCCTTCGCCGAAGGAAACATGCTTATCGCCGAGGCTGCCATAACGGGACGTGAACTTACTTGTGCCGTATATAATGACGGGAAATCCAATGTGGCCCTGCCTGTAATCGAAATCGTGACCGACAATGAATTTTTTGACTACCAGGCAAAATATGAAGGGCACAGCAGGGAAATATGTCCGGCTCAGATTCCTGACAGTTTGAGAGACCATATACAGGAGGTGTCAAGGAAAATCTATGAGAAGCTCGGGTGCTCCGGACTTGTGAGAGTTGACTATATAGCTGCGGAAGACGGGCTTTATTTCCTTGAAGTGAATACTATTCCCGGCATGACGTCGGCATCTCTCGTTCCTCAGATGGTGAGGGCCGCAGGACTCTCGATGACTGATTTCCTTACCTCTGTCATTGAAAATTCATGATGCTTCTGACGGAGCTGATAAAGGAGGGAAGACGGACCGTCTCTGAGGCTTATCCGGAAGCGGAAGCCAGGGAGATGGTCTCTGTTTTTCTTGAGGAACTTCTTGGGGTCAGGAAGCATACCCATATATTATATCCTGATTATGCCGTTTCCGTGGAATCTGTCCTGGAGGCGCGTCAGGCGTTTGCCCGTATGGCTGCCGGAGAGCCTCTGCAATATGTCATGGGAAAGGCTTATTTTTATGGCAGAGAGTTCCTGGTCACTCCGGATGTGCTGATTCCGCGGCCTGAGACAGAACTTTTGTGCAGGATGGTGTCACGTCATCTTGCTGATGCCGGCAATTCCGGAGAGCCGTTGAGGGTACTGGACTTGTGTACAGGTTCGGGGTGCATAGCGTGGACGCTTGCACTGGAGTGTCCCGGTGCGGAGGTTCTTGCCGCGGATATTTCCTCCGGTGCGCTTTCTGTGGCCTCATCCCAGTCTTTTGATGAGGAAATGGCCGTGTCAGGGGCATTTCCGCCTGTGTTTTTCAAGGCTGATGTGCTTGCAGGCCCGCAAAAAGACTTGGGGCAGTTTGATGTTATTGTCAGCAATCCTCCTTATGTGATGGATAAGGAGAAGCCTTTGATGAGAAACAATGTCCTGCTTCACGAGCCGCATCTTGCCCTTTTCGTGCCGGATGACGACCCGCTGCTGTTTTACCGTGCCGTGGCCTCATGGGCCGGAACCGTGCTCAAGGCCGGCGGACTCGGGGTTGTGGAAATCAATGAAGCCCTCGGGCCGGAGACTGCCGCTCTGATGAGGAATGCCGGATTTGCCGTCGTGTCGGTTGAAAAAGACCTTGGAGGACGGGACAGATTTGTGAAATTTGTTCAGGTTTTATAAAAAATCAAACAAAATATAGCCTTGTAAATGCCCTTGGACAGCTCTCTGAGGGCATTTTTTGTTTTTATCCGCGTACATTTTCGTTACGCGGATAAATCTTCGTCACTTTGCAGCAGTTAAATGAACGAAGATTATGGAAAGGTTTTGTTTGCAACTGGCCGTATCTGCGGCCCTGCTGGTTTCAGCTCTGTCATGTGAAGTTCTTGACAATGACCCGGGAAAGCATGTGTCCGGTCAGGACAGGCTGCCTGTTTCCCTGGAAGATGTGGCCGGAATACTCTCGTCCATCCCGCTGCAGGTATCCCAGGTGTCTGAGGTGCATGACGCGGTGTGTTCATCTTCCGGCAACGGGTATGATGAGGAATATACGATGGACAGGATTTTTGCGAGCCCCGGCTCCGGAGTGGGCGACCCTCTGACAAAGGGCGGGGATGAATACGAAGTTCCTTTGAGGGAACTCATAGAGAACCATGTCCGCACAATGACGCGCGCGGGAGGAAATGATGGCCTGGAATTGGGCCCGGACGAGTTTCTCGGAGCGCTCACGGAGTCGGATATTCAGATTTACTGGCCGTTTTCCGGGAATTGGGACGGTGACTCTATGCCGATAATAACATTCGATCCTGAGGACGGGTCGGAGAAGAACATAGGTTACAAATTGTATTATGACGATGACGGGGCCCGCCGTGTGGAGACCGTGGTGGTTGATGAGGCGCTTGCAATGAGAGAGCCGGTTTGGGTGGTTAACAGGAATTCCGATGCCGGACATACTACTCTGGAGCTGTTGAGAAGGGACGATCCGGAATGGGGAGAAGGAGGCGGGACCATCATCGTAAAGCCTTCCGGAGCAGGTGTGCCTGTCAGAACCGGAGCGTCTTCCGGGGAATTCAAATCACTTATATTGAAGGATTTTACCATGAAGAGGAATTATGACCCGTGGTTTGCCGGAGCTTCAGAGTTTTTTGTCAGGACTGGCGCGGTCGAGGATTTCTGTGCCTCCACTGAGGCGGAGATGCGTCTCTACACTCCGACTGTCACGGACTTCATGATTGTCGTCAAAAGAAGCCAGGTCGGCATTCCCCAGCCTTTCAATGCTGTCCTGGTGTCGGAATGGACGGAGCAGATGACTCACTGTGCCTTTATGATAACTGAAGATGACGGAGGCGCATGGACGGACTGGAACTGCACAGCCTTGGTACGTGTGGCATCCAAAAGCTATGGAATAGAGATAAAACTCCCTTTCAGGTCACGGGATGACATTGTCTGGAGAGGGCAGCTGGCCCATAAGTGGCTTGAGACGAACAGCAATGTCGTGGGACATTTCGGGGATGTGGACCTTACTTTTGAGGTCGTGGAATATCAGGAGTGACTTCGCTGACTGTCATTTCACATTTCCTGCAGTCAAAATGCAGGACAAGGCGCCTGCCGTTGTTTATGAGGAAAAGCGGTCCGTTGTCTTTGGCCCGGTGATGCCGCGGACAGATTCCAAGCTCATGGCGTATACAGTATTTCGTCCTCATCAGCTCAGCGTCTCCCTTGTGTGAAAGTTCGTATGCCTTGTCTATTGTCTTTGCACCTGACAGGGCATATATCTCTCTGGCCAGCCTGTTTGAGATGTTGCATTTGTAGGAGGCGTCCTCTTTCGGGAAAGGTTTGCCTGAATCCGGCTGTGGCACTTTGCGCATGAGTTCCCTGCTGATGCAGGGCATGGTACCGAGCTTTTCGGCAAGCCCTCTTCTTATCGAGTTCATGAAAGAAGCCGTCATGAACGGAACAGTGCCTTCATGGCCGTTGTTTGTCGCTGACTCTTGAGAAGCATCCATGCTGAATCTGAAATTGCCTGCGGATTTGCATATCTGGTTTTTCAGCATCGTCAGCATTTTCTCCGGATTGCCGGCATCCTGGTCTGAAGCCAGGAATGTGACGGAAGCCTCTCTGCCGTCCTCGGTTACGGCTGTCGCTTCCACTGTCCATATTCCGTTGTTCCTGGAGAAATTGATATGCGTATTCACGTCAATCATGCGTGTGCAGCTGTTCCTCTCTATTTCCTTTTCGAATGCTGCGCTGATGTTTCGGAAAAGCCTGGCTCCGACAAAGAGTTCCGGCGTGCTCTTGCATCGTACGGACATTCCTTCGCATACATCTCCGCGGAATCCAGTCACAGTTCCGCTTCCGGATACGAACGAGAATCCGTCCCCGTTGCTCAGGACAACTTTGTTTGAGACAGGACGTATGATGATGCGTGATTTGTCGCGGCTAAGGGATGTTATGGTACCGATTTCCTCTCCCATTGACTTCGCTGTGTCCATGCAGCTCCATTGCCCGCTTCTTTTTCCGTCAAGGAACAGCTGGGTATATCCTCTGTTGAATGTCTTTCCGGTGTCCGGTGTGAAACCTCCGCTGACATGTCCGAAGGATGCGCGCAGATATTCAGGATGGTTCCGGATGAGGCTGTCAATGGCGATGGAATAGTCCCTGACCACGTTTTTGACGTATGACGCGTTTTTGAGACGTCCCTCTATCTTGAAGGAGGTGATGCCTGCCTCTGCCAGTTCTTCAAGCCTGTCACGCAGATTGTAGTCCTTGAGTGAAAGCAGGGCCTTGTCCTTGGCGAGCATCCGTCCAGATGCGTCGGTCAGGTCGTAGCGTGAACGGCATGCCTGTATGCAGGAGCCTCTGTTGGCGCTTCTTCCTGCTATGCTCTCCGATAGGTAGCACTGCCCGCTGTAGCATACGCATAATGCTCCGTGCACGAAGAACTCCAGTTCGCAGCTTACGGCCTTGCGTATTGCCCTGATTTCTTCTAAAGAAAGCTCCCTCTCAAGGATAAGCCTTGAGAAGCCCAGGCTTTCGAGAAATACAGCCTGCTCCGGAGTCCGTATGGCGCATTGCGTGGAGGCATGCAGAGGAAGCCTGAATCCTGTTCCGTCAGGCCCTCCCTGCCTTGCAAGTTCAAGGATGGCGAGGTCCTGCACGATAATGGCGTCAGCTCCTGCTTCCTGTATCTCCATCATCTGTCTCCTGGCCTGCTCCAGCTCGCTGTCATATATAATTGTGTTCATGGTCACGAAAATGCGTGCCCCGAACTTGTGGGCATGGCTGCAAAGCTTCTGTATGTCGCTCATGCTGTTTCCTGCAGCCTGGCGTGCCCCGAACTGCTCGCCGGCGATATACACAGCATCGGCACCGCAGTCTATGGCCGCGATGCCGATCTGAAGGTCTCTTGCCGGGGCAAGCAGCTCGATCTGCCTCATGTTATTTGAGGGTTTCGAGCATCTGTTTTGCCGTAGGGCCGAACTTAGGGTCGCTCAGAATCATCTGGTAATATTCCTTTGCTTTTGCATTGTCACCCATCTGCTGTGCTGTAGCGGCGATAGTGTATTTGAACTGGTTGGCGTCCTTGGCGTTAGGAGACAGTTCAAGATATTTCTCAAGATACTGTATAGCCTCAGCGTTCTTCTTGAGCTGTGAAGCTGCAGTACCGGCAACTTTCATTGCAGTCGCATTCTCAAGGAAAGAGTCTGATTTGAGGGCTGCTGCAATGGCCTCCTCATATTTCTTTGCCTTAAGCTGTGCTGCAGCAGTCTTGACATACATGTTTGAAAGCTGCTTGTATGCATTCTTGTCCTGTCCGTGTCTTGCGGAAAGGAGGAAAGCCTCCTCAGCCTCAGCCTGCTGTCCTGCACCGTTGAGCGCCATTCCGAGACGGAGGGCTGCCATTCCGTTGGTGCTGTCAGCTGCCACAACCTGCTTGTATGCCTCTGCAGCTCCTGCGAAGTCCTTTGCATTGAGAAGGTCGTTGGCTTTCATCATGTTCACCTGTCCGATGAGTGTCTTTGCCTCCTCGGCGGTTTCAATGTTGCCGTAAAGCTCCGCTGTCTCTATAGTCATGTTGAGCTGCTCTGCGGCAGCATCGAAATTGTCGGCTTTGATGAGGTCTTTCGCCATTGAGAGCATTACAACAGGGATGTAGTTCCTGCAGTTGTCTGCAATCTCAGCTCCATCCTCTCCGAGGGTCTCGGCCATTGTAAGCGCTGATTTGAAATGTTCCAGTGCTGCATCCTTGTTGCCCATCTGGAGCTCCATAGCTCCGTTGTTATAGGTTTCTGTCACCTGGTTTATGTCCTGGGCTGACATAGTGCCTGCCGCCATTGCGGCTGCGGCAAAAATGAGGAAAAATTTCTTCATGACGTTATCTTATTTGTTCAACATAATTATCCGTTAGGCCAGATAAATGCAAAAATAGGAATTTTTTGTTTTATTTTTGCACCCGGCTATGGTATTTGTTATGAAAAAAGGGGTTAGACATATATTCGCATCAGCTTTGGTCATGCTTTTTGCATGTGTGCTGCATGCCCAGGAAATTCCGGTGCTTCCTGCCGACCCGGCAGTCACTTCAGGAGTCCTTCCTAACGGGATGTCCTATTATATAGTTTCAAACGGTTCTGAGAAAGGTTTTGCGGACTTCGCTCTTGTGCAGAGGACAGGGTTTTGCACTGTGCCGGATTCGCTTTCGTGCATGGTCGGGGCCACGGCTTACAGCGCATTGGACTCGCTTCCGCATTTCCCGGGAACTTCTCCTGCGAAATTTCTTGCAAGACATGGCTGCGGACCCGGACCGGAAGGATTTGTAAGCGTCTCAGAAGATGCAACCGTCTATAATTTCCGTGATGTCATGCTTTCCTGCGAGTCTGTCACGGATTCGTTGCTTCTTATGATAATTGACATCGTGGACCGCTCCCGCTCAGATGAAGGCTTCTTCATGAGGGAATGGTACGCCCCTTCCGACCAGGCGGTGATAGTCAGCGGTGACGTGGACGCAGGCCGGGTGGCCGAAAAGCTCAGGATGCTTTCATACGTATGCACTTCGGGAATATCACTTCCGCGTCCTGAATATATGTGGGATGACCGTCCTGAAGTGGAATTCATGGCTTCTGACACTGTGTGCGGAAATATTGCCGAAGTTTCTTTGACATGGCGTTCGCCGCGCACTCCGAAAGAGTATATGAATACGGTCCAGCCTGTCATCTATGATATTGCGCTTGACGAACTGGCTCTTATTGCCCGTGACAGGATAATGGCGGAAATGTCTGAGAGGAACATCCCTGTGGCGGATGTCTCTTGTGTACGCTATGGAGGGCTTTCCGGTCCTGCCGACGAGCATTTCCGTGTGTCTGCCTCGGTCGCTGCGGAAGATGCGCGGGGAGCGCTTGGGACCATGGTTTCGTGCATGTCTGTTCTTGATGCAGACGGCGCGTCCGGGGGAGAGTTCCGGACTGCGGGCAAAATATGCCTTGACATGCTTGAGGAGGATGCTTCTGCGCCGTTGAAATGGAACCGTGATTATGTTGACAGGTGCGTCTGGGCCTTCCTTTACAACGGCACGCTTGCCTCAGCCAAAGAAAAAAAGGCTTTCCATGCTTCGAGAAGTGTACATGACACCACAATGCTCAGACTTTTCAACGGCATATCCTCGGCCCTGCTCGGAGGCAAGGGAAACCTGACGGTAAAAGCGGACGGGATGGCGGAAGATGAACTGAAGCATGTGTTCGATTCGGCATGGCATTCGGTTCTGCACCATGACTGGAGAAAGGTCTATTCTCCGGACCCTGCCGACACGGTTTCGCTGCCCGGTATCGGGCCTAAGGTAAAGATAAAGTCAATCAAGAAAGAGCATACTTCCGGAGGTGAGATATGGACTTTCACAAACGGCTTCAGAGTGATATACAAGAAGATGCCGTCAAATGGTGACATGTATTATATGATGGCCATGAACGGTGGCTATGGTGGGGTTGATGGCCTTGGACGGGGAGAAGGCGCCTTCATGTCGGATTATCCGCAGCTTTGCTATATTTCCGGTCTTAAGGGACGCGACTTCAAGAAACTGCTCAGGTCTTTGGACATGACAATGGATACAAGGGTGAACCCTACGAATACCATGGTCGGCGGAAAAGTCCCGAAAAAAAGGATGCAGCTGCTGATGCGTTCACTTTTGGCGTTCTACAACGAGCGCAGGCCGGACAGCACGGCATTCTCGTATTATGTCAGGAGCGAAAAGCTCCGTCTTGGCATGGCAAGAAGAAGCGGTGCGGACGTTGTGGCGACAATAGACAGCCTTACCTGTCCGGAATATGACTATTCTCCGTACAAGTCGGCATCTAATCTTGATATGGGTGTCGCGGATAAGGCGGAAGAGCTTTTCGCTTCCTTGTCTTCGAAAATGAATGACGGTGTACTTATTCTTGTCGGGGATATGGACGAAACCGCTCTTAAGAAAACGCTGTCCATGTATGTAGGAGGCTTCAGAACAAGGGAGATTGCCTTCAGGCGCCCTTCTGTGAGATATCAGCCGCTGTCCGGGTGGCTTACATATACGGTGGACGGGCCTCGTGACGGAATGGTCGTAGCCATGTCTTCGCGCCTTCCGATGACGGCGGAAAACAATCTTGCGGCTCCTGTGGCAGCCATGGCTTTGTGGAAAGGGCTGACTGAAGCATTTGCAGGGACGGGAGTGTCGTCGGAGGTGTCATATTCGTGCGGGATTTATCCGGAGGAGCGTTTCAGTGTGATGATTTCTCTTTCTCCGGCTCCGGGCAGCAGTCCGATGGCGCTCATAGGTACGGTACGTTCTGTTCTTGCCGGATTGTCACAGGAGTGCATCCCGGAAGAGGATATGTCCATATATAAGGCATATGTGAAGAATTGCCTGGCCCTTGAGATGTCTGCGCCTGACTATTGGAGGTATGCCATCGCTTTGAGATATCTTGAAGGCAAGGATTTTTCGACCGGATATGAAGCAAAGACGGATGCTCTGTCTTCTGAGAAAATCCGCCAGATTATTTCCCTGCTGGAAAAAGGGACTAAAGTTGAATATATAGTAAAAGGAGAATAATGTATCACGGAACAATAATCCAGATTGATGACTGTCTGGTGTCGGAAGAGATTCTGACGGAATATTTTTCATGCGACTATGAGAAATGCAAGGGCTGCTGCTGTGTGATAGGTGACAGCGGTGCTCCTATGGAGGAATGCGAGGCCGGTGCCATAGAGAAGAACTACGGGATCTTCTCTCCTCTGATGAGGGAGGAAGGACGTGCGGCCGTGGCTGCGAAAGGTTTTTTTGAAATAGATTGTGACGGGGATATGGTAACTCCGCTTGTACCTGGCAGCGAAGAGTGCGCCTATACCATGTTTGATGAGGCCGGCAACTGCTTCTGCAGCATGGAGCGCTGCTGGTTTCAGGGCAAGGGCGATTTCCGCAAGCCTATTTCATGTTGGCTCTACCCTATAAGGATAACCCTGCTCAGCAACGGGACAAGGGCCTTGAACCTGCACCGGTGGGAAATATGCAGGGACGCTTTCGAAAAAGGCAAAAAAGAAAAGGTCCGCGTATATGAATTCCTACGCGAACCTATAGAGCGTTTCTTCGGCGAAGAATTTTACTGCGCCTTGTCTGAAGCAGCCAAAAGGCTTAACGCGGACTCATAGTCCGCTTCATTCACTTTCAGCTTGATGTTCTGTTCTGCGGCATTGATGGAAGGATAGGATGATACTTCTCCGAACACTTCCGCTTCGATGCCGTTGGATTCGAGCATTCCCTTGGCGATGCTTGCACGCATCGGGTCCGAGAATTTCGCCACTGTCTTAAGCTGTTTCATAACTGACAGATTTAAAGGTTATTAATACTTTCCGCATCATTCGCATTCCGGTGAGATGCGGTGCTCCAGTCCGGCTGACAGTCTCATCACGTCTTTTCTCAGTCCTTCCAACATCAGCTTTCCGGGCATTCCCGTGACGGTAATCCTGTCTTCGCACATCTTGATTATCCTTCCTGCGGCTCCCCTGCGGCGGAAAGTTGCACTGTCCCTGCTTTCGTTTTCAAGCACATAGCCCCTTTCTTCGAAAAACCTTACGGCTTCTGAGCGGATGTCAGCCCATTCTCCGGATATTCCGATTTCGCGCGTTATGAACCCGACTTTCGGATACACGGCGGCAACCAATGCAAAAAATATGGCAATCTTCCATATTGCGCTGTATCCTCCGTCAAAAATTTGGGAAATGTCACCTTCCACGGCTCCTATGAACACCAGCATGAAGATGATGACAGCAGTTATGGCTGAGAAATAGAAAAAGTATTTGATGGACCTTATAAGATATTTCATCATGTTTGCGTTTATTTGAGTAAATGGCTTTAAATTTGTTCGCACCACAAATATAGCAAAAGTTGAGAGCAGAAGCAAAGTTTACTTTGATTATGCCGAAACCAAGCGTATATATGTCCGTCAGGACAAATATAGGGTAAAATTATTATCTTTGTGTCCGCAAAGAAAAATTTAATCATCAAACTGACACTATCATGGAAGATCAGAAATTGAAGAAAATCATGTATGTCCTCGCTGCTGTGGCCGTAGTGCTTGCAGGAGTCCTGGCTTACATATGGTATGACAAGTACACTGTGGAAAAAGAACTTGAGAGCGAGAAGGCGGACCTCATCGGCCAGCTCAATACCTTGAATGACGACTATGCCTCGCTGTCTACTGACTATGAGGACGTCAATCTCCAGCTTGATTCGTCAAGGCTTGAGGTGCAGCTGCTGATAGAGAAGCTCACCAAGACCGAGGCCACCAACAGGGCCAAGATACGCCAATATGAGAGGGAGCTTGGAACATTGAGGACTGTGATGCGCGGATACGTAAAGCAGATAGACTCCCTGCATTCTCTCAACAAGCAGCTTACAGCAGATGCCGCTGAGGCAAGGCGTGAGGCAGCCGAGAACAGGAGACGTTCGGAAGAACTTTCAAAGACAGTGGAAGACCTCTCGGGACAGGTTGCGGCAGGTGCCGTAATAAAGGCGAGGGGACTCAGGGCAGAGGCATATAATGCATCAAACAAGGTGACGGACCGCAGCAGCAGGGTCAAATATCTGCTCGCGACCCTCAATCTTGTCGAGAATGACCTCGCGGAAAAGGGTCCGGTTACTGTATATATCCGCGTGAAGGACCCGGAGGGAATCCTGCTTCTGAACGGTACTCAGAAAGCCTTTGAATACAATGGCGAGACCATGATATGCTCCGCTTCACGTGAGGTTGACTATCAAGGCTCGGAAGTGGAGCTTGGAATCTATCTCAACGACATTCCTGAGTATGCGAAGGGAATTTACACAGTTGAGGCATTCACATCACAGACATTCCTCGGGACTACGGAACTGATGCTCCGATAATTCGCTATGCTGTGATATACGTGCATGTTCCTTTTTGCAGGAGTTTCTGCATATATTGTGACTTTTATTCTGAAATTACGGCCGGAAGCTGCATGGGAGGAGACCCTTCTGCGCGTGACTCTGTCTATGGCAGATACGCCGGTGCGCTTGCAAAAGAGATTGCCGCCCGTGGCACGGAAATTTCGGATACGGTCAATACCTTATATATAGGAGGTGGCACCCCGTCGGTGCTGCCCCTTTCTTTTTTCTCATCACTGCTGGACGCCTTGGGTGCTGCCGGTCATGGCGGGCCTTTTGATGAATTTACTGTAGAGGTCAATCCGGATGACATCGTGGAAAAGGGCTGGGAATACGTGGAAGGCCTGCTGAGGCTCGGGGTAAACAGGGTCAGCATGGGAGTGCAGTCCTTTGATGACCGGATGCTCAGGTGGATGAACCGCAGGCATGATGCGGAATCTGCTCGGAAAGCTTATTCCATTCTGGAGAACGCCGGGGTGGAAAACATAAGCATAGATCTTATTTTCGGCATATCGTCCCTCACGGACCAGGACTGGAGTGATACGCTTGCAAAGGCTTTGGCAATATCTCCGCGCGGAGTCCTTCCCAAGCACTTGTCTTGTTACCAGCTATCGGTCGAGCCGGGGAGCGCCTTGGCCTCGCTTGTGGAAAAAGGCCGTTATGAAGAGGCGTCAGACGAGATGTGCATGAACCAGTATGCAATGCTGTGTGAGGCAATGGCTTCAGCCGGATATCATCATTATGAAATATCGAATTTCGCCCTTCCGGGATATGAGGCATTGCATAACAGTGCATATTGGCGACATGTCCCGTATCTCGGACTTGGCCCCGGGGCACATAGCCTTGTCTGCTCTCCGGTGGCTGCGGGACTCCATGGTGGCATGAGTGCCGTTAATGATGACGTTCTGGGGAAAGTCATGATGAGGCGGTGGAATAATCCTGATCTTAAGGCATATCTCGATGCGGCAGGCGCGGGAGATTTCAGCCTGGCAGGCGGATGTGAAATCCTGACCGGGGACCAAATCATGACGGAGAAGATAATGCTTGCCCTCAGGACATCTGAAGGCATTGACAGTGAATATCTTGAAAGGCATTGTCCGGCAAAGGCCCTTGAACGCGCCCTGATGGTTGGGAATCTGATAAAAACTCCTGCGGGAAAAATTTGTATACCGGAAGACCATTATTTTGTTTCCGATGGTATAGTTTCTGATATACTCTGATCCGGGCAGGCCGGTGGCGCTCATATCAGAGAAAAGTCCACTGCCTATGCCATGAACAGAGTATTTGTTAACATTCAGAAATTTTAAAGTTATGAACGTAGGAAATTCAATTGCCTGCTTTATCGCAGGCGCTTTGGCAGGAGCTGCCACAGCATTGCTTCTTGCACCTGAATCAGGTGAAAAGACACGTGAGAAAATCAAGAAAGGAGCGGCCGAGGTCGCATCAACGGCAAAGAGCAAGCTTGCGGAAGGACTTGACGCAGTAGAAGGCGCACTTGCAAAGCAGAAAGGAATGTAGTATGCAGACGCCGTTTGAGGATCTTTCTTCAGGAGCCAAGGAATATTTGGAACTGAAGGCCGAAGACCTTAAGCTTGGAGCGGTTGAGGGCCTTTCTGTCGGACTCGGAAGAATATTCGCCTTAGTGGTGATGCTTCTGCTCCTGATGGTGGCTCTCACCGCTTTTACTTTTGGCTTCGTTCTGCTTCTCGGAAACTGGGTCGGCAGTTATGCTGGCGGGGCATTCATAATGGGAGGAATCCAGCTTGCAGCCATCGGCATACTTTTCATTTTCCGCAAGAAGCTGTTTGTGAATATGTTCGTGAAACTTTTAATCAGCATCGTTTATGATAGAGACTGATTATGGCGCAATCAAGGACCGCGCTCAGCTGCGTTCTTGCCGCAGGCTGCTGAAAGTGCAGGCAGAGGCAAAGGGACAGGCTCTTTCTGGACTTTTGGGAGAAGTCAAATCATATTACTCTCCGGGTAAGGTGGCATCGATGGTGATTGGCAATGCCGCATCTTCATTCAGTTGGGCTGCAGTATTGCTTCCGATTGTACATGCCGTGAGAAAAAAGCTCGGTTAGTGGATACAATTTTGACAAAGCCGGGGAAGGCTTCCGCGTTAGGGAGTCTTTTCCGGCTTGTTTCGTATATTATTCATTGGTTTTTCGTATAATTGCAATCCGGGAGAAATCAATTAGACATATCATGGAAAATATATTCAAGAAAAGGATTGCGGACCTGAGGGACATGATGGCGGACAATGGTTGGGATGCGGTTGTCCTGAGCGGATCGGACCCCCATGCGAGCGAGTATCCTGCCCCGCGCTGGAAACAGGTGGAATGGCTTACCGGATTCACGGGCGAGGCAGGGGATCTGGTGATAACGGCAGACCATGCCGGACTTTGGACGGATTCCCGCTATTTCGTGCAGGCTGTCTCGCAGCTTGAAGGGACTGGGGTGGAACTTCATAAGACACGTGTACAAGGTGCTGTCGGGATACCGGAATGGCTTTCGGGAAAGGCTCGTGTGGTGGCTGTTGACGGATTGTGCCAGAGCGTCAGGGCCGTTGAGGAAATCAAGGCGGCGATAGGTGAAGACGGTATTGCCGTTGATGTGCCGGATATGCTTGATGCCCTGTGGACTGCGAGGCCTTCTGTGCCCGTTACCCCGGTGACTACGCTTGACGTGGAATGTTTCGGAGGCATTCCGAGAGTGGACAAAATATCGTGGCTGCGCAAATGGATGCTTCTGCAAGGGGTGGACATGATGCTCGTTTCTTCTCTTGATGAGATTGCATGGCTGCTGAATGTACGCGGCAGTGACATTGACTATAATCCTCTTGTGATTTCTTATCTGCTTGTCTCACAGGATTATGTGAAATGGTTTGCACACAAGCCAGGGTGCGGAGGGCCTTTTCCTGACACTATAGACAGTTATGATGAGCTGAGGGTTGACCAGGTTGAAGTTGAGGACTATGATGCGCTTGCCTTCACTATTTCGGATTTGTCGCAGGATGATGGCCGGGTCAGAATCTTTATTGACCCTTCAACCTTGAATTATCATATTTACAGCCATATAGTCGGGAATTATGACTGCTCTGACGTGATATGCGGAACTTCTCCTGTCATCCTGGAGAAGTCTGTCAAGACTCCCTCTGAGATAGAGTCTCTCAGGCAGACTTTCATAGAGGACGGAGTGGCCATGGAGAGGTTTCTTCATTGGCTCGAAGACGAGGTGTCGTCAGGACGTGAGGTCACGGAGCGTGAGGCGTCCGTGCGGCTTTCAGCTTTCCGTGCGGAGATTCCGGGATACAGGGGTGACAGCTTTGAAAACATTTCTGCCTACGGGCCCTCTGCCGCTCTTCCGCATTATTGCATTCCGGCCGAAAATCCTCCCGTGATACGGCCGGCCGGACTTTATCTCGTGGATTCCGGGGGACAATACCTTACCGGAACGACGGACATTACGCGTACAGTCCCTATGGGAGAATGCACAAGGCTTGAGAAGGAAGACTATACTGTCGTTCTGAAAGGCATGATAGCCCTGTCCATGGCGGTTTTCCCGCGCGGTACCGCCGGCTGCCAGCTTGATGTGCTTGCCCGCGGGCCGATGTGGCGTACAAGACGCAACTACGGTCATGGTACCGGCCACGGGATAGGTTTCTGGCTTTGTGTGCATGAAGGCCCTCAGGACATAAGGCAGAATCTCAATGCACAGCCTCTCTTGCCGGGCATGGTCACTTCGAACGAGCCTGGGCTGTATCGTGAGGGGATGCATGGCATACGCCATGAGAATGTGCTCCTGTGCAGGGAAGCTGGCAAGGATGAATTCGGGGACTGGCTTGAATTCGAGACCCTTACGCTCTGTCATATTGACACTTCTGCCATGATTGCGGATATGCTCTCTCCTGATGAGCTGAAATGGCTAAACGGCTATAATGAACGCGTCTATCGCACACTTTCTCCTCTTCTTCCGCCTGAAGTGTCCGCATGGCTGCGCTACAAGACCATGCCTTTATAGGATTCAGTAAGAAAAGTTTACGAGATTACCGGCAAGATATTGGTCGTATGAGGCCATGTCCACAAGTCCGTGACCTGAAAGATTGAACAGGAGAACTTCGCTTTTCCCTTCGTCTTTGCATCTGAGCGCTTCCTGTATCGTAGCTGCGATTGCATGGCAAGATTCCGGTGCCGGTATGATGCCCTCCGCTTTTGCGAACATGCATCCGGCCTTGAATGTGTCGAGCTGCATTATGTCCACGGCTTCTATCAGCCCGTCTTTCAGCAGCTGGGATGCAATGACACCTGCTCCATGATAGCGCAGTCCTCCTGCGTGTATGTTTGCCGGAGCAAAATCATGGCCAAGTGTGAACATCGGCAGGAGGGGAGTGTATCCTGACTCGTCCCCGAAGTCATATCCGAATTGTCCTTTAGTCAGTTTCGGGCATGAAGCCGGCTCAGCCGCGACAAATCTCGTTTTCTTGCCATCAAGGATATTGTGCCTCAGGAATGGGAATGATATGCCGCCGAAATTTGAGCCTCCCCCGAAGCAGGCTATTACCACGTCAGGATATTCTCCTGCCATCTCCATCTGCTTCTCCGCTTCCAGTCCTATGATTGTCTGGTGCAATGTGACGTGGTTCATCACTGAGCCAAGGGTATATTTGCAGTCCGGGGTCATCCTTGCAAGCTCTATGGCTTCGGAGATTGCTGTTCCAAGCGAGCCCTGGTGATTCGGAGTTCTTGTGAGGATGTCCTTGCCGGCTCTTGTTGACATTGACGGTGAGGGGGTGACTTGCGCTCCGAATACCTGCATCATGCTTTTCCTGTAGGGCTTCTGTTCGTAGCTGATTTTCACCTGATATACTGCGGCTTCAAGGCCGAAAGCCTTGGCTGCGTATGAGAGTGCCGTGCCCCATTGCCCGGCTCCTGTTTCCGTGGTGACATTCCTGACACCTTCTTTTTTGCAGTAATATGCCTGGGGTATGGCCGAGTTCAGCTTGTGTGAACCGACCGGACTTACGCTTTCGTTCTTGAAATAGATATGGGCGGGCGTGTCCAGCTCCTTTTCAAGTCCGTAGGCACGGACAAGCGGTGTGGACCTGTAATATGTGTACATCCGCAGCACTTCTTCCGGAATCTCAGTCCATCTGCGTGTGGTGTCAAGTTCCTGCCGGCATAGCTCTTCTGCAAATATCGGATACAGGTCTTCAGCCTTGAGAGGCTCGTGTGTCGCCGGGTTTAGCATCTGCATCGGCTTGTTCTTCATGTCAGCCTGGATATTGTACCACTGGCGCGGTATGTCGCTTTCCTGCAGGAAATACCTTTTCTGTCTCATGTGCTTTATGGTTAAAAAAGAACGGGTGGCCGAACTGCTTCAGCCACCCGTTTATGGTAAATTGAGATTCTTTTCTTAGAAAATCAGTTCGTTTGCCTGGCAGAATGCATTTACCGCTACCGCTACGAATCCGAAGATTACGACGGCTGTGAAGATGTAGCCGAGTACCTGGAGTCTCTTCTCCCAGATGCCGTTGCTGAGACCCACTGTCTGGAATGCGCTCCAGAAACCGTGTGTAAGGTGGAAGCCGAGCGCTCCGAACCATACGATATAAAGGAGAGTCATCCACCATGTTCCGAATGTCGCGTTGAGAAGTTCGTAAGGGTTCTCTGCGTGCGAGCCCATGAACTCCTGGAGCTGCATGTCAGCCCAGAAATGCGAGAGGTGGAAGCCGAGGATGCCGAGTACGATAATTCCGAGGGCGAACATGTTCGTTGATGCCCAAGACTCGGTCTTTGCCTTGCTTGCCACTTCATAGCGCTTGTAGCCTCCGCGTGACTGGATGTTGCACCATGTGAGGTAAGCCGCATAAATGATGTGAATCACGAATCCGAAGGCAAGGACAGGTACCATGACGGTCACTATAGGAAGTGCCATGAAGTCGCAGCCTGCCTGGAAGAGTCCGTCTGCCGCACCGTATTTTCCTGTGAAAGAGTCAATCACGGAAAAGAAGTTGATTGTCATGTGAAGAAGAAGGAAGATGATGAGGAACAGGCCGCTTATGCTCATGATAAGCTTCTTGCCGATTGAAGATGTGAAAATGTTAGCCATATCTTTTTACAATGTTTGATTATCGCTTGCAATTGCACTTTAAAAGCGCGCTTCAAGTGTGCAAAGATATATTCTTTCTTGCAAGTTTCATAATAATTCGGTACTTTTGTTTGCTTGAAATACAGAAACTGTTTTTTATGGGAAAATATAAAAGGGTCCTGCTCAAGCTGAGCGGGGAAAGTCTCGGAGGGCCTTCGGGCAAGGGTATTGACGAAAGCTGGCTCGCAGCGTATGCAGAGGAGGTTGCATCTGCCGTAAGGGGAGGCCTTCAGGTGGCGATTGTGATAGGCGGAGGCAATATTTTCCGCGGCCTGCAGGGGGCCGGCAAGGGATTCGACAGGGTGAACGGTGACAAGATGGGAATGCTTGCCACTGTCATCAATTCTTTGGGGCTTGCCATGGCCATACGTTCGGCAGGAGTTGAGGCTGAGGTTTTCACTGCCACTCCGATGATGCCGGTAGCAAGGTATTATATGAGGGATGATGCCGTTGCGGTAATGGAGCGCGGAGGAGTCGCGCTTATTGCAGGCGGAACAGGCAATCCTTATTTCACTACCGATTCAGGTGCGGCGCTCAGGGCTCTTGAGATAGGTGCGGACGCCCTTCTGAAAGGAACGCGCGTTGACGGGGTCTATGATTCTGACCCGGAGAAGAATCCTGATGCCGTGAAATATGACGAGCTTTCGTTCGACAAGGCCATCGGGGACCGCCTTAAAGTCATGGACCAGACTGCGTTTGCCCTTTGCCGTGAGGGCAACATGCCTATAATCGTGTTCGACATGAATGCCAAGGGCAATCTCGGAAAGCTTGTGCTCGGGGAGAAGGTCGGCACCCTGGTTCATGTGTAGCAAAGTGAATTCAAAGAAACATTTATAATATGATTACAAGAGCTAAAGAAATTCTGGCGGGCGCCAAGTCTAAGATGGGCGACGCTGTTGCTTTCCTTGAAGAGGATCTGAAGACATATCGTGCCGGCAAGGCTAATCCGATGGTTTTCAATAATATCCTCGTGGATTATTACGGAAGCCCTACTCCGGTTCCGCAGGTTGCCTCCGTGACAGCTCCGGATGCGAAGACCCTGATGATCCAGCCTTGGGAGAAGAAGATGATTCCGGTTATCGAGAAGGCCATTCTTGACGCCAATGTGGGGCTTACTCCGCAGAATAACGGCGAGAGCATCCGCTGCAATATCCCGCCTCTTACTGAGGACCGCAGGAAAGAGCTTATAAAGAAGGCCAAGGCTGCCGGCGAGAACTCCAAGGTCGTGGTGAGGAATGCCCGCCGCGATGCAATTGAGCTTCTTAAGAAAGCGCAGAAGGACGGAATGCCTGAGGATATGCAGAAGGAGTATGAGCAGAATATCCAGAAGGAGACTGATGCTTTCACTAAAAAGGTCGATGAGCTCGTCTCTGCAAAGGAAAAAGAGATAATGACTGTCTGATTGCGCTTGCATATATTTGGGACTATATTTACGGTATGAACAACAGCTTCCGATTTCTCCGATTTTTTGTTTATAGCTATTCCTTGAAAAGGGTATAGTCCGGAAGTCGCGCTCATTACTGATGATATTTTACGTGTAAGGGCTGTCCGGATTTCCGGGCGGCCTTTTTGATGGATTGCGGCTTCTGTTATGGAGGCAAATTGGGATGAATAATGAAAAGAGTGGCGGTTCAGGGTGTAAAAGGCTGCTTTCATGAGCAGGCTGCACGACTTTTTTTTATGAGGCTCACGGGGGTGGGGGCCTGGAGATAGTGGAATGTCAGGCTTTCGCGGACTTGTTTCTTGCCGTGGAGTCCGGAAGGGCTGATGCGGCTGTCATGGCTATTGAGAATACCGTATCCGGAGGACTCCTTCCGAATTTCGGGCTGCTCCGGCAGTCCGGGAGGAAGATAAAGTGCGCATAAGACAGAATCTGATGGCATTGCCAGGACAGGAAATCGGTGACATCCGGGAGGTCAGGACGCATTATATGGCAATGAACCAGACCCGTGAGTTTTTCAGCGGATGTCCTTGGATCAGGCTTGTCGAGTCGGAGGATACGGCCAAGAGTGCTGCAGAGGTGGCTTCTGAGAGGCTTGAAGGCGTTGGAGCTTTTCTCCAGTCTTGGAATGCCCTGTTGTACATGGCTGCCGAAGACCATGATGTACACGCGGCTTATGTGTCCCATATATCGCATGTGACTTCATTTGCCCTTGCGCTTACCGTTCTGGATAAGGAAAAGGATGAGAGGCATATCTTTGACCTCGCTTCCGGAGGATTTTCTTCGACGGTGCGCCTGGCGAAAAGCAGCCCGGACATGTGGACGCCTGTACTTGCCATGAACAGGGATAATGTGCTGGAAGTCATGGACACTTATATGTCAAAGATGAGGATGTTCCGCGATGCCGTCGCTTCGGGGGACAATGATGCGGTGCATGAACTCATTGCCCGGGCGAACATTATACGCAGGATAATAAAGTGAAAATATAACGTTTAAAATAAAAACCTTATGTCAGACACAAGAAGACTTGACATAGCCCCTCTGAGCGAGTGGGGAATGTTCACGGAGCCGAGGCCGAGCGTGATTGCCGGTCCCTGCAGCGCAGAATCTGAAGAGCAGCTCATGGAAACTGCGCGCGAACTCAAGGAGTTCGGAATAAATGTGTTCCGTGCCGGCATATGGAAACCGAGGACTCATCCCGGCTCATTCGAGGGAGTCGGTGCTCCGGGCCTGAAATGGATGCAGAGGGTAAAGCATGAGCTTGGGCTGAAGATTTCCACAGAAGTGGCCAATGAGAAGCATGTGTTTGAATGCCTGAAATGTGGTGTCGATATGGTATGGATAGGCGCAAGGACTACTGCCAATCCGTTTCTCGTGCAGGAGATTGCCGATGCCTTGAAAGACACGGCCATACCTGTGCTTGTGAAGAATCCTGTCAATCCGGACTTGGATCTTTGGGTCGGCGCACTGGAGCGTCTGAACAGGGCCGGGATAAGGAAACTCGGTGTCATACACAGGGGATTCTCGACAGCTGAAAAGATAAGGTACAGGAACAATCCTGAGTGGCAGATTGCCATTGAGCTGCGCAGCCGTTATCCCCATCTTCCGTTTTTCTGTGATCCGAGCCATCTCGCAGGTTCGCGTGAATATATAATGGAGGTTTCCCAGCGGGCCCTTGACCTTGGGCTTGACGGCCTTATGGTCGAGTCGCACTGCAACCCTTCATGCGCATTGAGCGATGCTGGCCAGCAGCTTGAGCCGCGCCAGCTGAGGGAAATGCTGTACAACGGGCTTGCCGTCCGTGATGCTGATTGCGATTCTCCCCAGTGGAAAGACAATATCTGCCAGCTGCGCACGAAGATTGACATCATTGACGAGAATCTTCTTTACATGCTTGGTTCGAGGATGAAGATAAGCCGTCAGATAGGAGAGTATAAGAGAGACCACAATATAGCCATACTCCAGACTTCACGCTGGGATGCCGTGCTCGCCAAAGTCATTGAGAAAGGACGGGAGTATGAACTCGGGGAAGATTTCCTCAAGACGGTATTCAATGCGATTCATGAGGCTTCGGTTGAGGTTCAGGACGATGTCCTGTCTGACAAAAGCCAGGATTGACGCGGATTCAGAGCAGTTTTTCCTTAAGCAGTGCGGTAAATGCCGCATGGTCACGGCTGCATAGGAACCCTGTCTTTATCGGAGCATAGAACATCCTCTGTTTCAGGATGTCCGGAACATTTCTGGCGTCCCTCATCCTTTGGCTGTCCTTTTCGGTTGTCATTATGACGGATGTGGGAAATTCTTCAGCTGCATTGCGTATTGTACGTATGTCGCTGCGGGTGAATTTGTGGTGGTCCGGGAAATTGAAATGGCTGACAATCTTGTACGTGTCTCTCAGGTAGCTGACAAGGGGGCTGTCATTGGCGATTCCGGAAAACAGGATGAGCCTCTTCGAATAAAGGTACCGGTAGTCGCCTTCCGGAAATACGGCTTCGGGTGCACAGTATGATATTGTGGTGAAGAACAGATGTCTCGTTTTTCCGTCTGCTGCCGTTCCGCTGCATGATGCCGCATCGTAGTTGTCCAGTCCGAGTGCTTCGGCCCAGGTGCTTTTCTGCCAGCCGTTCATGTCCTTGGGACATTTGGTCACGATGATTATGTCTGCGGCGTCAATTCTTTCCGGCAGGTCGCGCAATCTTCCGACAGGTATGAGATGGTCATTGAAGACTGGCCTGCCGCAGTCAATCAGCACGATTGAGACTCCCGCTTTTATAGCCCTGTGCTGGAATGCGTCATCAAGAATTATAAGGTCCGCCTTTGCCATCTCCTTGTCACGGCATTTGCGGGCTTTCTTGGAGGTCTTGAGCTTTTCGGGGTGCGTCAGAAATTCACATCCCTCTTTTCTTGACTTGTCAACAGCTACAGTGACATCCGGGAACTTTTTCTTTATCTGAAGCGGCTCGTCCCCGTAGTCCGTTGCGGTTCCGTTTGATATGACCTGCTGGAAGCCCCTGGTCTTTCTCTTGTAGCCCCTTGACAGCACGGCTATGTTCATGCCGCGCAGCTCATCGTCGTTGAGAAGTGTCCTGAGCAGCATTTCCGTGTGCGGGGTCTTGCCTGTGCCGCCGACGGTCACGTTGCCTACGCAGATGGAAGGCACGTCAGGTGTGTAAGTCTTGCGGATTCCGCAGTCGTACAGCAAGTGACGTATCTTGAGCACGAGCCAGTATGGAAAGAGCAGTATTTTGTCTGTCATAATTCTTTCATTCTGAAAAAGAGGGTGCAAAATTACTCAAAAAATTGTCAGCCATGCCAAATTTTAAGATAAACAGGGGCCTGGCATCAAAGTCCGGGTGCTGTCAAAGTCCATATACATTTGCGGCTTCGGGAGCATCTTCACCTCCCCAGCGTTCCGCAATGCCGTCAAGTGTGCTGAACAGTTCCTGCGGGTCGTTGAGGGTGACGAGCCTGAGCCTTGTCTCCTTGAAGTCCGGAAGTCCTTTGAAATAGCATGACAGATGGCGGCGCATCTCGAGTATGCCGACACGCTCCCCTTTGATTTCCAGCGATTTTGCCAGATGTCTCTTGGCAAGGCTGACCCGGTCTCTGACGCTCATCTGCGGAAGCTGCTCCCCCGTGTCAAGATAATGCCTTATTTCCTTGAATATCCACGGATGCCCGTAGGTCGCGCGCCCTATCATTATTCCGTCAACGCCATAGCGGTCGAATGCGTCTTTGGCCTTTTGCGGAGAGGTAATGTCACCATTGCCTATTATAGGTATGTGCATGCGGGGATTTTCCTTTACTTTTCCTATCAGTGTCCAGTCGGCTTCACCTGTGTACATCTGGCATCTGGTGCGCCCGTGTACGGTCAGTGCCCGGATTCCCGCATCTTGCAGCCTTTCAGCCAGTTCCACGATTGTTTTTGAGTCTTCATCCCATCCCAGGCGGGTCTTGACCGTGACGGGCAGCTTTACGGCATCTACGACGCGGCGTGTGATTTCCACCATCTTGTCCGGTTCGCGCATCATCCCGGATCCGGCTCCGCGGCGTGCGATTTTGTTGACCGGGCAGCCGAAGTTTATGTCCACCAGGTCGGCTCCGTGTCCTCCGGCAATTTCAGCCGCCTTTTCCGCCATTACCGCCGCGTCAACCATCGCTTCCGGGATATTCCCGTATATCTGGATTCCGATGGGAGTTTCATAGTCATACGTCACAAGTTTTTCGAGAGACTTTCTCGCGTCGCGTATAAGGCCGTCTGAGGAAATGAATTCCGTGTACATCATGTCAGCTCCGAATTCTTTGCATATGAATCTGAATGATGCGTCTGTGACGTCTTCCATCGGCGCCAGCAGCAGAGGCCTGTCTCCCAAATCTATATTTCCTATTTTCATGTCGTATTGTCTTTATCTGTATCCGTGCGGGCGGCAAAAATACAAAAACCTCTTCAGAATTTGTGTTCTCATTTCCAATTTTGTAGCTTTGTGCCGTTTTAGCTCTCCTGAATGCGGCTATTCGGAACAGGACGTTCCTTAATCGCTGCGCAGAGGGGAATTGTTTGGATTATAGTAAATTACAATAAATGTACATGGCAAGAATTTCGACAATCGGTGTGCTTACCTCAGGTGGTGATGCTCCGGGAATGAATGCGGCAATACGTGCCGTGACAAGGGCCGCAATATATAACGGCTGGAAAGTGAAAGGTATTTACCGCGGATATGAAGGCTTGATAAACAATGAGATAAAGGATTTTACCTCGGAAAGCGTCAGCGGTACAATCAATCGCGGAGGCACTATCCTCAGGACTGCGAGGAGCAAGGACTTCATGGATGAGGCGGGAAGAGCCAAGGCATATGAGAACATCAAGGCAGCCGGTATAGATGCGCTTGTGGTGATAGGAGGCAACGGTTCGCTTGCCGGAGGACAGATTCTTGCAGCGGAATATGATATCCCTTGTGTGGGGCTTCCAGGCACTATCGACAATGACCTTTACGGGACCGACACGACCATAGGGTACGATACGGCATTGAATACTATCATGGACTGCGTTGACAAGATACGTGATACGGCCAATTCGCATAACCGCATTTTCTTTGTCGAGGTAATGGGACGTGATGCCGGCTTCCTCGCACAGAATGCCGCCATTGCGACCGGAGCTGAAGCCGCGATTATTCCTGAGGACAAGACGGATGTCGACCAGCTTGCCTCTTTCATCGGAAGGGGAGTGCGCAAGAGCAAGAACAGTTCCATTGTGCTTGTGTCCGAGAGCAAGAAGGACGGTACTGGCGGCGCCAGGTATTATGCCGACCGTCTCGTGCATGAATATCCTGAGTTCGAGGCGCGCGTGACTATCCTCGGCCATCTTCAGCGTGGAGGTGTCCCGACTGCCCAGGACCGCATTCTCGCAAGCCGCCTGGGAGTAGCCGCAATCGAGGCTCTCAAGGACGGCCAGCGCAACATCATGATTGGTGTGAAGGATGACCAGATTGTATATGTGCCTTTCAACAAAGCCATCAGAATCGACAAGCCTATAGACCGTGAACTGATTAATGTTCTGAATGTACTGTCAATCTGAGACGGTTGTTCCAATATTTAAGTAGCTGCTCCTGCCCTGGAATTCAAGTGGTTATGGGCAGCTGTCGTTTTGCGGTAGACAGGGGATGAGGGCACCGGCATCATTGGGTGCAGGACAATTTGCAACAGAAATGCGCCGATTCGGTTGCATTTTTCCGTATTATGATTAATTTTGTGTCGATTTTTTAATAACACTTATTCATCATGAAAATATCATCAAAATTTTTAGCTCTTCTTCTTGGAGGAGCAGTGCTCGTGGCTGGCTGCGAGGAAAAGAATACCGGAAACGGCAAAAACGAAGGAAACAACGGGGAGCAGGCCGTGCTTTTCCTTGACGGTTCTGCTTCTGAAACAATAGAGATTGGCGGGGAATCCCAGACAAAGACATTGCAGGTTGCTTTGTCAAAGGCTCTCGAGGAAAACTGCGGTTTCACTCTTGAAGTCGATGAGTCGCTCTTGGGAGGACGCACTCTGCTTCCGGCAAATCTGTATAGCCTTGAAGGTGCGGACAAAATAACTGCCGGCGCCACAAGTGCGGAAAAGACTCTTACGGTAAAGACACATATTGTATCTGAAGATACTGAATATGCGCTTCCGCTCAAGCTTGCCAAGGCTGGTGAGGGTGATTTTGTGGTAGATGAGGACAAGGCTTCGTATGTCCTTGTGGTGAAATATGCCAAATATGAAGCTCCGGATGTTACGGACGGATTGGCAATGTTCTCGGGAAGAAGCGGCCTTGTCAACAACGCATTCAATCAGGAACTGAGGGACTTCACTTTTGAAATCCGTTTCCAGATTGAAAATTTCGGCAGGAATTATTCTTCTGACCATACTGTCGGCCGCAACCGCGACGTTTTCTATTTCGGCGGACATGTCATAGCACGTTTTGAGGACCCTAACAACAACAACACTCCTGGGCTTACGCAGCATTCTCAGGTGCAGTTCCAGGGCGGCGGTTCTCAGCCTAACTGCTTTAACCCGGCATACCGTGCAGAGTATTCTTTCGAGGCGGAAAAATGGCAGCATCTTGCCATAACGCATAATTCAGAGGACGGTCAGATTTACATGTATATGAACGGTCAGAGAATAGAGATGGAGCAGAATCCGGGATGGTTCAAGGACAAGTTCGGGGCGGATAATCTCGATAACTATACTTTCCAAAAGCTTTCTCTTATGGGCGGTGCTTTCGCCATGGACGGAAATGTCGAGCATCAGCTTAAGGCTTTTGACTATTGGGGAGAATGCAAGGTGCTTTGCTCTGAGGCGCGCATATGGTCTGTTGCCAGAAGCGGGCAGGAAATTGCAGATAACCTCGGGAAATCTGTTGACCCTAACTCAGAAGGCCTCGTGGGCTATTGGAACATGACAAGGCATTCTGCCGTTGAATCTGACGGCAAGACGATATTCCGTGACCTTACCGGCAACGGACATGATCTGGAGACGACCCAGGCAATCACATGGATTGACAATGCTTCTGCATTTGTCGAGGCGACTCCTTGGCCGGCAAACTGATAAACGGCAGTTATTACCGTTTGGAAATTTATTTGTTTTTGGCGTGATACTTAATGTGTTCCGCCTTTTTTGACCACATATTATGACACGGAGATTTTTGTTTGCGGCGGTTTGTGCGGCTGCAATGCTGACGGGCTGCAAGCCTGAAGTCCTGCCCGGGACGGATGGTCCAGACGAAGTGAAGATTGATGACTCTGTTTTGAAGCTGGAGTCGTTTTCTTTCCTCAAGTCCGTAAATTCTTCACTTAAGGATGATGTGACGACGGTGATTTCGCAGGCCTGCGTCGATGACGGTGCGGGTATTCCTTATTATGTGAACCCGAGGGCGCTTGTGGCCTCTTTTGATGTATTTGCCTGTGAGAGTGTCAGTGATGTTGAGGTAAGTGCAGGTGTGCAGGGGGGAGAAACATTCAAGACGCTTGCAAGCGGCAAGACTGCGGCGGACTATATGCGCCCTGTGACCATAAGGCTGTCGGCGGTGATGGACGGCAAACCTATCTTCCGTGACTATTCGTTCAGATTCCATAATCTGAATACAGGCGTACCTGTGCTTTATTTGTTTACGCCTGACGGCTCAGCGATTGCAAGCAAAGATTTCTGGACTCAGGACTGCACCATTTATCTTGATGCCGTAGGGAAAGCCGATTCTGACGGGACTGCTTACGAGGAGGATTATTATGGGGAGACTGACCAGCTCAAAGGGCGCGGAAATACGACGTGGGGATGGAACAAGAAACCTTATGCCGTCAAGCTCGGCGAGAAGGCCGGGTGGCTCGGCATGCCTAAGCACAAGCGTTGGGCCTTGCTTGCCAACTCGATTGACAAGTCCTTGATCCGCAACCGTCTGGCCTTTGAAATCGGAGCAAGGTGCGACGGGCTTGAGTGGACTCCCCGCAACCGTTTTGTGGAAGTCGTCATGAACGGGAAGCATCAAGGCTCTTATCTGCTGGTAGAACAGATAAAGACGGACAAGAACAGGGTGCCGGTGCCGAGCGGAAATGATGCCCTTGACCCTGCCAAGGGAGGCGGCCCGTCCGCAGATCCTTCACAGATGGGTTTCCTCATGGAAATTGACAGGTATTGGGGCAGCATGTCGTTCGAGGCGTCCGAATTCTGGTGGCCTTCAAAGCGCTATAGTGGAAGCGGTACCACGACAAACTATAACGATGACATGGTGTCATGGGCACGCTGGCAGTCGTACAGGACAAATTATTATGACGGAAGGCTGAAGTTCAACTTCGGACTGAAAGACCCTGATGACGGGGCGCTTTTCAATACGTCATCCTTGCAGTTCGGGTATATACGTGACTATGTCCTTGAGACGGAGAAGTCGGTGCTGCAGCCTCCTCATGACCTGTCCAGGCTTGATGTGGATTCTTTCATAGACTATTGGCTTGTGTTTGAGCTGGCTATGAATCAGGAACCGAACAATCCGGGAAGCTGCTACATGTACAAGAAGCCTGCTTATGATGGCGGGAAATTGTTTGCCGGTCCCATATGGGACTTTGACTATGGCACTTTCAATGTGGATTTCACGGATAGCGGGCATTATCCGAACAAAAGCAATAATTTCCTTAATCTCAATACATTGTGGTATGTCGGGCTTTTCGAGAATGCTTCATTCCGCAATGCTGTCAAGGCACGCTGGTCGGCGTTGAAGCCTAATCTGGATATGGATGAGTTCATAGAGCAGAACAGAGCCTATATAAAGAAGACGGCGCAGCTGAATATTTCCCTGTGGCCGGACATGAATGACAGCGGGGACCCTAACGGTGAGCGTTTCATGAGCACGGATGAGGCGATAAGCAGGGTCAAGAGCAATCTGAACAGGCGTATCTCCGACCTTGACCGCCTGATTTCTCAGATGCCGTAATGTTCGTGGCCTTGCTTGCTGTGACATTGGATATTCTTCTGGGGGGGGGCTGCCGCAAATGCCGGCAGTCCTCCTTTTGTTTGTTACCGTGATTGTCGGGACAGCCGTGGCGGTATAACAGATTCGTCATGCAAATGAATTCATCCGGCATCCGTATTGAGTTGTCTCCATGCCGGGGAATAATTGCTGATGATTTCCGGTAAAAACGGTAAAATTTTGACAAACAAAAAATTATTCCTATCTTTGCGCCCCCTATGTGGTATAGGGATCGCATTAAATTTATTAAGTATTAACCATTTAAAAGTACAAGATGGACACACAGAGCTACAAAACGGTATCCCTCAAAGCTGGTGATATCAAGAAGGAGTGGGTTGTGATCGATGCTACCGACTTGGTGCTCGGACGTCTTGCTGCCAGGGTGGCGCTCGTTCTTCGCGGTAAGAACAAGCCGTCTTTCACTCCGCACATGGATTGCGGTGACAATGTCATCATCCTCAACGCGGACAAGATAAGGCTCACCGGCAAGAAGATGACCGACAAGGTGTACGTGCGCCATACCGGATATCCGGGCGGACAGCGTTTCAGCACCCCTAAGGAGATTCTCGCAAAGAAACCTACCGAACTCGTAAGGATGGCTGTCAAAGGCATGCTTCCTAAGAACCGTCTCGGCGCGAAGCTCATCAACAACCTTTACCTCTACACAGGTAACGAGCATCCGCATCAGGCGCAGAATCCTAAAACAATTACATTAAACGAAATTTAAGCAGAGCATGAAAGTAGTAAACGCCCTTGGAAGACGTAAATCAGCAGTCGCACGCGTTTATGTCGTGCCTGGTAAAGGTAACATTGTGATTAACGGCCGTGACCTCAATGACTATTTCAAAGAGGACACTCTCCGTTACATTGTCAACCAGCCTTTTGAGGTTACAGGCACTGCAGCTCAGTTTGACGTTAAGGCAAACCTCGACGGAGGTGGAATCAAAGGTCAGGCAGAGGCTTTGAGACTCGGTATCGCCCGCGCACTTTGCGAGGTTGACAAAGAGGCTTATCGTCCTGCGCTTAAGGCCGCCGGATTCCTTACACGTGATGCACGTGAAGTCGAGCGTAAGAAGCCTGGTCAGCCTGGCGCACGCAGACGTTTCCAGTTCAGCAAACGTTAATATTTGCTGCCTGATTTACAAATCAGTACAGTCCGGTGCCAAATCATGGGACCTTCACGGAAGATGCGAATCTTCGGGAGCTGCCTGATGATTGCCGTGGCTGCGGAAAATCTCGGGGACCGGCAATGCCGCTGCTCCGGATTGATGAAAAGAGACCCTCAGGCGAAGGCAACAGCCTGTGAGGCCAATTAAAAAACAAAAGAAAACAAACAAGACAATGCCAAGAACAAATTTCCAAGAATTGCTTGATGCAGGTGTTCACTTCGGACACTTGGCGAGAAAATGGAACCCTAAGATGGCACCATACATCTTCGACCAGAAGAACGGGATCCATATCATCGACCTGCATAAAAGTATAGTTAAAATCGATGAGGCTGCAAATGTACTCAAACAGCTTGCACGTTCAGGCCGCAAGGTACTCTTCGTAGCCACAAAGAAACAGGCAAAGGAGATCGTTGCTGAGAAGGCAGGATCCGTAAACATGCCTTACGTGACAGAGAGATGGCCGGGCGGAATGCTTACAAACTTCCCGACAATCCGCAAGGCTGTCAAGAAGATGAATACCATCGACAAGATGATTGAGGACGGTACTTTCGATACTCTCGCAAAGCGTGAGCGTCTCCAGGTTACCCGTCAGAGAGCTAAGCTGGAGAAGAACCTCGGTTCAATCAGGGACCTCAGCCGTCTCCCTTCAGCACTTTTCGTAGTGGACGTACAGAAAGAGATGAATGCCGTAAAAGAGGCAAATCGTCTTAACATTCCGGTTATCGCTATGGTTGATACTTGTTGCGATCCTACTCCGATTGATTATGTGATTCCGGCAAATGACGATGCGGCAAAATCTATAGCACACATCATGGAGGTGCTTTGCGGCGCCATCAAAGAGGGATTGGACGAAAGGAAGCTCGAGAAGGAGAAAGAGACACCTGAGCAGGCAGATGAGAAGCAGGCAGGAAAGAAGCTGCGCGCACGCAAGGGCGCAGTAAAGTCTGAGGAGGCTCAGGCTGTGGCACCTGCTGCTGAGGCTGCTGTTGCAGAGTAATCTTAGGTTATCAATTCTTTAAACATCTTACAAAATGGAGATTAAAGCAGCTGACGTTGCAAAGCTTCGTCAAATGACCGGTGCAGGTATGATGGACTGCAAGAAAGCACTTGTTGAGGCCGAAGGCGATTTCGCAAGGGCGCAGGAAATCATCCGCGAGAAAGGCAAGCTCGTAGCAGCCAAGAGGGCTGACCGCGAGACTTCAGAAGGTGCTGTGATCGCTAAGGTAAACGGTGGCAAGGCCATCGTGGTAGCCCTTGGATGTGAGACTGACTTCGTTTCGAAGAATGCTGAGTTCCAGGCTCTTGCAGAGGCTATAGCTGAAACTGCAATTGCAAACTTCCCTGCTGACGTTGAAGCCCTCAAGGCTTGCGTCCTTGCTGACGGCAGAACCGTTGAGGCTGCTGTTACTGAGCAGACAGGAAAGACTGGTGAGAAGCATATCATCGTAGGCTACGAGAAAGTCGAGGCACCTTTCATCTCATCTTATATCCACAAGATCAATGGCAAGCTCGCTTCTGTTGTCGGCTTCAGCAAGGAGTTCGATTCACAGGTTGCAAAGGGAGTTGCCATGCAGGTCGCTTCTATGAACCCGGTTGCCGTTTCAGCGGCTGACTGCTCTCAGGAGGTAATCGACAACGAGCTTAAGGTCGCTGTCGACAAGACCAAGGAAGAGCTGGTTCAGAAGGCTGTAAACTCTGCTCTCGACAAGGCCGGCATCAACCCTGCACATGTTGACAGCGAGGCTCACATCGAGTCCAATACTGCAAAAGGCTGGCTCACCCCAGAGCAGGCTGAGCAGGCACGCGAGATCATCAAGACTGTTTCTGCAGAGAAGGCAGCCAACCTTCCTGAGCAGATGGTCCAGAACATTGCAAAGGGCCGTCTTCAGAAGTTCTTCAAGGAGCAGACTCTTGAGGAGCAGGGTTATCAGATGGGTGACGGCAAGACCCCTGTAAAGGATGTTATTGCCGCGGCAGACAAAGAGGCAAAGATTCTTTGTTTCAAGAGACTCTCTCTCAACGACTGATAGCAGTTTCTGCAAATTATACAAGGATGTCCTTAAACGGGGCATCCTTTTTTTTGCCCCTTTTAGCAGATTGCAATGGAAAATGGTTTAAATATCGGGTGATTCTTAAACCGAATTGCTTTTGGTTGGCATTCGGTAAAAATCTGCGATTCTCCGTTTAAAGGGAATTGTATCCCAGCAAAATGCTGGCGGATAGTTACTTATGCTCCACGGTATGAACTGCATAGTCACTATCGTGGAATGGCCTCATGATGCCACGGCTGGCAAGCAGAAATGGGAAAACGGTTAAAATATCGGGCGATTCTTAAACCGAATTGCTTTTCGGGAGCATTCCGTTAAAAATCAGGCGTTTTCTTAAACCGTTTTTTATGACAAACATTAAACATGAGTCAAGTTTTACAGATAAAGAACTTGTGGAGCGAAATTTTTTTATTCTCAGTGTGTTATTGAATCACAGCGCCCCTTAAATGGGGAGTTGTGTGCCGGGAGTGTGCCGGGAATGTGCCGGGAACCAGATGGTTATGCGCACTGTTTGCGGATGGTTTTCCATGCCAGGAGAGCATAGCATGCTATAAGGGCTGTGTGTGCTCCGAGTTTTGCAAGCATGGGACCGTAGCTGTCGGTCCGGATATCTGCGAAGAAAGCGCTGTCTATTATGAGCGAAAGTCCATAGACTGCTCCCATAAGGATTACGATTGCTGAGATGCGTCCCCATCTGTACGGTATAGGGTAATGTCTGGAGCCGAGCCATGAGCTTATCGCGAACATGACAATATAGCTTGCGAGATGTCCGTAGGCGGCGGCCCAGTATGAATACTTCGGCATGAACACCACTATTATCACGGTTGTCACGGCAAGTCCTGCGAGAGTAATCCATATCGCCATGTCGGTCTTGCCCGAGAGTTTGTACCACATGGATACGTTGTAGAGCATGCCTAATATCATATATGACAGCAGCATTACGGGAACGACTCCCACGGCAGAACGGAACTGCGGGCCGAGAATTAGGGCTATTATGTCGATATAAAGTATTACCCCGAGGAAAACGAGTCCGCAGAATGCGGTGAAGTACTCCTGTACGGATGCATAAAGCTCCTTTGAGCCTTTGTCCTTGGCTTTTCTGAAGAAGAACGGCTCGGCTGCATATCGGAACATCTGGATGAACAGGTTCATTATCACGGCGAGCTTCACAGCGGCTTGATAAATGCCCAAGCTTGATCTCCATGCATCCGCATTCGTGTCGAAATATCTGAACAATATCCTGTCGACGAAGTCATTAATCACGCCGGGAAGAGAGGCTACCATGAGAGGCAGGGAATAAGCAAGCATCTGTCCAAGCAGTTTCCTGTCGAGACGGAAGCTCAGTTTCATGAAATCAGGAATGAACAGCAGGCCGCATACGGCGCAGCTTATGAAGATTGCGAAGATGACATAGCTGAAATCAGGTGCGGCAGGAATGAAATGCAGCAGCCATATGTCAGATGCCGTCAGTTCCGCCACAGGGATTCCCGTCTCAGCCGCGACTTTTGCGCAATAGCTCGGGAAAGGGATGAACAGCAGCAGGTTGGCAAGGGTTTCAGTGATGATTTTTATGGTCTTGAAGATTGCGAATTTAAGGGCCTTGTTTTCCTGGCGGAGCTTTGCGAAAAGTATCGCCGTTATGGAATCGAGCGCCAGGATGCCCCCGGTGTATCTTATGCATGCCCCATAGCCTTCATATCCGAGGGCAGATGCAATGGGGGAGGCAAAAGCTGTCATCAGGGCGAGGAATGTGGCACTGATGCAGAAGACCGTGACGAATGCGCTTGAATATACGTTTTTCGGATTTACCCCTTCCTTGTTGGCGAATCTGAAGCAGCCTGTCTCAAGGCCGAGCACCAGGACAACCTGCAGCACGGCTATGTATGCCATGAACTCTGTCACGACTCCGTAGCTTTCAGGGGAAAGGAGGCGCGTATAAATCGGAACGAAAAGGAAGTTGATGATTCGTGCGAGTATGGTGCTCAGACCGTAAATCATGGTCTGGCCTGCCAATTGTTTCAACGGATTTGCCATAATGAGGGCAAAAATAACTATTTTTGTCCGATTAATCGGGAAATGATATGAAACCGAGCATGAAAATCTTTGATATATTTTCGCCCAAGGCGATGTCAAATGATTTTCATCGTGAGAGTGAGCGATAGTGAACGGCTGTCATGCTCTCACGAAATTTTTATTGATGTAAAAATTTTTGATAGTATGAAACCGAACATGAAAATCTTTGATATGATGAAAAGGATGGCATTACTGCTTGCCGTCATGTTTGCGGCAGTTGCGGCATTTTCTTGCTCATGCGGGCATGGAAGCCGTGCGAAAGCGGAGACCGAATTGGATGACAGTACTAAAACAGCACTTGAAATGGAAAGGAAAAGAATCGAAGAGCCGGAGTTTGACATAGTGACCTCACTCGGCAAAATGCGCGTAAGGCTTTACAGCCGCACTCCCAAGCACAGGGACAATTTTGTGAAGCTTGTTTCTGAGAAATACTATGACGGGCTGAGGTTCCACAGGGTCATAGAGGATTTCATGATTCAGACCGGAGACCCTTATTCAAAAGATATTGCTATGGTTGACAGATGGGGCCAGGGAGGTCCTGACTATACCGTGCCGGCGGAATTTGTCGGAGAATATGTGCATAAGAAAGGCGCTTTGGCAGCTGCACGCAAATCTGATATGGCCAATCCTAAGAAGGCATCGTCCGGCTCGCAGTTCTATATTGTGCACAATCCGGAGAATTGTTCACATCTTGACGGACAATATACCGTTTTCGGCGAGGTGATTGACGGTCTTGATGTAATTGACAGGATAGCCGCAGTGCCGGTTGACCGCTATGACAGGCCATATGAGGATGTGAAGATAATCAGCATAGAGCCTGTTCAATACGGTCCGAAGGTGACTGATGGGGCTGCCGCCGGCTCTGACACTTTGTCTGTGCAGCCTGAGGCTATGTCTTCTGATGTGGCAGGGGCTGCTGAGAGGGGCGGAGAAAAATAGTCCGGTATGAAAGGAAAGTTCAAATATGTCTTTTTTGACGCGGACGACACCTTGTGGGAGAACGAGCAGTTCTTCCGTGATGCGGAGGAGAGTTTCATAAGGCTTCTTTCACCTTATACCGGGCCGGAAGGGGTGCAGCAGATGCTCTGGGACAGGCAAGAGGAGAATATTCCGCTCTTCGGCTACGGGTCGAAAACCTATATGATAGGAATGTCCGATGCTGCCATGGAGCTTTGTGGAGGACACCTTCCAGCGGAAATTTACCATGGGATAAAGAGAATCATAACTGACCTGACTTATCATGAGTTCAGGCTGCTTGACGGGGTGGAGGAGACTTTGGAGGCGCTTTACGGCCATTATACTCTGGTGGTTGCCACCAAGGGCGATGTGACTGAGCAGATGTGCAAGTTCCGCCAGTCCGGGCTCGGAAAATATTTCCATCATGTGGAGGTTATGGAGAACAAGTGCGAGCAGAATTATCTTGAACTGGCTGCCAAGCATGACATAGCACCGCAGCAGCTGCTGATGGTCGGCAATTCCGTCAAATCTGACATAGCTCCTGTCATAAATGTCGGAGGAACAGCGATAAATACTCCTCATAATGTCGTTTGGGTACACGAAATGATGGACATGCCGGAGTCGGACAGGATAACAGTTGTAAAAAGCATAAAAGATATTGTCAATTTTCTTCTTTGATAATGTGTTTTGGCACGGAATTGGCAATAGACTTACACCGAATAGTTTTTTCATAGGTTAAGTTTTAGGTTAGAATTGCGGACGCCGCCCGATGTGAATCGGACGGCGTCCAACTTTTGATTAGGCATGAAGTAGTATCTTGACAGATTGTTGCAAACCCCAAGGCACGCAAATATGACTTTAAAGCCGCCAGTTGGGAAGTATTGCGCTTATGGGTATCAATTTGAGCACCCTTAGGCACGCTAACGCCAAGCTCCGAACTTCAGTAGATACCTTTGGGGCTTAGGGGTATGTGCTCCACTGCTCCACGGACTGCATGCCTACTGTTGTGGAGCGGTCTTGTGATGCCACGGCTGGCAGGCTGCAATGGAAAAACGGTAAAAATTTCGTGCGATTCTTAAACCGAATTGCTTTTGGGGAGCATTTTCTTAAACCGTTTTTTATGAATGCATTTGCTTAATGCAAAATGTATCTGACTGCCAATTCGGGTTGTGGCTCGGGATAGGGATATTTTTCATACCTTTGCATCCGCCAAAAGTAAAGATGAGATGAGAAAGCATACTTTCAAAGAATGGATGATAGCGGTGAGGCCATGGTCTTTTCCTGCCTCTACAATGCCTGTCATCGTTACAATGTCATATTTGTTCTGGAAAGACGGGGCTAATGGAATCAACTGGCTTTTCGGATTGTGGGCTCTTGTGAACATCGTGGTTTTCCATGCTGCGGGAAATACTTGGAGCGACTGGTCCGATTACAGGAAAAAAGTTGACGCGGAGGATACCTTCGGTGCAAAGACTCTTACTTCCGGGATGTTCACTCCTGGGGAGATAATGAAGCTGTCAGTGGCACTTACTGTCGTTGCATGTGCCGGAGGACTCGGGCTTCTCGTGTTGACCGGGCTTCCTCTTCTTTGGATAGGTCTTGGAGGAGTGGCCTGCACGCTTCTTTATCCTGCGTTGAAGTACCGTGCGCTCGGGGATGTCGTGATATTGGCCGCATATGCGTTTCTGCCTACTCTCGGCACATCTTATGTGGCTACAGGAGCGATTGACTGGAATGTGCTGTGGATTGCGTTGCCTGTAGGGCTTATCACTGACGGAATCCTGCATTCAAACAACACCAGGGACATCATTACTGACGCCCGCTGTGGCATAAACACTATGGCTATGGGGCTCGGCATGAAGGCTTCCGCGTGGGTTTACGGATTTGAGATGGTGTTTCCTTATGTCTGGGTGGGCATCTGCTCGATTGTCGGGATAATGCCGCTTTGGACTATAATGGTATTCCTTACATTGCCTGTGGCCATAGCATGTGAAAGGACTATGCGGAAGGCGGTTGACGGAGGTGTGGCGCTGATTGCCGACCTTGACGTCCGTACTGCCAATGTGCAGCTGATGTTTTCGCTCCTGCTGACCCTCGCGTTCGTAGTTGACGGGCTCATATAATCTATGGGAGAAGGAAAAATGAGCCTTTCAAGGCCTGTGGCGGGCGTCTGCATCGCTGCTGTGCTGTGGACAGTCATGTTTTCCCCATGGAAGGCTCCGCATGTGAATTTTTGGGTCATGATGACATGCTCTGCAGTGGTGCTGGCTCTTTTTTCAATGTGGGCGGGGAACTTCAGGCTGGGCGGCGTAAAATTCGGTCCGGTCGACATCCTTGCCGGAATTGTGCTTGCCGCCGTGCTTTGGGGAGTTTTCTGGGTGGGGGACAGGTTGTCTTCCATGATGCTTGGTTTTGCGCGCGGTCAGGTGGACATGATATACGGTATGCGGGACGGTGAGAATCCTTGGGTGCTGACGGTCCTGATGCTTTTGCTGATAGGACCGGCTGAGGAGATTTTCTGGAGGGGATATATACAGGAGAACTTTTCGCGCAGATGGGGGGCAAATGCCGGATTTGTAATAACGACTTTAATCTATGCGCTGGTCCATATATCAAAATTCAATTTCATGCTTTTGATGGCGGCCTTGGTTGCCGGAGCATTTTGGGGGCTTGCATACAGGCTTTTTCCGGACCGTCTCGGGGCGATAATCATTTCTCATGCGCTGTGGGACTGCGCTGTGTTCATCTGGTTTCCGATATAAATAAGGTATGCGATAAGTTGTGCAATCATGAAACTGCGGAGCCGGGAGCTTGTGATTATACAATTTTTCCGGATTATAAAGTTTTGCCTGTAGGTTTGTTGTGGAATGCTTTGCCAATATGGACAATGCCATCTTTCCTGCATTTCTTGCAGGAGGGTGCGTTGGAATGGTGATAGGCGCTGCTCTCGGTTTTAAGAGTCACCGCAAGGTTGTCAGGATGGCGGAAGAGGTCCTTTCTCAGATTGAAGAGTTGCGTGGCGGGGAATGATTTTTTGTCTTATATTAAAAAGATGAGTGTTTATTGACGGGAATTGCCGGCATGCCGAGGATTTCCCGTTTTTTTTTGATATATTTGTCCTAATGGACATATATGCGCCTTGGCTTCGGCAAAACTTACAAGCAAGCTCGATGTTTTGCTCTCCTTTGGCTATATTTGCGCTAATGTGCCAGTGGCAGGATAGACAAACATTAATTCATATGCATAAATCTTTTGTTGGCTGCATATCGGCAGCCGTATTTATCTTCCTTTGTTCAACGGGACTGTCTGCACAGAGTCCTGATAATGTCATTCCGGCACCGTATGAGGTCGTCATGTCGTCCGGAACTTACCGTTTTGAAGGTGAACCTTCCGTAAAGACCGTGCTGGTGAAGAAAGGATTTGACAGTCCGGAGGCTTATTCAATGAAAATCACCCCTAAGGGAATCACTGTCAAGGCGCTTTCGGAGACCGGATTCTTTTATGCCATGAAGACATTGGACATGATGACGCGAAACGGAAAGGTCAATGAGATAAGCTGCTGCGAGATAAACGACAGCCCGCGTTTTGGCTATAGGGGGCTGCATGTGGATGTGTCCAGGCATTTCCGCAGCGTTGATTTCCTGAAAAAGCAGCTGGATGCGATGGCTGCGTTCAAGATGAACAGGATGCATCTGCATTTGACTGACGGGGCTGGGTGGAGGCTGAAGATAGAGGCTTATCCGCGGCTGACTGAATTTGCGGCATGGAGACCACATCATATATGGAAAGACTGGTGGGAGTCTGACAGGCATTATGCTGAAGAGGGCTCGGCTGGCGCATATGGCGGCTACTATACTAAAGAAGATATGCTTGACCTTATAGAATATGCGCATGAGAGACATATAGAGGTCATCCCGGAAATCGAGATGCCGGGACACAGCGAGGAAGCCATTGCCGCATATCCTGAGCTGGGCTGCAACGGAAAGCAGTATGGACAAGGGGATTTCTGCCCGGGCAATGAGAAGACCTTTGAGTTTCTTGAGACCGTGTTGGATGAGGTCATGGAGATTTTCCCGTCAGAATATATACATATCGGAGGAGATGAAGCAGGAAAGGGCTCTTGGAAGACCTGTCCGAAATGTCAGGAGAGGATGCGCGCTGAAGGACTGGCTGATGTGGACGAGCTGCAGAGCTATCTCATACGCAGGATAGACAGATATGTCAGTTCAAAGGGACGCAAGATAATCGGCTGGGATGAGATTCTTGACGGCGGCCTGGCTGAAGGCGCGACTGTGATGTCGTGGCGAGGGACTGAGGGTGGAATCGAGTCCATGAAAATGGGGCATGACGTGATAATGTGTCCGGGCAATTTCTGTTATCTGGACCATGCGCAGGATGCGCCGTTCGTAGAGCCTGAGTCAATCGGAGGATATCTGCCGCTTGATATGGTGTATGGCTATGAGCCTCAGGATGATTCTATGCCTTGTGAAAGCCTTCATCATCTCAAGGGTGTGCAGGCTAACCTGTGGTCCGAGTATATCCCGACAGACTCCCATGCGGAATACATGTACTGGCCGCGTGCTATAGCTATTGCGGAGACCGGGTGGAGCAGCAGGGAGAACCGGGATTATGAGAGTTTCCGTGCGAGGGTTCTGCCTGTGCTTGAGCAGATGCGTGAGGCCGGATATTCTACGTTCAGCCTTGAGAATGAATATGGTGAGAGGAAGCTGGTGCAGACCGGAATCCGCCACAAGGCGGTGGGAGCAGCTGTGACATACGGACAGCCTATCAACCAATCTTATCCTGGCGCCGGAGAGACGGCTCTTACCGACGGAATTGCCGGAGGATGGTCGAACAGTGACGGAAGATGGCAGGGTTTCCTTTCTGATTTTGATGTGACTGTGGATCTTGGTGAAGTGATGCCGGTACATTACGTGGGCGCCACTTTCATGCAGATTGCGGGTCCTTATATCTTCATGCCGGAGAAAGCGGAGATTTTTGTCTCTGAGGACGGAAAGGAATTCCGCCGCATTGCGCAGGTCTGGAATGACGTTTCAGTGAAATGTCCTGACCTCCTGTTCCGCAGCTTCGACACTGTCTGTGATGAGCAGGCACGTTATATACGCTATACTGCCAAACAGTGTGGCATCGCTGGGGGCTGGCTCTTTGTTGATGAAATTGTAGTCAACTGATGCCTGTCCAAATAAGGATTATGATTATTAACACATAAACAATCTGCAATTTATGAAATTTGTTTACATTATGCTTGCGGCAGCAATGGCCGCGACGTCATGTGCCGGAACGGACAACCGTGCGATTGAAGTCGTGCCTTATCCGAATGAGGTGTCTGTGAAGTCCGGATATTTTGAGGTGTCCGGAGCTGACTTCCATTGCGGGGAGGGACTTGACGCTGTTACTTCAGACGCAATAAAGGCATTCGCCGGAAAACTTGGTGCAGTAACCGGTAAGGAAAGCGCCGTAAAGATTGGCGATTCGAGGGACGGATTCATTTTTCTCAAGGATGCTTCGCTTCCGGATGAGGCCTATGAGCTTCGCATCAGCAAAAAGGCCGTCGAGGTGAAGGCGTCTTCATTCAATGGCTTCAACTATGCGCTCCAGACCATCAAGCAGATGCTTCCTGCCGAGATTTTCGGCAATGCGGAGGCTTCTGACAAAGACTGGACACTGCAATGTGCGGTAATCAAGGATGCTCCGAGGTTCGCATACAGGGGAATGATGCTTGATGTCGCAAGGCATTTTTTCAGCATTGAAGAAGTGAAGAGGTATCTTGACGTGCTCGAAGTGCACAAGATGAACCGTTTCCATTGGCATCTTACTGATGACCAGGGCTGGAGGATTGAGATAAAGAGATATCCGCGCCTTACGGAGGTCGGGTCGATAAGGAAAGGTACTGTAGTCAAGAAGAACTGGGACCAGTATGACGGAATCCCTTACGGCGGCTTCTACACTCAGGACGAAATCCGTGAAGTTATCAGATATGCCGAGTCGAAGGGTATCACTGTCGTTCCTGAGATTGACCTTCCGGGACATATGCTCGCCGCGCTTACGGCATATCCTGAGCTTGGATGTACAGGCGGTCCTTACGATGTATGGGGACGCTGGGGTGTCGCGGACGATGTGCTTTGCGTGGGCAAGGAAGAGACCATGAAGTTCCTTGAGGGAGTGCTTGACGAGGTTGCCGAGCTGTTCCCGTCTGAGTATATCCATATCGGAGGTGACGAGTGCCCTAAGGTACGTTGGGAGAAGTGTCCTCATTGCCAGGCTAAAATCAAGGAACTTGGGCTTGAGGACGGAAAGAATTTCTCTGCTGAGCATTATCTTCAGAGTTATGTGACTGCCCGCATGGAGAAGTATCTCGCGACAAAGGGCAAGAGAATCATCGGCTGGGATGAGATTCTTGAAGGCGAGCTTTCAGAAAATGCTACCGTGATGTCATGGAGGAGCAGCGAGGGCGGAATGGAGGCTGCGAACGCAGGACATGATGCAATCATGACTCCTACAAGCCATTTCTATTTTGACTATTATCAGTCAAGGGATACGGATAACGAGCCGTTCGGAATCGGAGGCTATGTCCCTGTTGAGAAGGTTTATTCTTATGAACCGTTCACAAAGGAGCTTGACGCGAAGGCAAGAAAGCATATCCTTGGTGTGCAGGCCAACATGTGGACTGAGTATATAGCCGATGACAGCCATCTGGAGTACATGCTTCTTCCGAGGGCTGCCGCTTTGAGCGAAGTGCAGTGGACTTTGCCTCAGAACAAGAGCTGGGAGCGTTTCCTTGCAGGACTTTCGCATATGGCTGACATATATGACATGATGGGTGTGAATTACGCCAAGACCGTATATGAGGTGATAAGCGAGGTTTCTGTGAACCATAAGAAGAACTGTGTCGAGATAAAACTCTCTACGCAGGGTGATGCGCCTATAAGATATACCCTTGACGGCACTGTGCCTGACGCTTCTTCAACTCTTTATACGGGGCCTGTGGAAATCCGCAAGGGCTGCACATTGAAGGCGATTGTGGAGAGAAGCAACATGAAGACACGTGTGTTCGTCCAGGAATTTGAGGACAACAAGGCTCTCGGAAGACCTGTGACTCTCAATACAGAGCCTCTGCCTAAGTACAAATATGGCGCTCCTGAGTCGTTTGTTGATGGTGTAAGGGGAACATTCGCATATGCTACCGGTCCTTGGGCCGGATGGAAGGGCACTCCTGTCGATGTGACGATTGAGATGGACGGCGAGACTCCATATTCAAGCGTTACGCTCGGAACTATGGTCCAGAAAGGTGAGGATCTTTTCAACCCTCTCGATGTGGTTGTGCTTGTTTCGGACGACAACAAGACTTTCCAGGAGGCCGGGAGGATTGAGATGGCTGCAGAGGGCGAGACTGACCCGGACGGGCTGAAGGAATATACTGTGACTTTCCCTCAGACATCTGCCAAATATCTGAGGGTGACTTCAACTACAGTGACGTCAATACCGGACTGGCATGGCGCACGCGGACGTCAGGGCTTTACTTTTGTTGACGAAATCATCGTGAAATAATTTCGCAGGCATATTTTTGAGCAGGACATTCTGCTCATTTACTTGATGGGGTGCCCCCGAAAGTCGTACAGGAAACTTTCGGGGGCATGTCATGTTGAGGGCGGGGGATGATATTGCATGCCGGAAGACAGTACGGCCATTCGTGAAGGAATGCTGCGGGCTATTTGTGCCGTTTGCGGTATTCCATGGGAGAACAGCCCTTGGCCTGCCTGAAAATACGGGACAAGTTCCTGGTATCATTCAGCCCGAGCCTGCTTGCCACATCCGCGATCGGCTCATCGGACGCGAGAAGCTTTTGTGCAAACAGGTTCATCCGCATGGAGGTTATGTACTGGTGGATGCTTTGTCCGGTGGCCTGGCGGAAACGGATTTCAAGAAGCCTCCGTGACATGGGAACCTGTCGCAGAAGGTCGTCTATGGTTATCCTGGAAGTTATGTTCTGGGAAATGTATTTGAGGATTTTGACGATATAGGGATTGTCGCTCGGATATATGGCCGTTGACATTCTCTCTACCACGGAAGTTGCCTCTATCAGGATGTCATCGGCTTCGTATATCTTTTCCCTGACCATCCTGTCGATAAGGGCTGCCGCCTCATAGCCTCCCTTTCTTACATTCAGATTGATGCTTGAGAGCGTCGGTGCAGTTAGGGCGCAGGTCGTTTCATCGTTGTCTGTGCCGAGGACTGCGATTTCTTCCGGCACCTTGATGCCGGTCATCCTGCATGTCTCTATCAGATTGCTTGCCTGGGTGTCGTCGCAGGCGAATACAGCGGCAGGCTTCGGCAGATTCCGGAGCCATTCGTTGAGATTCTCCGGGCCATACAGCCAGAAGTCTTCCAAATGCCCGATGGTGTGTATGTGTATCGGTGACTCGACTCCTTTCTCACGGAGCCTTCCGCAGAATCCTTCGCACCTTTCTTCTGACCAGCACACATTCCTGTAGCCGTAGAATCCGAAATTGCGGAATCCTTTCTTGAGGAAGAAATCAGCCGCTATCCGGCCTGTGCGGATATAGTCGCTTGTAATATTGGGAATTTCTTTGAACCTGGCCTTGAAGTCCTGCGCCATAGCCACTATTCCGCTGTCCCTGAATGAGAGGATGTCGTCTCCCGTCTCGAATCTGCCGATTATGGCATCTGCCTCCCATTGCCTCGCGCATCCGATTACGGCCTGCATCCCGTGTGCGGACTTGTAGGAAGGGGGCATCCTCTTGACGGCCCACGGGCTGGTGTCCCGCGAGTATTCAAGGATGCCCCTCAGAAGGTCATAGCCGAAACTCTCGGTGAAATCCGTCATTATGATGAGACGAATCATAACTGGTGTTCTGTTTCTGTCACATTCCAGCCGTCGAGCCTCAGTGAAGCCGCCTCGCAGCCTTCAGGAAGCCGGCATGTATAGCTCCTCGTCTCTTCAGGGCGTAGGCTTATGAGATTATCGCTCCAGAATGACGGAAGTATCTCTTCGCCGGACTTGTCCAAGATGGACATTGAAATGAAGAATGCCACCACGGATGATGTGTTGTTGAGCGTAACTTCTGCTGTATCGCCCTGCATTGACACTTCCGCTTTCACCTGGCATCCGGCAAGGTCGTCGAGCGGACGGAAATCGGCATGCTGAGAAAGAGGTGTCCTTATCCAGTTGCCGGCATTCCAGTCATGAATGTCCCGGACGGATGACAGGCAGTATGAGTTGTCCGCAATGGCTTCTGAGTTGCCGGAGCGGAGTGACAGGAACATGAAAGACACTCCCTCGGCCTGCGGAACTTCAAACAAGGCTTTTGAGCCGCCTGCCTTGACATCGGCCTGTGCCTGCTTCTTGTATAAAAGAGTGCCGTCAAGCCCGTAAAGCTCCATTTCTGCTGTCATCCCGCATGCATCGGCTTTCTCATCATTCACGACATAGACCTTGCCGTCGGCGTAATTGTAGACAAGCTGCCGAGGCATATTGGCCTTTTTTACAGCCCAATATCCGGAACATGGGCTGAGATACCAGTCGTAAAGCTGCCAGTAGAGTGAGGGCCATGCGGAATTGAGCATCCATTGTATTATTCCTGTGGCCTGGTCTGCGTTTACACGGAATGCCTCAAACATTGCCCTTGTCCCGTCATAGTCGAGATGATGTGCCCTGAGGAGGAAGCCGTCAAGATTATCAGGCTTGCTGTATCGCTTCCCGAGAACTTCTTTCAGGCAGTCGAGAGAATGCATTGCTTCAGATGCGGTCGTGCAATGGTAGTCGTACTCTTTGCCTACAGGCCACAGGCATTCTTGGGGAATCATTTTCATTATGGACGCTTTTACAGGCAGTTGTGCTCCGATTCCGGTCTCTGTGTTGAATCCGAACGCACCTCCCGGAGCCTGCTGGCTGTACCAGTAGGACGGTGCCTGATAGTCGTATGGACCGGCCATCTTCATGCCGGCCTTTCCTGTCAGCGGGCTTTCAAGAGATTTCGCGCAACCGACATATGGCCTGTCATCAATGCACTCAAGAATGCTTATATACCGTTTTTCCAATTCCGGACGCGGTAGCATGTCGCTTCCTGCATACCATGCCACGATTGACGGATGATTCCTGAGCCACAGTATCTGGTCTCGGAATGATGCGGCGATAAGGTCCATGTCTTCCTCCGACTTTATGCAGCCGTATTCATCCCCCGGTGTCCCCGTATAAGTTTCCCATTCCCAGAAGCAGCTCCAGCCTACGAGTGCGAGAAGTCCTTTGCGGTCGCATAAGTCATACAGGTTCTGGGAAGTGCCCCAAATGTTCTCGAAGCGCACGGTGTTGAGATTCATGTCCTTGACATATTCCAACTCGATGTCATTGCGGCTGTCTGGATTGCGCAGGAAAAGGTCGTCCGTCCATCCGGCTCCGCGTATGAGCACTTTTTTCCCGTTCAGCATGAAGTACCTGTGTCCGCTTTCCGTGAAAGAATCGGAAATCTTGCGTATCCCGAAATCCACGCTCTCGCTGTCCGACACTTTCCCGTTTAAGATGAAGCTGGCCTGCATGCTGTACATTTCCGGAGTGCCGAGGTTGTGGCACCACCAGAGCCGGGGATTCCTTACATGCAGTTCCTTTGCCTGGTCGGGAGTTATGCGGATTGTCTTTTCTTCATTTGCAGCAAGAGTGACATCCCGCGTTATGGTCTTTCCGTCGAAATCTATCTTCAGCTTGCCATGGACTGGCTTGCCTGACATGTTCTTGAGGGTGGTCTCTGCCGTAAGCCATGCCTGGGAGAGGGTCTCGGTATCCACATCTGTCTTTACTGCGGTATGACGCAGGCTGACCTCATTGCTGTAGCGCAGCCATACTTGCCTGAAAATTCCCATGCTCTCGTCTGCCGCACGAGGATTCCAATCGACGAAACCTATGTTGAAGTCTCCGGGGACTGCCCTGGACAATTCCACTGCAAGGGTGTTGTCCTCTTGGAGAAGTTCCGTGACATCAAAGGAAAACTGCCTGAAAGGACCTTTCATTTCTTCCTTTGACGCTATCTGCGTCCCGTTCAGCCATACATTGGCGCTGTAGCTGATTCCGTCAAATTCGAGCCTGGCCCTTTGCCCGTTTTCAAGCTTTGGTATGCTGAACCTGTTGAGGTACCACCATGGGCAGCTGAAGTCTCCGCGGTTGATTGAGCGCCCGTAATTCATGCCGGTAAAGGCGTCCTGATACAGCCCGTTTGAGGTAAGGGTGCCCAAGACCGTTGAGGGGACTTGCGCTTCATGCCATTGCATGGCGGACAAATCGGTTCCCGGTGCGGAAAGGTCTGCCCCGCCAAACGGGATATTTTCTGAAGACTGTATCTTCCATCCGTCCGACAGGAGCAGGTCTTGTCTCTGTGCGGAAGGGCTGATGCATGATGTGGCCATTATGGCGGCTGAGATTATTGCTGTCAAGTGTTTCATTATGCCTTTGGTTGTCATTTGTCTTTCAATGATGCCGCGCCGAGCAGCGCCATGTCAGTGTTGTCCGCAAAGAGGAGCCTGACGGATGCGGCACTGTTGGGATAGGCGAAGCTGCTGAGCTGTCTGATGAGGCTGTCCCTGTATAATCCGGAGGCAACGGCAAGGCCGCCTCCGATGACTATGGCTTCCGGGTCGTAAATATACAGAATTGCCTTGACAAGTTCGCCAAGATGGACTCCGTATTCGTTCCACAATGCAATGGCCCCGGCGTCTCCGGAAGCGGCTGCTTCTGCGGCCTCTGCACCTGTCGTCCCGTTTGCAGTGAAGAAAGGAGTGCTGCACCAGCTTTCAAAGTCTTTCCCCAGATATGGCAGGGAGCCGATTTCGCCTGCACCTGCATTGCGTCCCTCGTAAAGTCTTCCGTTTATTATGATTCCTGAGCCGACTCCTGTCCCGATGGTAAGCCCCACTATGTCAGAGCAGTCCCGGCATTTGCCGAACAGGCTTTCCCCGAGCGTGAAGCAGTTGGAGTCATTGTTGACATTCACTTCAAGTCCGAGCCGTTCCTGCATTATGTCCTTTAGCGGCACCTCTTTCCATGATGGTATGTTGGCGGCATTATAGACGATTCCCCTTGCCGTGTCCACTACAGAGGGGACGCCAATGCCTACAGACTCCACGCCGGGATGCATCACACGGGAAATTACTTCTTCTATCGCATCCAGCACTTCTCCGCACGAACCTTTGGACGGGCACCGCAGCCTTTCTTTCCGGAGCAGCGTGCCTTTGTCCGCCAGTCCAGCCCTTATGCTTGTTCCTCCGAGATCAACTCCTATTCTCATTTTTTCTGAATATGCGTACATAGTCCACTTCCATCTCGCATGGGAATATGCTGTCATCCACTCCCTTCATTCCGCCCCAGTCACCTCCGACGGCCACATTCAGTATGAGATAGAGTTCTTTGTCGAACGGCCAGATAGACGGGTCGGAGAAGTCTGACGGCTCATATCTCAGATATACGTTTGACGGTTCGTCGAGGTAATATGCTATTCCTTTGTCGCTCCATTCCATGCCGTATGTGTGAAAAGCCGTCTCCACATCCGGAACGGTGCGTGACATTGACACTTTCTCAGCCGAGCCGTCAAGTGTGGCCGTTGTGTGGACTGCCCCGTAGATTATGTTCTTGTCACAACCGACATATTCCATTATGTCAAGCTCCGAGTAATATGGATGGGCCTTTCTTCCGAAGAACCAGATGGCCGGCCATATGCCGTTGCCTCCGGGAAGCTTGGCGCGAACTTCGACACGTCCCCGGCTGATTTCCTTTTTCCCGCTTGTTGTGAGCCTGCCGGAAGTGTAGTCGCCGATTTTCTGGCCCTCGCCTGTCTTGATTGCGCGTATGACCAGCTTTCCGTCGCGCAGGAACACATTGTCCCGGCTGTCGGTATAATTCTCCCATTCATTGTTGCCCCATTTCCCTATGCCGGTGTCATAGTTCCATGAGCGTGTGTCCAACGCATGCCCGTTGAACTCGTCGTGCCACCACAGTTCTTCACCGTTGAGAAAAGGGTATGAGTCCTGTGTGACCTGGATTTTCTTTGTGCATTTCCCGCTTCTGTTTCCGTCTTTCTGCCTTAGGGTCACATTGTGAAGCCCTTTTCGGCCTATATGGCAGGTTACGGTGCTTCCTTGCCATGTGCTTCCGTCTGCTGTCCATTCATATGTGGACGAAGGGGTCTGGTTATCTGCGGTCAGTTTGAAGAGATTGGGACTTTCCCCGTCGCTCTCTACCGTAAAGGAAACTTCAAGCTTGTTGTCTTTGTGGCAGCTTGTGCAAGATGCGGCTGCGCAAAGGATGGCGGCGGGAAGAGCCGCCATCACTATTGTTCTGAAAATTCGTGTCATGTTGTCTGTCTATGGGTTCATGGCTTTATATGCGGCTTGTGTCAGAGAGGATGAAGGGTCGTCCGTGTCGTATTCAAGCATCCATACGAACATTCCTCCCGCGGAGTTGTCCTTTACCAGGGATGCCTTGTGTTCCACACTGCATTCCGGAGCGGAGACTCCTACATACCACAGGCCTCCTGTGCCCTGGCTGAGCATGTTCCTGGACGGTGCTGACGGGTCCATCTTGACAATCTCGCTGTACGGGAAATATGACAGGTATGAGTCTATGTCTCCCCATGTGGCGGACACTCCGGCCGGTATGTCGTATTTGATTCCGAATGCTCCTATGCCGATGAGAATCTTTTCGGCCGGAACCCCGTATGTCCCGAATCTTGAAATGTTGTCGCTGATGTTCCAGTCGGCGGCGTGAGGGCATGGGGTAAGGTCAGTGCTTCCGAAATGCATGAGGTTCATCCAGTCCAGACGCGTCACAGAGCCGAGCCATGAGAACTCGTAGTTGTTCCATGCCTGCGGTACGGAAGCGGTGATGAAAAATCCTCCGCGCCCGGTATCCTCAGGCAGAGGCATCGCTTCGCCAAGCTCATTCATGAATGCCGCAAGTTCCTCTTCATTTGAAAGGCCTCCGAAATCGTTGTTGAGGTTATTGATGTAGATGTTCACTCCGTCCAGGCCGTATTGCTCCACGAATGACTTGATTTGTGCAATGAGCCCTGTACGCAGGACAGGGTCGGCCGCTACGGTGTTGAATGCGGTCTCGTTATATATGCCTGTTCCTCCAGGAAGCACGAGAGTTCCTGTTATGTCTATTATCACATAGACTCCGTCGTTATGTGCGAGGGAAACTGTTGTCTTCAGGTTGTTCAGGGCCGCGGCGTCAGGAAGGGTCAGCTGTCCGTCTTCCGTATTTACGGTAAGGGAACTTATCATCAGGTGCGTGATATGGTCCCATTGCACGGAAGCTGCCGTCGCCGAAATGCCGAGCACTCCCATGACCACTCTCTCATATTCTTTCGGTTCGAACGGCTTTGTCACTGTGACGTTTGATGTCCGGTAGTTCACAATCCCGTTTCTCTCGGCCTCGAAACGCAGTATGAAAGGCTCCGGGCTTGTAACTTCATATTCGAGAGTGCGTCCTGTGCTCACGGTCTGCCCGTCTATCAGCCATCTGCATGCCGTTCCTTCCGAAGGGGCGACCTGGGCTGTGAATCTGAGAGTGTCACCGATGTTGCACACATTCGTGGCTGCCCAGTCCATGTAGATGTATGGTGTCTCGTCGTCAGCAAATACGGGATTGCTGACTTTTTCGCTGCATGATGCGCAAAAGCATGTGCAGGCAATGAGTATGCATATGTATCTGAAAATTTTCATGTGATCTGTTGTTTTGGCAGGTAAATCCTGCGGTTACTGCTTGTCCCACCATACGCCCTCGGTCCAGTCATATCCCGGAACTCTTGCGATTGCTTCCCTGTAATTGTCCGGATTCATTATCTGCTCTTCGACCGGATATGTGAGCCGGCGCGGGGTCTTCCCGTTTGACTGGTTGCGTGCAGGCTGGTAGTTCGTGAATATGATTTCAGGTATCCCGGTGCGTCTCCAATTGGCGAAAGATTCGAACGGGTTAAGCACAAGTCCTACCCACATCTGCATGTTGATTTGTTCGAGTTCGCTTCCGCTGCGCAGAGGGTTGGCCTGTATGAATCTTGTGACATCCGCTTCTGACGGGGCCGGAGCACCATAGACTGTCATCATTTCCACGGAAGCCCTGAGGGCCTTGCTGAAATGCTCTGCTGGAGTACTGTCTCCAAAACCCCATCTGTATGCTGCCTCGGCAAGCAGAAGCTCCACTTCCGCATAGCTCATGTTGACATATGGCGCATCCAGGGCCATCAGCCAGAGGGAAGGCTGGAGGAACTGGTATTTCGGCTCGACAATGAAATCCTGTCCGTTGAGTTTTATTGTCATGTCAGGAGTCACGACGGTCGGGTCGTCGCCATAGTTCTCCCAGTCGAAACGGTCTGTGTATCGTGCCATTTCCGTATATGAGCGTGTTTTCTCATATACGAGGTCTGTTATGTCTGTGCCGTCCTCGAGGTAGCATGCACCGTATATCCTGATTCTCGGATCCGAGGTCTGCTCCATGTATGAGATGAGTTTGCGGGAAAAACGGAAATTGCGCGGCTCGGCCCTGAACCGGTTTGATAGGGCGTTTCCTCTGCCCGGACCGGCTGACGGATTGGCAAAATTCTCATATTTGATTCTGCACAGGTCCGCATTGCTTTCCATTACGCCGTTTTCTATGGCTATGCGTGCCTCTTCCTTGGCTTTGTCCGGATTGACTTTAATCAGTCTCAGGGCGAGACGCAGGCGCAGCGAATTGACATATTTTCTCCACTTGGCCGTGTCGCCGTCGTAATATTGGTCGTATTTGATTACGTCCGTGCCTTTGCGCAGTTGTGCGTCCGCGATCTCAAGCTGACGGAAGAAGTCGTTGTATATTTCTTCCTGGGTGTCGTACTTCGGCTTGTATTGTCCGGTATAATATCCTTTCCCGGCTTCGGAGTAGGGAATGTCTCCGTACATGTCGGTGAGCTGCGCAAAAGTATATACGAGCATCAGGCGTCCGGCGGCATTGATGTTTGCCTGCGCAGGGTCGTCCTTGGTGCGCTCCACTATATCTACAAGGCCCTTGGCCATGCGTGTGTATCTCTGGAGCCACAGTTCGGCCATGTAGGAGTCGTTCTTGATTCCGCAGCAGCCGTATTCGACCGTGCCCCAGTCTCCGCACCATTGCTGGACGAAGCCTCCGGGATACATGAAATGCCTGTGCCATTCCTGCCAGTCGTTTGTCAGGGTCATCTGGAGTGTCGGCAGCAGGAGGTTCGGGTCCATGTCTGTGGATTTCGTCGGATCTGAATTGAGGGCGCCGAAGTCGCTGCAGGATATGGCTGCCGCGCTCACCGACAACGCAATGAATATTGTCTTGAAATTAAGTTTCATGATTTCGGATGGTTAATTCGTGAACATGTTAGAATGACAGCTTCAGGCTGGCTCCGAATGAGCGTCTTGACGGTAGGGAACCGTACTCGAATCCCTGTCCGTTGCCGTTGTTGTAGCTTGACTCCGGGTCAATGTTCGGTACGCTTGACCATATTGTCCAGAGGTTTCTTCCGTAAAGGGAAAGGCTCACTCCGGAGAGCGGGGTCTTTTTGAGCAGCTTCCTGTCAAAACTGTAGGTGAGGGACAGTTCCCTGAGCTTTATGAAAGATGCGTCATAGATGAAAGGCTCAGGAGTCCCGGCATTCTGGAAATTGGCCCAATAGTCCTGAGGGTCAACGGGAGTCGTGTTTGGTGCCCACTGCGGATTATCTTCAGTGCCTATGTTGACCACGCCTTTTCCTATGAACCCTCCCGTCGGTGTCCATGCGCTTTCAAGTATATTGGCCTGCTTGCGTAGTTCTTCCGACTCGTACCATTCGCGCCGTCCCTCAAGTGTTGCCGTTGCAGTGCCGTTCATATGTGCCATCATGCTGCTCATGGAATAGACCTCTGCGCCGTATTTCATGTCGAAGAGCGCGCTGACGGTTACGCCGTAGAATGAGAGCGAGGTGGAAAGCCCGGCAGTCCAGTCATAGACTCCGTTTCCGAGCACCTCGATGTCGTTTCCTACCATAGGCAGGCCGTTTGCACCGTAGATGACTTCTCCGTTTTCATTGCGCTGGAGTTTCTTTCCCAGGATAACTCCGTAGGACTCTCCCTCCATTGCGGCTATCATGGCGTTGGCCCAGCGTGCGTTGGCGAGGGTGTAGGTGGATATTGCCGGATGGAGCGACTCGACCATGTTTATGTTGCGTGCGAAATTGACCGTGGCGTCCCAGAAGAAATTTTTCCTGTCGAATATGACTCCGTTCAGGCTCAGTTCGATACCTTTGTTGGAGATGCAGCCGCTGTTTATTGTGGCCATAGGGAAACCTGTAGTTGTGGAAATGGGCAGGCTCATGATCTGGTCTTCCGTCTTTGCGCTGTACCATGTGGCGTCAAGCCCGAGCCTGCTGTTGAACAGGCGAATGTCCGCGCCGACCTCCCATGAATATGTGCGTGTAGGCTTGAGGTCGAGCTTGGGGATGCTTGGGGATGTGATGTCTCCGAGCGGTTTGCCGTTGAGTGTGTAGTCGAGCACTCCGTAATTGAGGTTGAGCATATAAGGGTCCGTGTCGCCTCCTACCTTGGCCCATGAGGCCCTGACTTTTCCGAATGAGAGAACGCTGTGGTCTTTGAGGAGGTTGGAGAACACGAAGCTTCCCGATACAGACGGATAGCAATAGGAGTTCAGGCCTTTGGCGAGCGTGGATGACCAGTCGTTCCTGAGTGTCACATCCAGATAGAGCAGGTCGTTGTAGCCGAAGTTGACCGCTCCGTAGAGCGAGCGTACCTGTTTGCGGGGATGGCTGTATGTGAGTGACTGGGACACATAGTTGGTTATGCTCTGCATTCCCGGGATTATCTCGTTTGTCCCTTTGTTGGTGAACGCTTCCTGGTCATAGAACATCAGGTTGCCGCCTATGAATGCGGAGAAATCGAATTTTTCCGCGAATTTGCGTGAATATCTCAGCATGGCCTCGAGGTTTGACTCTGCCACGCTTATGTTGTTCTCGGTCATCTCTCCCTGCATTGCGGTAGGGGTGTACGGGGATGAGTATTCGGTCATGCGGAATTTGTAGAAGTCCGTTCCGGCGCGCAGCTGAAGGTCAAGCCCGTCTATGAGTTCATAGTTTGCCTGAATGTAGCCCATGACCCTGTCTTTGTGTGACTTGTTGCTCATCCGGTTGATTGACCAGTATGGATTTATGCGGTATATGTTGCCTCCGTTCCAGTCCTGGTATTTGCCGTATGCGTCCGTATAGCCCTCGGAAAGCCATTTCTGGTCGAAGTTAGGGGCGAGTCCTATGAGCGCAAGGCCGACATTGTTAGGGGAGTCTGAGAGTGCAGGCCTGTTCTTGACGTTTTCCATCACATAATTGACGCGCGTCTCTATGCGGAATCTCGGGGTGAGCCTGCCGCTTGCCTTTACCATGAATGAAGTCCTGTCCATTCCGGACTCAGGCACTATGTCATTGTTGCGCATGTCGGATATGGACACCCTGATGTCGGCTTTTTCACCGCCTGCCGTGAGTGAGAGGGAGTTTGTGAAGGTCGTGCCTGTCCTGAAGAAGCTTGATATGTTGTCCGGGACATTAGTGTATGGCTTTGTCTGTCCGTTGTATATCGGCATGCTCAGGCCCGGGTCCATTTTTGCGCCCCATGCGCTTTGTGATACTCCGCGTCCCACTTCAAATGTGGTGGGAAGCTCCCCGTTGCGGCCGGCTCCGTAAACTCTCTGGTAGTCATCGAATTTTGAAAGCTGGTTCACTATGTCAACGCTGGTGCTGAAATCTACTCCGATTCCTTTCTTTGTGGCGGACTTGGTGGTGATGAGTATTACTCCATGGGTCGCGCGCGAGCCGTAAAGGGCTGCTGCTGAGGCCCCCTTGAGTATCGAAATGGATTCGATGTCATCCGGATTGATGCTTGAAAGTCCGTCTCCCATGTCATAGCCGCCCCATTGCCCGGCGCTTCCGAGCTGTGAATTTTCCATCGGCACGCCGTCAATCACATATAGTGGCTGGTTGTTGCCTGAGAGTTCCCCGTTTCCTCGTATCACTACGCGTGTCGAGCCTGAGGGGCCTGCCGTTGTGGATGCTATGTCCACTCCGGGGACTTTTCCCGAAAGGGCACCGATGGCATTTATCGGACGGGAAGCGTTTACTTCGTCACCTTTTACTTCGGTTACGGCATATCCGAGGGCCTTTGTCTCCCGTTTCACTCCAAGGGCCGTGACTACCACTTCGTCAAGCATCTTGCTGTCCGGCTTCATGGTGATGGTGACGGCTCTGTTGCCGTTTTCTGCGCTGATGGTCTCATTCATGTAGCCGAGACAGGCTGCCGTTATCAGGCATGGCCCGTCAAGAGACAGTGTGAAATTTCCGTCTGAGCCGGTTGTGGTGCCGTTTGTAGTTCCTTGCTGGAATACGCTTGCGCCTGCCACGGGTTCGCCGTCCGTGGAGAAGACTGTTCCATGTAGTGTGAAACCGTTCTGTGCAAAGAGGGCGGTGTGTAACGTGAGCAGCATGAGGAATGCTGACAGCCTCCACAATGCCGGCACCCTGCCTTGCAAGATGGATTGCATGTGTCTGGTTTGCATGTCATTAGTTTTTAGTGGGTTAATCTTGGGCCATGTCTCGGACGGCCTTGCCGTTCCGTTGGCCTGCCACTGCAAAATTATAGATTATGCAAACCTGTGAAATCGTTATTTGCGTATTCTTTTCCTCAAATTGCGCAAAATAGGTGGTATGCCGCAGGTTATATTAACTCAGCACAAGCATGATGATTTGGGCGGAGATGACGCGCAGGAAGATGCTGATTGGGTAGACAGTCGCATATGCCACTGACGGCTCGTCACCTTCTACTGTCGTGTTGGCATAGTTCAGGGCTATCGGGTTGGCCATTCCTCCGCACAGCATGCCGACATTTCTCGCATAGTCTGTCTTGAAGAATCTGGATGCGGCGAATCCGACAATGAGCACGGGTATCACCGCAAGGGCGAAGCTTATCCCGACCCATGAGAGACCTTCCATCGTGAACACCTTTGCGAAAAAGCCTGCACCGGCGCTCAGACCCAGTCCTGCGAGATAGATTGTTATTCCGAACTACCTTATGCTCAGGCAGTTCGGAA
>ERZ778516.45-NODE-45-length-98599-cov-11.665764_pt1 | contig 98599 bp, 75 predicted proteins | sample MGYA00510342_ERZ778516 | MGnify/ENA primary metagenome ERZ778516 (study PRJEB29527, sample SAMN07138961) | mouse gut metagenome | material: feces | host: mouse | place: China:Nanjing | collected 2016-01-25 ...
CATGCCGGAAGAATATTAGTAAGGCTGCAGGGCCGGCCAAATACCCCGCGTTCGGGTATTTGGCCGGCCCTGTCCTTATGGCTGGTGGGTTAGCCTATATGGTTTTTCCTGCTTTGCCCTCTTTTACATACAGCATATCTGCCTGCAGGATATGGGTAATCAGCCAGGTAGTAAGAAATCCCAGGAGTTCTTCTACCGTTTCATTTTGGCTGTTAAAATCTTCCCCCAGGGAATCAAAATCAAACTCTGAAAGCTTATCCTCAAACTTCCGGTGCATGGCGGCATGTTCCTCAATCCCAGTGTAGCCAATGCTTCTTTGGTATTCTTCTTCATGGGAAAAATGTGTCCTTGTATAGTTAATTAATTCGGAAATCAGGTGTACAAGGCTGTCCGCCTTATCTAAAAGAGTGTCGTTTGTCAGCAGGCTGTGCGTTTCCTGCGCCAGTTCAAACAGTCTGGTATGCTCCTGGTCAATAGCCGCGATACCAGTATAGTATTCCGGTTTCATTTCGTACATAGTTCCATCTCCTTGATTTATGTAATAGTCCCAACCCCCGGCCATGGAGCCCTGATTGGGGGTTTTGCCAGCCGTGCCAGCGGCAGCTTGCTTTGCAAAGGCTTGTTTTGGGGGACAGCAGCCCATGCAGCATTTGGGCTGGCACTGGTACTATTTTACTTCCATTTCATGGAAGAATCAAGAGGGTAAGAAGGAAATTGCAGGCATTAATCTGCACGGCATTCCTACTGGTTCATTTTCCGGTACAATAAAGTGAGCAGGATTCCGGCGCCGCTTAGCCCGCAGGCAATCAAAAAAGCATTTTGGTATGCCCCGGAGCTGTTGTAGACATTACTCATAATCTGTGGCCCGAAGTAGCCTGCCAGGGCAAACCCGATAAACATAATCCCATAATTGACACTGTTGTTCCGGGCGCCGAACTGGTCTACCGTAAATCCCGGATAAACTCCCATAAATGACCCAAAGCTGATGCCGACAATGGATATTCCAGCATAAAAAGTTGCAATGCTGCCCGTGCCTGACAGATACAGGCACAGCAGGCCGATAATGGATAACATGCATGCGCTCATCAGCGTATTAATCCTGCCGATTTTATCAGAAATATAGCCTGCCAGGATACGCCCAGCAGCATTGAAGAAGGCGAGGACTGATACCGCCCCGCTGGCTGCAATTGCCGTCATCCCTACCATGTTCTGGGCGACCGGGGAGGCTTGGGAAATTACCATCATCCCGCTGAAGGCTCCGCTTGTCAGCAGCAGGAGCATGATGTAGAATACAGGTGTTTTTACCATAGCCTTCCAGTCCATGTCGCCAGAACTGTTCTGGCGTTTTGGTGGGGTATACCCGTTTGGGAGATACCCTTCCGGGCACTGTTCCATAAAAAATGTGCTGCCTACAACAATGACCAGGAAGATAGTGCCAATCAATTTGAAGGCAAAAGGAGCATCCCATCTGTTGACGATGACGGTAACGATTGGCGGGAGGATGACGGAACTGAACCCGTATATGGCAGTGGTAATCCCGCCGATTAATCCCCGCTTGTCCGGGAAGTATTTTACGCTGGTGGAAATGGTGCTCCCATAGGCCATGCCAAGGCCAAGCCCTGCGATAATGCCGAAGGAAACAAGGAGAAAATTGACGCTTGTGGCAAATCCAGATAAAACCATCCCGCCGCCAAACATAATCCCGCCGATGGCAATGACTTTCTTAGGGCCAAGCCGGTCGTTGAACCAGCCGCCGGATATCATGGTGATTGGCCCAACGGCATTGGCGACGGTATAAACAATAGCCAAATCCCCGGCAGTCACAGTTAGGTTCAGAGAATTGTTGAAATAATCTGTCATGGAGGAGGCGAATACGCTCCACGCATAAATGGAACCAAGGCATAAGTTAATCAGGCATGCGGCCGTTAGGATAACCCATCTTTTTTTATCCGTATTCATGTATGGTCCGTCCTTTCTTTTTTATTCCCGCGGGCAATGAGCCAAGCAGCCGCGCTCGCGCGGATATTTGGCGAATGCCGCGAGGGGCAAATACCCCGCCCCTTGGGGCGGAAAGAACAAGCCAGGCCATGCACCGTAGCTTGCTGCGGGGTATTTGATTTGTTCGGTAAGCCATGCGGTCAGATGTCTAAGGCTGCGTGGTATCCCTGGTAAACTGCGTTTGTGATAGTGGATACTTTTGCACAGTCCCCGATGGAAATGACGTAGGGAGCAGTATCCCTCAATGTTTCTACGGTATCCATATTGGCTTTCTGCCCCAGTGCGCAGATGACGGACGCCCCTTTAACGAAATGCTGCTTCTGTTCCTTATCTTCGCAGAGGACGCCTTCTGGCGTTATCTCAAGCCCCCGGAAGCCTGTCTTGATTTCCAGCAGGCCTTCCATCTGTTTTAAGAGAAGGGGACGGTGCCTTACATTGGCATCTGGGGCCAGTTCCTCCCGCATTTCCACAATAGTGACTTTCTTCCCTTCCTGTGCCAGATGGATGGCGGCTTCACATCCAGCCAGCCCGCCGCCCAATACCACAACTTCATCCCCAACCTTTTCTTTTTCCAGATAATAGTTGTTCACAATGGTAACGTTTTCCCCATGGATGCCCGGAATTGGGGGAACCAGAGGGCTTGAGCCAGCGGCAATAATCACAGCGTCCGGGGCTTCTTTTTCCAGCAATTCTTTTGTAGCTTCCGTGTTCAGGCGGATTTCTACCCCTGCGTCCCGGCATTGCTTTGCAAATGTCAGGGACAGCTCATACATTTCATGCTTAAAGGGCAGGGCTTGTTCGCTCTTTAATATGCCCCCAAGCTCAGGCTCTTTTTCCAGCAAAATAACCTTGTGCCCGCGCAGGGCCGCGGTATGGGCTGCCTTCAGGCCGCCGGGGCCCCCGCCGACAACGACAACTTTTTTCGGCTGTGGGGAGTTTTGCACCTCGCACCCTTCCAGTTCGCGCCCAATGATGGGGTTTACCGTGCAGCGCCTTGTGGATGTTGCCGCCCGTTCCGCCATGCAGGTGAAGCAGCGGAGGCATTTTACAATATCCTCTGCCTTGCCTGCCATGGCTTTCCGGGGCAGGAAGGGGTCTGCAAGGAGCGCCCTTGCCATATATACAATGTCCGCTTTTCCGTTGGAAATAATTTCTTCCATCTGCTGGGGGTCGTTCAGGCCGCCGATGGTTGCTACGGGGATGGACACATGCTTTTTGATTTCTGCTGCAAGGTACACATTGCAGCCATGCTCCTTGAACATGGATGGATGCGTGTCGCCGAAGCCACGCTGGTATGTACCGGCTGAAACATGGAGAAGGTCAATGTATGGTTCCAGTTGCTTGGCAATTTCCACCCCTTCCTCCAAGCCGTATCCGCCTTCAAATAACTCTGAGCCGCTCATGCGGAACTCAATGGGGAATCCAGGCTCTACGGCTTCCCTTATGGCTTTTAGCGCTTGTATTGCCAGACGGCAGCGGTTTTCCAAGCTTCCCCCATATTCGTCGGTCCGTTTGTTGAAATAGGGGGAAAGGAACTGGTTCAGCAGCCATCCATGGCCGCCGTGTACCATCAGCATTTCAAACCCTGCACGTTTTGCAAGGCCGGCCACGTTGCCGTAAGCAGAAACAATCTCCCCAATCATTTCTTTTGTAAGGGCTTTTACGGGAACGCCGTCTGGGCGGACCGTGTCGCTGGGGCCCCATTGGTTCATGCCATGCTGTTTGCTTTTGTCAGTCATATAAGTCCCTGCATACATGCCGGAGTGGGAGAGCTCAAGGCTTGGGATGGCGCCGTGCCTGCGGATGGCGTCGGCGGTGTATGCTGCAGCGGCCAGTGAATTTAAAATGGCGGTGTCCAAATGGTAGGCGTGGGAGCCGTCGGTTTTGGGATGGACCATACATTCGCTGACTGTCACTGCCCCAGCGCCGCCTTTTCCCCTCAATTCGTAAAAAGCAGTGGATTTTGGGCCGATGCAGCCGTCGTTTGTAATGTCTGTCCCTCCCATGGGGGCAGAAAACATGCGGTTGCGGAAGGTTACGTTTCCAATTTGGATAGGGCTTGATAAAAGTGGGAATTTTCTTTCCATGGCGTTTGGTTCCTTTCTTTGATGATATTTGGCAAATTTGCCTGGCCGTGGGGCACCTCTGGTATGGAGCAATGTGCAATTCCCCGGCATTAATATCTTGTATCAAATTTACCATAAAAAAATGCTTCTATCTATAAACAAGATAGAAGCATGTATCAACAAACTTTTTATAGGAACAGCTTGGCTAGTTCCCATAGCCCCGGTTCTTCCTTCCGGCTGCCCTTGATTACCATAAATATTTTCCATGGGATGGAATCGGACAGCGGGATGAGCCGGAGCCCTTCCAGCATAGATTTGTCCCTGTGGATATCCGCATCAATCCCCAGCCCGGATTTCTGCCTGCAAAATTGGTAAATGAGCTGGCTTTCCATGGTTTTGACTGCAATGGCCGGCGTAAAGCCGAAATCTTGGCACCGCTGCAGCAGGCTGTGGTAGCTGTAGTATTTTTCATTCAGGGTGATGAGCCGTTCCTGCTGAAGGTCTTTGACAGAGAGGGATGTTTTCTCAAAATAAGGATGCCCCTCATAGACAATGACGTTCATAGTCCTGCTGAACACCTCCCTGGACCAAAGGGACTGGCTTAAGGGCGGCCCAATGATAAAGCCAAGGTCAATATCCCCTTGCTGCATACGGTGCATAATTTCCTGATTGGACGATTCTTCCCATTGGAGCATGATATGGGGGCAGCGGTTCCGGTATTCCTCCAGTTTTTGGAAGGGGAACACATTCAGCACGCCGCAGGAAAACCCAATATTCAGTTTTTTATTCTGGTCGCGGAGCTGCCGGATACCCACCGCAAGTTCGTCAAATTGCTCAAGGATGGGGAGGCAGCGCTGGTAAAGATACCGGCCGCATTCCGTTGGAACCATCCCGTTGGAGGAACGTTCAAACAGGCCGGCATCCAGTTCATCTTCCAAATGGCGGATGGCCTTGCTCAGCCCTTGGGGCGTAATGAATAGCTGTTTTGCCGCTTTATTGATGCTGCCAATTTCGTAAACCTGCCGGAAAAACCTTAAATCTTTTGTGTCCACGTGTTTGCCTTTCCAATAAAATATGCTATGTTGTTGGTGACGGATCCTTATAGGTGACAGTATAAAATATTTTTCAGAAAATTGCATCCACATTTTTGCATAACTGGAAAACGGCTATTTTTAAACTTAGGCAGGTGCCATGTCCCTTGAAAATGCAGCTTTCAAAAAACTTGTTTCCAAGCAGGGAAACAAAGGCGCCCTCGCTTAGGTGCGGGTATAGGAACAGCAGCAAGAAAAACGCTGCCCGGAGGAATAATTATTGGGCAAGGAACCCAGCCGCCACCTCCTGAAGCCGTGCAGCCGTCCCCGCATCGATATCCGCAGTGTAGCTGCACCCTACGGGCGTTTCCTGGAAAATAACTGCGTAGGCAAGGCAGGCTGCCAGATAGGAGCCTTCCAGGGAGGGATGCATGCCGTCCTCCGCCCAAAGCCCAATGTCCGGGCATTGCTCCATACAGCGCATAAACGCCACGCCCCCGGGGACAAGCAGGCTGTTAAGCTGGGAGGAAACCTGGATTAAGTTTTGGGCTAGGACAGCCTGTACCTGTTCCGGCGTGAAAATGCTGGCGCCGTCTTTGGGGGTCCATGTCATAAGGAGCGCCGTCTGCCCGCCTGCCCCACGGATTTTTTCATCCAGGGCAGCAGCGGCAGGCAGCATGTTTTCCTCTGCAAATGCAAATGCATCGTTGGTATTTTCCTGCAGGAAGACAAAATCCCAGTGCTCCCCCGTCAGCTTCTGTTCCAGCGCTGCCCCAAGCTCGTCGGTATTGTCTGCATACTGCGTCAGGGTGTAATAGCCCTCCGTCAGTTCCTGCACGTCGCTGGGATGCCCCATGGCTGCAGCCACTTCTGAAAAAATGGCAGGCAGGTCGTTGGAAAAGGTATGGCTGTTCCCTACAAACAGGATGCGTGGCAGTTCCCCGGCCGCTGGGCTTGGCTTCTTTAAATCAAGGGCCTGGCTAAAATCAAAGGTTCCGTCAGGGGTGGAACTGCCTTGGGATTGCCCGTCGGAAGGATGCCCATCAGAATTGGGGTTAGAGCTTTCAGGAGCCTGTCCATCGGAATTAGAACCGGAGTTTTCAGAGGCCTGCCCGCCGGAATTGGGGGGTTCTGCTTCTTCTGTAGTGTTTGCCGAAGTTTTATTGCTGCCGCCCCCATTGTTTCCGTCAGAAACGGGATTGGAGCAGCCCCCAAAGGAGAGGGCGGCAGCCAGCAGGAGGGAAAGGGATAGCTTCCCTGTTTTTCCCAAATGTTTCACAGCATCAGCCATGTGTTTCCTGAAAATGTTCCTGTCCATGTTTTTCGCTCGCTTTCTTTTTAAATTTGTTTCCACCCGCCATAGGCCGGATAATTGGCAAAAATCCATGCCGCCATTGTGTATGGAAACATACTGGTATAATATTATAGCACACTGCGTTCCTGCACCGCAATAAAACCTTAATAATTTCATCCCTACCATTTATAGAGGTTCCGTTGTATAATGGAAAAAGCGGCGGATGCTGCACTGCAGGCTTAGCATGGCAGAGGACTTTTGCTTTCATGCTGCTGGCAAATAAAAGGCCGCCATGGAGGGAACTATGGATTATTTTATCAAGATAGGTATTTTCGTAGCTGTTGGGTTAGGGCTGAACCAAGTGGTAAATTTAGGCTATCGGGCCGCATCCAGGAAATCAAATGCAATCCACCTGCGTTTCTTAAAAAGCGCCATTAATGTATTTATTGACGTTATAATCATCTACAGCCTAGTCCAGCAGTTTGACATTACAAAGGATATCAGCAAAGCTCTTTTGCAAAGCGGTACTTTGATTGTGGCAATTGCAACGTTTGCTGCCCAGCAGGCATTGGCAAACGTGATCAGCGGCATTTCCGTGTCCGCTGCCAAGCCCTATAATGTAAATGAGAAAATCAGGGTAATCCAAGGCGGCACAGTGATTGCAGAGGGGATGGTAAGCGACGTAACGATACGCCAGACAGTGATCCGGCAGTTTAACGGGGAATGCTGCATTGTCCCCAATTCCATTATGGATTCGGCTGTTATCATCAATACAAATTATACGGAAAATGTAGGGAACTTTATTGAAGTGACGGTTTCCTATGATACAGATATTGAAAAAGCCATTTCTGTAATGAAAGAAACCTGTGCAGCCCATGAGCTGACGATAGATTCTGATAAAAGCAGCGTTACCGTAAGCAATTTTGTAGCGGATGGGGTGACGCTTAAAACGACGATTTGGACAAAGAACTTAAACGACAGCTTTAAGGCCTGCAGCGATATCCGGGCGGCGCTGGTGAAGGAATTCAGGAAGCATGGGATAGAAATACCATACCAGACGGTGACAATACATAACTAGAGCGTGTTTGAAAATTCATTCTTACAATTCTCAGACACGCCCTGGCATTTCTTTTTATGGAACAGCCATTACTTCTCACATTTCCAGAAGTAAGCGCTGTAAGGAGGAAGCTCGCTTCCGCCGCCAAAGTCGTGGGGCTTTCCGGTAATTAAGTCCTCTGCCATCCCGCACCCTGCGTCAAAATGCGCGGTATACGCTTCACTGTCTGCATTGATGGCGACCAGCACCCGTTCCTGGTTCGTTTTCCGCTCGAAAATGCATTGCTTATTTGTCAGCACTACGGAGCGGAACTCCCCATAATTTAAGGCGTCAGAGCCTTTTTTTGCTTCGGCCAGCTTGGAAATCCAGTCTGTCAGCTCATTCCACTCTGGTGCGGCAAAGCTGGGGCGCAGGCTTGGGTCCCCATTTTTCTTGTCCCCTTCTGCCCCCCATTCGCTGCCATAGTAGACGCAGGGGATGCCTGGCATACCGAAGCACAACGCATAAATCAGCGGCAGGTGGGACGGGTTCCCAAGGATGGTGGCGATTCTGGAAACGTCATGGTTGTCCACAAAGCTAAGGAGGTGCTTCCCTCTGTAAAGCGTCCAGTTTTCCGGCCCAAACTGGCGGAGCAGGGAGTGGACGATTTCGAACATATTCATGGAGTTGAAGCTGGAGTGGAGCCCTTTGTAACATTCGTAATTGGTGGAGGAGTGCAGCATGGCGTCATTGACAAGCACGTTGTAATCCCCATGGAGCATTTCCCCAACTAAGAAGAAATCCTCTTTCAGCCCGTCGCAGTGGCTGCGCAGCCTGCGGACAAAATCGTGGTCTAAGCAGTAAGCCACGTCAAGGCGCAGCCCGTCAATATCCCATTCCTTGACCCAAAGGCTGACGCTTTCTAAAAGGTACTGGATGACTTCTTCATTCCGCAGGTTCAGCTTTACCAAGTCATAATTGCCTTCCCAGCCTTCGTACCACAGCCCGTCGTTGTAGTTGGAATTCCCGCCGAAATTAATATGGAACCAGTCCTTGTAACGGGAATTTTCCCGGTTTTTAAGGACGTCCTGGAATGCGAAAAATCCCCGCCCTGCATGGTTGAACACCCCGTCCAATACGACCCGGATGCCAGCCTGGTGGAGTGCGCTGCAGACCTCCTTAAAGTCCTCGTTTGTGCCCAGGCGGACGTCTACCTTCCGGTAATCCCTTGCGTTGTACCCATGGGTATCAGACTCAAACAGCGGGGAAAAGTAAATGGCATTTACCCCCAGTTTTTCCAAATGGGGAACCCATTCTTTTACCTTTAGGATCCGGTCTGCCGCCACCCCGTCGTTTTCAAAGGGCGCGCCGCAGAATCCCAAAGGGTAGATTTGATAAAAAACGCTTTCATAAGCCCACATAAAGTTAAGCTCCTTTCTATAATAGGCATTTGTGCTGCCTTTTCATGCTATCCCGTAACAATCCAAAAAACCATAGTGAAACAAGATAGTCTTATTATAAAGATTAATGGTCTGGCTGGCAAGGAAAAATATGACAAAATTTCAGGTGAGTTTTGAAAAATAATTGTATTCTGCAAAAACATTCGTTATACTAATAAAAAAGAGGGTAAATAGGCTGGGAAAGCCCTGCAAATATTTTTACAATGGAGGAAAAGATATGGATATAAAGTCAATCCGGTCCAGTATGCACAAGTTTGAGGAAGCGGTATTCCTTGGGATGGAATTTGATGTCGGAGGGATTCCGGTACTGTTAGCAGGAGCTGCAAAGGAAGGGAAAAGGGTGCAGCTTTACTTCTATGCGGCAGGAAAAGATACCGCAAAAGCACAAGAGCAGAACATGGAAATAGAAAAACAGCGGCAAAAGGGCGTCCTTACGAAACGGGAAGAACTTTTGTGGCAGTTGGAAGGGCAGGGATTGGACTTTGACCTGATGGGAATGCTCCGGGGCATAAAGATTGCTGGCATAGATTATAGGTTCCAGTCCGGGAACGGCAGTGGGCTGGAAGAATATAATCTGGAAGGCAGGACGCTGGTCTACCAATTCCTGTGCCATCAGGTGCCCTTTGGGTTTTTGGAACAGGCAGATTTATCCAACATACAGTATGCGGTGTTCTGTTTAGAAGGGGAATATGGGGAACTTCCGTTTACAAAGGAGGATTTTGGGCAGGCGGCCCTTCTGACCGGGCCAAGGCATTTCCATATCCCTGTAAAGCATCAGATAACAGCCCCCATAGGCGCCCAGGCAGACAGGGGATATACATTTTACTGCGAGGGTCTAAAGCGGGAGGTAACCTATTATATCAACGATATTTCCCTTGTGGATACACTGGCAGACTATGAGAAAAAACAGCAGGGATGGGAAGGGAATGTCCAGGAGGACCAGGAACTGTTCCATAACTGCATAAAGGAAATCTGCCCGCCAGGAATGCGGAATCTTATGATAGAATATGAATGCGATGATACATTCCTTGAGATTTATGCCAAAGAACAGTTAGAGGAAAAAGTAAAAATAAACACAGAGCCAGCAGTTGCGTTCTTTCTGGCTGGCAGGGCCAAGAAAGAAATGGGGATGCATGGGAAACGGATGAAAGTATGCATTATCCAGTATCCGGTAGAGCCGGATATCCAGGAAATTGAACTGGAAGTGCTGGGGGCAATTGTGCAGGAATCCCTTACCTGATAGGGCATGGGGGTTCCCCCCCTAACCCATATCTTTGGCTTTCTGTACACAAGCCCGCTGCGCCTTTATGACGGCAGCCCTAAGCCCCTGTTCCTCTAAGGCAGCTACAGCTTCAATGGTAGTGCCGCCGGGGGAGCAGACTGCGTCCTTCAAAGCGCCCGGATGCGTGCCTGTTTCCAAGACCATTTTTGCGGCGCCAAGGACGGACTGGGCAGCAAATTTATAGGCCATTGCCCGGGGCATCCCATCCGCTACTGCAGCGTCAGCCATGGCTTCGATAAACAGGTAAACGTAAGCGGGGGACGAGCCGGATACGCCGATTACCGTGTCTATCATAGCTTCCGGCACTACCTCACAGGAACCGAAGCTTTCAAAAATAGTTACCGTTTCTGCCAGTTCTTCTTCTGATACAAAACGGTTTGGGCAAAGGGCGCTCATGGCTTCCCCTACCAGTGCAGGGGTATTGGGCATTGCCCGTATCAGGCGGATATTTTTGCAGAATAGCCCCTCTATGGCGGAAATGGACTGCCCTGCCGCAATGGACACCAGAAGGGTGTCCGGGCTTACGCAGTCTTTTAGTTCTGCGATGATTTCCGGGAACAGGTGGGGCTTGACGGCAAGGAATAAAATATTTGCTGCCTTGGCGGCTTCGGGGTTGCTGCTGGCGGTGCGGATGCCGAACCGTTCCTGCATGGAACGCAGGGTCTGCCCTGTTTTTGCTGTGGCAATGATTTGCTCTTTGGGGACAAGGCCGGCTTTTAAGATGCCGCCGATTATTGCGCTTGCCATGTTGCCGCCGCCGATAAATCCAATTGTTTTGTCCATAATCTGTACCTCCCTGATGGTTGGAAAAGTATTGGGAAAATTTTGATTTTTATTCCCGCGAGCAATGAGCCAAGCGCCGTGCTTGCATGGGCATTTGGCTTATGGTATTTATGATAACAGCAGAAGCAGGAATGCGCAAGAAGAAGCCAATTGAAAAAATAATAATTTTGAACTTGTTTCGATGTGGGAACAAGAGCATATGGCGCTCCTTGGACAAATTGCGCCGGATGAATTTGGTATTTTACATTATGCTGCTATTGCAGAGCTTAAAAAATATTAAAATCCGTTTGATGCGGTGGATGAGGCAGAAAAAGACTGGAAAGTTGTAGAGGTGATTTTATGAGTGATGAAGTGGTGAATTATTATGAAAATTATCGAGAAGAAGATAGAATTACGACAAATCATGCAAGGAGAATAGAATTCTTAACAACAATACATAAATTCGATGAATTGTTGAAAGGAAATTTAGAGATTTTAGATTGTGCTGCAGGTACAGGTGCTTATGCTTTTTATTTGGCGGATAAAGGACATAATGTAACTGCAACGGATATAACGCCAAGACATATTAAAATAATAAACGAACAGTTAAAAGATAAATCATATTCAATGGAAACAAAGGTATTAGATGCTACGGATATGGGATGCTTTGAGGATGGGCGTTTTGATGTAGTGTTGAACATGGGACCTTTTTATCATTTAACAGATGATATGTCAAGGAATAAATGCCTAAGTGAGTCTATCAGAGTTCTTAAAAAGGGAGGATATCTTATTACGGCATATATTCCAAGATTATATCTTAACCAGATGATTGTTATGTCAGATGATAAATATTTGGACGAGAAATTGCTTTGCCAGATTAGAGATACAGGTATTTTATTGCATGATGACCCAAAATGTTTTTGGACCGATACATATTATTCATCATACGATGAAATGCAGAGATTATATAAAGATAATGGGATGGAATGTATAGACCACTTTGCACAGGATGGATTAGCACCATTATTTCATAATAGAGTAGACCAGTGGAGCGATGAACAATTTGAAACATGGCTTAAATATCATTTGTCTGTATGTTCGGAAAAATCAAGTATAAACATGAGCAATCATGTGATTATTGTAGGGAGAAAGAGTTAGAATAAGGTGAAAAGCTGCAGGAACCTGGTGTTATGCAGACTATTATGGAAAAGTTTGCAGCATCTGGACGGGACTTGAGTTCCATTCCTGCACATGCATGTGAAAAAGAGTTGATGGAAGGCGGTTGTACTATGCCAACAGTGAATGTGAATATTTGCCCTGAAATAATTAACTGGGCTTTAAGCCAGACACAAGAAGATAAACTGGGTGACAAACTGATGAATAATATAACAAAGTGGCTTGATGGTACAAAAAAGCCGACTTTCAATCAAATAGAGGAATTTAGTAAGAAAGCCAATATTCCGCTAGGATATTTTTTCCTGAAAACTCCGCCCGTGGAGCAGATTGATTTATTAGAGTACCGAACTGTTGATAGTATTCAACTAGCAAATCCTAGTCGCAATTTAGTTGATACCATTCATGAGATGGAGAATATTCAAGATTGGATGAAAACATATAGACAGGATTTGGGATTTGATAAGTTACCAATTGTTGGTTGTATGAGAGGAATTCATGAAGTTGATGTTATTGTCAATAGAATACGCAGGGATTTAGAGTTTGATGATGCTTGGTATGAGAAAAGCAAAGATGCTAGAGAAGCTTTCAATTATATTAGAAGACAACTGGAGGTATGTGGTGTTGTTGTAATGATGAGCGGTATTGTTGGCAAAAATACTCACCGTGCATTGGATGTAGACGAATTTAGAGCATTTGCAATGGTGGATGATTGGGCTCCGCTTATATTCATCAATACAGCAGATTCTAATGGTGCCAGACTATTTTCTATATTGCATGAAATTGTCCATATCTGGTTAGGCAGAGATGATTTATTTAATGATAGACAAAGTCTAATATCTGGTATAAGTGATATAGAGGTGATATGTAATGCCGTGGCAGGGGAATTATCAGTACCAAAGAATGCATTTTTGAACAAATGGGATATGTATGATATCGAAATATTTGAGAAGATTACAGAATTGGCAAAATATTTTCGGTGTAGTGAAACTGTTATAGCAAGAAAAGCCATTGATTGTAAGAAGATAGAGCAGAATATATACAACGAGGTAGCAAACACTGCAATCAAAAATTTCAAACAGATGAAAGAAAATAAACAAACCGATGGCGGTAATTACTATAATACAATGGGTTCTCGCTTGGATGGATGTCTGATAAGGGCGTTGTGTGAAAGTATTAATATGGGAAGGACTACTTATACAGAAGCTTATCGTTTGACTAATACCAGCCGCAAGACATTTTCCGAGGTGGCACAGCGTCTTGGAGGTGTGGAATGGTAGAAAAATTCTTAATCGACGCCAATTCATTTATGACACCATACAGACAGTATTATGCGTTTGATTTAGTTCCAACCTATTGGGAAAAAATATCAAAATGTACGGATTCTGGCAGATTAATACTGCTTGATATGGTTAAGGCTGAAATTGATAAAGGGAAGGATGATTTGGCGGATTGGCTAAGCAAACAAGAGAGTTTTGTTATTTGTAACCATATATCATCAAAAATTGTTGGTAAGTATCAAGAGATTTTGCAGTATATACAGTCATGTGGTTTATATAAAGAACAGGCATTACAGACATGGGCTGATGGGGATGTTGCAGATCCATGGTTGATTGCGGCGGCAGCAGTAAATGATTATGTAATTATTACGGCAGAAGTACCATCAGGCGGATTGAGTATAAAAAATCCAAATAGAAAGGAGGAACAGCAAATGGTTTCATTTGAAAGCGATTACACCAAAGGGGCGCATCCAAAAATCCTGCAAAGGCTGGCAGAAAGCAATTTAGAGCCTATGCCTGGTTACGGCATGGATTTTTATTGCCAGCGCGCAACGGAAAAAATCAGGGCTGCCTGCGGCTGCCCGGAAGCAGACGTCTATTATCTGGCAGGGGGCACGCAGGCAAATGCAGTGGTAATTTCCTCCATGCTCCGGGGATATGAAGGGGTTGTGTCCGCCCAGACAGGGCATATCAATGTGCATGAAGCAGGGGCTATTGAAGCCACAGGCCGCAAAGTGCTTGCCCTGCCGGAACCTAATCCGGGATTGGATGCCGCGTCCGGGATGCACGAGGAGCATTTGGGACAAGATGCAGGCAGTGGGCCAGGGCTGCCAATGGGCAGCAGCGGGCAAGGCTCTGGCAAGCAGTTTCTTTTCCAAGGGCAAAAAGGAAAAATTAATGCAGGGGAATTGGAGAAATATTTACAGGGATTTTATCAGGACAGCAGCCATGGGCATATGGTATTCCCGGGCATGGTATACGTTTCCCATCCCACGGAATATGGGACGCTGTACCAAAAAAGCGAACTGGAGGGCATAGGGGAGGTGTGCCGGAAGTATGGCCTGCCGCTGTATCTGGATGGGGCGCGTTTGGGGTATGGGCTGATGAGCCGTGAAAATGAGTTGTCACTGCCGGATATCGCCAGAATCTGCGATGTGTTTTACATTGGGGGCACAAAAGTAGGCGCGCTATGCGGGGAAGCCGTGGTATTCCCAAGGGATAATGCCCCGAAGCATTTCATGACAACGGTAAAGCAGCACGGCGCCCTTTTGGCGAAGGGACGTTTGCTGGGCGTGCAGTTTGACGCCTTGTTTACAGACGGATTATATTGGGAGCTTAGCCGCCATGCCATTGAGATGGCGGAGCAGCTTAAGAAAATTCTGCGGGAAACAGGCTGCACTTTTTATCTGGAATCCCCTACTAACCAGCAGTTCATTCTTTTGGAGGACAGCAGGTTAGAGGAATTGGAGCAGCATGTGGCGGTCAGCTTCTGGGAAAAGCCAGATGAAAGCCACACCGTTGTGCGCCTTGCCACAAGCTGGGCGACTAGTTTTGAGGAACTTGAAGAATTGCGGAAAGCCCTTTCTGGTTAAGGTATCAAAAGGGTGCGCACCCGCACGAGGGGAATTATGTCGCTAAAGCGGCCGTGCTCGGCGAGAAAAACGTCCAAATCCATCATAAATGAAGGACTTGGACGTTTTTTTATCGCACTGCGGCGGATATGAAATCTGTCGCAAAGCAAGATTCTTTTTTATGGTTTTATGCTCCCATTCCTATGGGCAATGAGCCAGCCAAAAGCCGCGCCTGCGCGGAGAATTGGCTTAGAAATCAGTTAAGTCAGCAGCCCTTCTCTCAAGGAAAGCAGTCATGCCTTCTGTCTTGTCATGGGTAGAGCAGGTAATGCCGAACAGGTTTGCTTCCATTTCAACGGCGTTCTTAATATCCATGTCATAACCATTGTTGATGGCAGCTTTTGCAATGGAAACAGCGTAGCTTCCCTTGGAAATAATCTTAGAAGCCATTTTCTTAGCGGTATCCATCAGTTCTTCTTTTGCAACAACCTTATTTACAAGGCCGATTCTGTATGCTTCTGCTGCGTCGATGTTGTCGCAAGTGAAAATCAGTTCTTTTGCGCGGCCCATGCCAACTAAGCGTGCAAGCCTCTGTGTCCCGCCAAATCCGGGGATAATGCCAAGGCCGGTTTCCGGCTGTGCAAAGGTAGCGTTTTCAGAAGCAATACGGATATCACATGCCATAGCGATTTCGCATCCGCCGCCAAGTGCGAAGCCATTTACTGCAGCAATGGTAACCTGGCGCATGTTCATCAGCTTGAAGAATGGTTCAGCAGCCCTCATGCCGAATGCGCGTGCTTCTGCAGCGGTGAAGTTTACCATTTCAGCAATGTCTGCGCCTGCAACGAAGGATTTGAACTGGTTGTCTTTTTTGTCCGGGCCGCCGGTCAGGATTACAACTTTTACGTCATCCCTTGCTTCAATTTCGCCCAATGCAACGTTCAGCTCGTCCAATGTTTCGCTGTTTAATGCATTCAATGCGCCGGGCCTGCTGATGGTTAAAATGGCAATCTGGTCTGCTACTTCCAATTTTAAATTGTTCATGGGTAAAAACCTCCTAGAAATATGTAATGATGGTGTTTTCTGATATATTTAATATATAACTTTGATAAAAATTTGTCAATACAGAATGGGAAATTTGGGTTTCCCCATTTTGCAATTCATAATGCCAAAAGGCTTCCGTCACAAAGCGTTGGAAATGCTTTGCACAGAAAAGCGTCTTGGAAAGCTGGATTTTCAGACACGCTCTAGTGTCTGGAACGGAACCCGGTTGGGGTGCAGCCATATTTCCGCTTAAACACCCGGTTGAAATAGGAAAGGTTCTCAAACCCGGTTTCCACCGCAATATTTGCAATGGAGTCTGAGGAGGAGGCCAGCATCCTTGCCGCCATTGTCAGCCGGTAGCTGTTTAAGTAGTCCGTAAAGGAAACTGCCATGGTGGTCTTAAAAAATTTCATAAAATGGGATTCGCTGAACCCACAGATCCCTGCGGCGTCTGCAATGGTAATTTTCTCATGGTAATTCGTTTCCACATATTTCAAGATATCCTTCAGCCGGTCCAGGGATTTGTGCTTTTGGCGGGAAAGGGGGGCTGAGGATGCCGGGGCCAGCCCATAAAAAAAGGAAAAAAGCTGTCCCTTGATGGCAAGCTGGTAGCCTTCTGGGAAGGTTTTGCAGATTTCATCCATGGCGTCAAGGCAGCGGGACAGGGCTGGGTACTGGGGGGAGCCTGCAGGAAAATGGCAGCGGAACGTGGCGGTCCCCTGTACTAAGGGCTGGAAATATTTTTCCGTGCAGGTATCCCCCTGGGCGGCCATCAGCATGGGAAGGCTGAAAATAATATTTTCATATTCCATGGAATACTGTTCCAACTGCCCAATGGCATGGAGCTGCCCCGGCGGGACTACCACAATGTCCCCTTCCCCTACCAGAAAGGGGGCAAGGTTCACCGTAACTGTTCCCCGCCCTTTTTTGATATAAATGATTTCCATATCATTGTGCCAGTGGAGGGGGACAGAGGTGAAGTCCAAGGGGATGCTGCAGAGATAAATATTAAAGGGGAAATTCCCCTGCCCATGGGATTTGGTTTCCTGGGTGCTTTCATATTCTAAAATATCCATACCGTGATCCTCCCTTAAATTTGATAGTATTGTACTATATTTTGCCATCATACTGCAAGAAAAATGCAGGAAATGGGGGTATACTCATTTACAGCTTGCATATGCTATTCAAAAGTAGGAGGATAAGAAATGAGCGTCAATGTAAGGGAATTACTGGAACAGAAATGCGGCAACAATATCGCAGCCTGCACCAATGAGCAGCTTTATTACGGCCTGCTTGGGATTGTAAAGGATCTGGCAAAGGAAAAAGAGAGCCAGGAAGGCAAGAAAAAGATTTATTATATTTCCGCAGAATTTTTGATTGGGAAACTGCTTTCCAATAACCTGATAAACCTTGGGATTTATGATGAAGTGGCAGAGATGCTGGCACAGTATGGCAAGGATATCAGCCTGATTGAACAGGCGGAGCCGGAGCCGTCCCTTGGGAACGGCGGGCTTGGGCGCCTTGCAGCATGTTTTTTGGATTCCATGGCAACCTTGGGGATGAACGGGGACGGAGTCGGGCTGAATTACCATTTCGGGCTGTTTTTGCAGACCTTTGAAAACCGCCTGCAGAAGGAAAACAAGAACCCGTGGATGGAGCCGGAAAGCTGGCTGACAAGGACGGAAGTAAGCTACCCCATCCAGTTCGGCGGCTTTACCGTACAGTCCAGGATGTACGATTTGGATGTTACTGGATTTGAAAACAGGACGAATAAGCTCCACCTTTTTGATATTGAAACCATAGACGAAGGCCTTGTAGGGGACGGGATTAATTTTAACAAATGTGACATTATGAAAAACCTGACCCTGTTCTTATACCCGGACGATTCCGATGATGCGGGCAGGCTCCTGCGGGTTTACCAGCAGTATTTTATGGTAAGCAATGCGGCGCGCCTGATTTTGGCAGAGTGCGAGGCAAAGGGCTGCAATCTCTACGACCTGCCGGACTATGCGGCAATCCAGATTAATGACACCCACCCCAGCATGGTAATCCCGGAATTGATACGCCTGCTGATGGAGCGGGGCATCCGCATGGCGGAAGCCATTGGGATTGTGTCAAAGACATGCGCCTATACCAACCACACCATTTTGGCGGAAGCGCTGGAAAAATGGCCGATGGATTACCTGAACAAAGCAGTGCCCCAGCTTATGCCCATTATCCGTGAACTGGATACTATGGTAAAAGAGAAATTTGAGGACAAGTCCGTTGCCATCATCGACGAGTGGAACCTGGTGCATATGGCAAATATGGATATCCATTATGGCTACAGCGTTAATGGCGTGGCGTACCTTCATACGGAAATTTTAAAGAAAAATGAGCTGAATAATTTCTACAAGCTTTATCCGGAAAAATTCAACAACAAGACCAACGGCATTACCTTCCGCCGCTGGCTGATGCACTGCAACAAGGGCTTGAGCCATTATCTGGACGAAGTGATAGGGAAAGGCTGGCATAAGGACGCAGACGAATTGGAAAAACTGCTGGCGTTCGCCGGCGACCAGAAGGTGCTGGGGCAGCTTTTGGAAATTAAGCGCCAGAATAAGAAAAACCTTGTTGCATACTTAAAAGAAAAACAGGGCGTGGAATTGGATGAAAATTCTATTTTCGATATCCAGATTAAGCGGCTCCACGAGTACAAACGCCAGCAAATGAACGCCCTGCACGTGATCCATAAATATTTGGAAATCAAGAAGGGCAGGAAGCCTGCCACCCCAATCACGGTGATTTTCGGTGCAAAAGCAGCTCCGGCGTATACGATTGCAAAGGATATCATCCATTTGATCTTATGCCTGCAGGAGCTTGTGAACAATGACCCGGAGGTAAGCCCATACCTTAAGGTGGTAATGGTAGAAAATTATAACGTAACCAATGCGGAGAAATTAATTCCTGCCTGCGACATTTCTGAGCAGATTTCCCTTGCATCGAAAGAAGCGTCCGGCACCGGAAATATGAAATTTATGTTAAACGGCGCAGTAACCCTTGGAACCATGGACGGGGCAAATGTGGAAATTGCGGACCTGGTAGGGGAGGAAAACATTTATATTTTCGGGGAAAGTTCCGATACTGTCATTGAGCATTACGAAAAAGGGGATTACGTTTCCCGGAAATTCTATGACGAGGATGAGGAAATCAAGGAAGCTGTGGACTTTATCGTGGGGGAAGAACTGATGAAGATAGGACACAGGGAGCATTTGGAACGGCTGTACCATGAACTTCTGAACAAGGACTGGTTCATGACGCTTTTGGACTACAAAGATTATGCAGCCAAGAAAGAAGAAATTTACAGGGATTATGAAGACCGCATGGCATGGGCGAAAAAAATGCTTGTAAATACAGCAAAAGCTGGCTTCTTCTCCTCCGACCGGACGATTGCAGAATATAACAGGGATATCTGGAAATTAAACTAAGGTAATGAAATATACACGGATTGCACAGGGGCGTTTCTTGGAACGCCCCAACCGTTTTATAGCCCTTGTGGAGATAAACGGCAAAACCGAAACATGCCATGTAAAAAACACCGGGAGGTGCCAGGAGCTCCTGGCGCCGGGGGCGGGTGTATGGCTGGAGCAGAGCCAAAACCCGAACCGCAAGACGGCCTATGACTTGGTTGCCGTCTGGAAACCTGCGGAAGATGGTGCAGGCGGCGAAATGCATGGGGAGAATCCTTTTGTCTGGCAGGCAGGTTCTGGCAGGCTTATTAATATAGACTCCCAGGCACCCAACAAAGCAGTGCAGGAGTGGCTGGAGCAGAATCTGCCGCCCTGCAAGGCTACATGCCCCAAGGATGGGACGGCGGCATTGTTTGGGCAAAACACAGGCTTGGAAACAGAAGAATCTGTACAGCAGGCATGGAAACATCCTTTCCCGGAAATTACGCTTATTAAGCCCGAATACAGATACGGCGCATCCAGGATTGATTTTTACATCGAAGCAGGGAATCTTAAGCCACGTAAAATCCTCCTTGAAGTAAAAGGCGTTACCTTGGAAGAAAACGGCATTGCGAAATTTCCAGACGCCCCTACGGAGCGTGGGATCAGGCATATGCTGGAACTGGAACATGCGGTGAAGGAAGGCTATGAAGCATTTATCCTTTTCCTGATCCAAATGAAGGGTATAAAGTATTTTGAACCCAATTACCGCACCCATCCACAATTTGGGGAAACTCTGCGAAAGGTGCAGGGCTCAGGCGTGAATATCCTTGCCTATGACTGCAGCGTAACGCCGGGGGAACTTGTACTGGACAAGCCTGTCCGGGTGGAACTCTGATCATCTAATACATGGGAAGCATGGATGGTTCACGGCAGAAAATATCCGTTCCATGCCATTCCTATTACCATATCATCCATATAATTCCGATATTATCTTTAAAAAATACGGTAAGGAGTGGAAAAATGCAGATAGCAGTATGTGACGATGAAAAAGGAACCAGGGATATGTTTGCGGAAAAGATCAGGAAGGCTTATCCGGCAGCGGAACTGTCCCTATACCAATCGGGGGAGGAGCTGCTGCTGTCAGGCAAAGAACCAGATATCCTGCTGCTTGATATCCAGATGCCAGGGAAGAACGGCATGGAAACGGCAAAGGAGCTGCGTAAAAGGAACAAGAAAACAATTATTATCTTTGTGACCGCTTTGGAAGGGTTTGTGTTCCAGGCATTTGACGTAGGCGCCTTCCATTATCTGGTAAAACCCTTTGGCGAAAGAAAATTTGCTGCGGTTTTGGGGAATGCCGTAGAACAGTTCGAGGACAGAAAGAGGCTGGAGGACGCAGGCAGGAAAAGGGAAATGCCGAGCCTGCTGATTACCAGAGGGGGAGAGCACATCACTGTCAACCTGGGGGAACTTGTATATGCGGAGGTATTTGAACGGAAGGTGATCCTGCACACGGTGGATGCAGATATAGAATATTATGGGAAAATGAAAGAATTGGAAGAAAAAGCAGGGGATGATTTTTACCGCACCCACAGGTCGTTTCTCGTGAATTTTGGGTATATCAGGAAATACGATGCCACAACCGTCTATCTGGAAAGAGGGCAGGCGCTGATGGCGAAGCAGAATTACCAGAGCTTTGTGAAAAGCTATTTACGGTATAACCAAAGGGAGGGGCGGAAGTGAGATGGAGGGAGTTGCTGGCTGGGACGGCTTTTCACAGATAGTCCCGGTGCTGGAACTATGCATTGCGGGATACTGCCTTTACAGGCTTGTAAAGCCGTTTTTACGGGACGCAAAGGCGGCGTTGGCAACGGGGGGAACTTACTTTTTTACAATGTTGGGGCTTTATGCCATGCCCCTGTATACGGATGCGTTTATAGCATATGCATTGGGAAGCCTGATGGCTTTTTTGGTGATGTGCAGTTTGGATCGGAGGAATTACATCCAAAAGGCGTTCCTTGCAGCTACTTATTTTTCCTTGCGCTGGTTTACATCCACAATGGCGGAACTCCTGTATGACAATTTGTACCGGTTGGTGGAACATACGGCATGGTATAGAGGGAATCCCCCGATAGGACAGCGGTTTGCGGTTTACGTTGGGGTCTGTATCTTTTATCTTGCCATGGTGTTTGTGATTACGGCTTGCGCCGTTTACTGTATTGTGAAAAGCTATGTCTATAAATATGGGCGGATGTCAGTGGGGGAATTGCTTATGTTGGCGGTTCCGCCATTTTTGGCAGCATTGGGATATAAAATCATCTATTATTACCGTATTTTTTACATGCAGGAGAATAAACCAGCAAAGGCATATGAGGTGCTGCTGCTGTTTTACTGCGGAGGGGCGGTGGCGGTTGTTGTGATTCTGGTTATGCTTTACCAGAATATAAAGGCGGCGCAGGAGGAAAAATTAGAAAACCGGCTGCTTTCCACACAGATGGATAACCTGAAATTGCATATAGAACAGGTGGAAAATTTATATCAGGATATCCGGAGCATTAAGCATGATATGAAGAACCATGTCCTTACGCTGGAAAGGCTGTATGCAGAAAATGAAACGAAACAGGCAAAGGATTATGCCCAAAACTTGAAATCAGCCCTTATTGAAACGGCAGGCGAGGGAAACAGCGGGAATCCTGTCACGGATGTTATCCTGCGGGAATGGAAAGCAGAAGCAGGGAAACGGAGAATACGCTTCCAATCTGATTTTTACTACCCCGTCGGCAAGGGCATCAATGCTTTTGACGTCAGCGTGATATTGAACAATGCCCTGCAGAATGCAGTGGAACATGCAGGAAACAACGGGACGCCATATATATCTGTCCTTTCTTACCATAGGAATAATGCCTATATGATTGAGATAAGCAATAGCTTCACTGGAAGCCTGCAATGGGATGAAGAAGGCGGCCTGCCTGTTACATCAAAGGAAAAAACGGATGGCCACGGATACGGCCTGCCAAATATACGCAAGGTGGCAAGGAAGTATTCTGGGGATATAGCCATTGACGTGGCAGATGGTGGATTTTGCCTTAGCATTATGCTGATGATGGAATAACAGAAAAAAGATCTTATCACACTGCGGCGGGTATGGAATTTGTTGCAAAGCGACCCGCCGCAGCAAAGGTCCTAAGTGCCAGTGGCGCTTGTCCAGAACGGACCGAAACGGAGTGTAGACGCCAAGCCCCTCATGAGTGAGGGGCTTGGACACTTTGTTCTCATTCCTGTTCCACACTGTCCCTTTGCGGCAGCTTCATAAATATCTTGTTAATCCGGTTTTTCTCCATATCCTCCACCCGGAAGAATATCCCTTCCGGCGTAGTAATGGATTCACCCACCTTCGGCAGATGGTCCAATAGCCCAATCAGATACCCCCCAATGGAGTCATAATCTTCGGAAACTAATTCCAAATCCAGCATGTCATGCAGAGTATTCAGGTTCAGGGAACCCTGCACGATATATTCCAGATCATTGATTTTCTGGATAGGGTCCTCCTCGTCCATGTCGTATTCATCGCGGATTTCCCCCACAATTTCTTCCAGCAAATCTTCCAGCGTAATCAGCCCTGCCGTTGCGCCGTATTCATCCAGCACAATTGCAATGTTAATGGAGGATTTGCGCATTTCCAACAGCAGTTCCGCCGTGTTTTTGTGTTCATAGGTGTAATACGGCTTACGCATAATGTTGCGGATGGAAAAGTGCTCCTTGTCTTCATAGAGGAGCAAATCCTTCATATTGATAATGCCCACCACATTGTCGGTAGAATCCTCGTACACGGGAAGGCGGGTATATTTATCCTCACGGAAAATTTCCAGCAGTTCATAATAGCTGCTGTTGATGTCCGCAAACGTCATGTCAATCCGGGGAACCATGATTTCCTTTGCCTGGGCGTCGCCGAAGTCAAACACGTTGTTAATCATTTCCCGTTCTTCTGTTTCAATGACCCCTTCTTCATGGCTTACGTCCACAATAGTGCGGAGTTCATCTTCTGTCATAGTATTCTGCGCCCCCGAAGCATCTACACGCAGCAGAATCAGGAATCCAAGGGCCAGCTTGTTAATAATGATAATAATGGGGGTGAGCAGCTTCATCAGCCCGCTGATAACCCCTGCATAAGCAAGGGAGATTTTGTCTGCATGGATGGTGGCAAAAGTCTTAGGTGAAATTTCCCCGAAAATAAGCACCAGCACTGTCAGGATTCCCGTTGCAATCCCTGCGCCTGCGCTGCCGAAAATTTTCGTGGCAAGGGTCGTGGCAAGGGAAGCGGAGGACAGGTTTACAATGTTGTTGCCAATCAGGATGGCGCTTAGCATTTTACCAGAGTCGTCCGTGATTTCCAGTACTTTTTTCGCACGCTTATTGCCCTCCTCCGCCATGCTCCTGAGACGGATTTTATTAGAGGTGGTTAAGGCTGTTTCTGCAGAAGAAAAAAATGCAGATAACAATAATAAGACAATAATTACAATTAACTGTATGACGTCACTTGAGTCCAAGTACATCTCTCCTTTCCATACACTAATATAACGGAAAAAGGAAGATTTTGCAAGGCGTTCCAGCAAATTTAGGGAAATTTTAGAAATCAAATACCCCGCTGCAGGCAACAAAATATTTGCACCCGCAGGGCACTTACAAAAAGGATTGCAGGCAGGAATAGTTTTGGGCAAAGCGGAATAGAATGGCATAGAAGGATAAGGACATCCGCAGGAGGGAGGAGAACGGGATGGAAAAGAAAATGTGGAAAGCCCAGCCCAAAGGCAAAGGGGAGAATAAGCCAAGCATTTCAATATTGTCCATATTGAAAATCCTGCTGGCTATGTACATGGTAACTGGAATCCTGCTGCTGATTCTGTCTGCCATGCTCTACCGGATGCAGCTTAGTGAAAGCGTGGTTTCTATGGGGATTGTGCTGATTTATGTGCTGTCAGGGTTCTTGGGCGGTTTTTTAAGCGGGAAAATCATGAAGCAGAAGCGGTTCCTGTGGGGAATGGCCATGGGGGCATGTTATTTCCTGATTCTGATGGCAGGGTCCATTATATTCCAGCAGGGAATTAATATGGAAATGTCCCGGTTTGTCACAACGCTGGTGCTGTGCACAGCATCTGGGATGATTGGGGGGATGGCAAGTTAAATGACTGTTACATAGCATTGTATGCAGGAATGGCAGGAGCGGGCATTGCCCGCTTCTTTTTTATCTTATAGGAAAGACCGTGTTACTGTGAAGTGCTAAAGTGTATGAATTTCCTATAAGAAAATAAACAATTATGCGCAGCTCGCGGAGAGGGAATTTATTGCTGCGCAATCCGCTCGCGCGCGGAGAATGCGCTGTGCGCATTCTTTTTTATAGAAAAGGCCCCTGGGTGCCTGCAGGAAAGAAGTGGAACCGTATCTTTAAGATATTTTTAAGAATTTCATTGAGTTTTATTTCTGAAATGATTATTATAATGTCTGTATTCCTTTTTCAGAAGGTGAAGGAAAAGGAACAGAAGGAGAACATACGGTGAAAGAATGTTTTCATTGCTAGTTCTGCGAATATGAAAGGAATGAATGATTACCATGGAACAGCAAACCATCCTAGTTGTAGATGACAATAAAGAAATCGTATTTTCACTGGGCAAGCTTCTGGAATACGAAGGCTACCAAATCCTGAAAGCTTATGACGGGCTGGAAGCCCTGGACATGCTCCGGGAACACCCTGTGGACCTTATCCTTCTGGATGTGATGATGCCCAGGCTTAACGGCCTGTCTGCATTGATGAAAATTCGGGAAACCAACAAAATCCCGGTGATTATCCTGTCGGCAAAGACGGAGGAGAGCGACAAGGTTTCCGGCCTTGTGATGGGGGCGGACGACTATATTGCCAAACCTTACAACCCAGCAGAACTGACGGCCAGGGTGGCGGCGCAGCTTAGGCGGTACCATACCTGGGGCGGCAGCGCCCCGCAGCAGCAGGAGGATCAGATTGTAAATGGGAGCCTGGTGCTGGATAAAAAGGAGAAGAAAGCCATTGTGGATGGAGCCCCGGTCAAGCTGACAGCTACGGAGTACAAGATTCTGGAGCTTCTGATGGAACACCCCGGGCAGGTGTTCCCGGCGGAAAAGATTTATGAAAGGGTCTGGAAGGAGGTTGCTAATTATACCGTGGAAAATACGGTGATGGTACATATCCGCCATATCCGGGAAAAACTGGAAATAGACACCAAAAACCCCAAATATGTAAAAGTGGTGTGGGGCATTGGCTATAAAATGGAGAAATATTGAACTTAGGATCAGAGCGTGGAAAACGCCTTGCAATAACAGATTGGGGTGTGGTGCAGCATGAAAAAATATGGAATGGAACAAGGCGCCCAAACAGTACGGAAGGGGCATAAGGCAATGGAAATCAAATGGAAGGAAACAGAATTAAAGCAAAAGGCAGGGAACTTGGTGAAGAAAGTATTAAAACGGGATGAAATTTTCCTGATCCCGGGCATAGTCGGCACTGTGCTGGGCTTTCTTATACTGTCTGATATCTTAAGCTACCGCTATAATATAACAGAAGCCAACCTTGGGCAAGGAAGCATGATGAACCTGTGCTTTGCGGCCGGGGTGGCAGGGCTGTACCAGTTTGGCCTGCGGTATGCCAACAGGGGCTGGAGCGTCCAGAATGAGAATTTTTTCCAGGAGTGGGAATGGAAAGAGCGGCGCATCAAAATTTTTACCGGCATCCTTGCACTGGCAGCCCTTGTAGCGGCAATTGCAAATTTCCATTACAGGCTGAAACATTCCTGGGTTTATGGGAATTTAAGCTCTGGCTATATCCCGGTGGGAACCGTGGCCCTGCAGTGGGGCATAGCCGTCCTTACGGTGAACCGCTATATGAAGAAAAAACTGAAGCTTTATATGGAAAATTTAGAACAGATCAACCAGAGGAGCTTAGAATCCGCACTGCGCAGCGAGCAGATGAAGGTAGACCTCATTTCCAATGTATCCCACGACCTGAAAACGCCCCTGACTTCCATGGTTGGCTACATTGAACTGATGAAAAAAGAGGAACTGAGCGATATATTATCTGACTATACCGAGGTGCTTTCCCGGAAAGCCCAGAAGCTAAAGGAAATGATAGACAGCCTGTTTGACTTGGCGAAAACCAGCAGCGGCAATGTGGAGCTCCATATGGAACAGATGGAAATGAATTGCCTGGTGGAACAGGTGCAGGCGGACATGGCCGACCGGATAGGGGAGAGCGGCAGGGAATTTGTGGTGATGCTGACAGAGGAACCTACGGATTTTGTGGCGGACAGCGGCTATATGTACCGGATTATCCAGAATCTAATGGAAAATGCGCTGAAATACTCCCAGGAGCATACAAGGATTTTCCTGAAATCATCCGTCCTTCCCGCAGGGGAAGGCGGGGGCTTGGGGGACCCTGGGCAGAAGGTGCGGTTTGAAATTACCAATACCTCCAGCTACCAGATGAATTTCACAAGGGAGCAGATTGTAGAGCGTTTTGCAAGGGGGGACGAGTCCAGGACCACGGAGGGCAACGGGCTGGGGCTTGCCATTGTAAATACTTATGCGGCTGCGCTGGGGGGCGCTTTCGACGTGGCAATCGACTGCGACCAGTTCAAGGCATCTGTGGAATTTTTGAAATAAATGCTTTTCATATGAAAAAAAGTGTGCTATAATCGGGCATGAGGTTGCTTAAACAGAGAAGAAAGGAAGTATTTTTTATGAAACATGTAAAAACATTAAATACAAAGAGATTACAGAACACAGTGAAAAAAGGCGGCTGCGGCGAGTGCCAGACCTCCTGCCAGTCTGCTTGCAAGACAAGCTGTACCGTAGGGAACCAAAGCTGTGAGAACAAATAATTTCCAAAGGGGCAGTTCCCTTTTGGGAGCGGGGCACGAAGAAGTTTTCAGCCGTGCCCTAAGAGCATAAGGAACCAGCATAGACCGTTCGCAACAAACGAGCGGTCATTTGTGCGTTAGAATGGCAAGTTGGAAAGAGAGGAACTGGCAGTGGTCCACCAGTATAGGAACAACGGATACAATATCGTCTTGGATGTAAACAGCGGGGCGGTGCATGTGGTGGATGATGTGGTATATGATATCATCCCTTTGTTTGAATCATGCACAGAGGAAGAAATCATTTCCCGCCTGGGGCAGGCTTATCCAGCAGATGAGGTTGCGGAAGGCTATGGGGAAGTCCGGGAACTGGCGGAAAGCCAGCAGCTTTTTACAAAGGACGGATATGAAGGGTATATGGAACAGTTTGGGGAACGGCCCACGGTGGTAAAGGCATTGTGCCTGCATATTGCCCATGACTGCAACCTGGCCTGCCGCTATTGCTTTGCGGAGGAAGGGGAGTACCATGGGAGAAGGGCCATCATGCCCTACGAAGTGGGGAAGGCCGCGCTGGATTTCCTGATTGGGGCGTCTGGGAACCGGAGGAACCTTGAAGTGGATTTCTTCGGGGGCGAGCCTTTGATGAACTTTGGCGTAGTAAAGGAGCTGGTGGCGTATGGCAGGGAACAGGAGAAGATCCACAACAAGAATTTCCGGTTTACCCTGACAACCAACGGGGTGCTTTTGGATGATGAAGTGATGGAATTCGCCAACCGGGAAATGGCAAATGTGGTGCTCAGCATAGACGGCCGTAAGGAAGTCAACGACCGGATGCGCCCCTTCCGCAAAGGGGCGGGCAGCTATGACTTGATTGTGCCCAAGTTCCAGAAATTTGCAGAAAGCAGGAACCAGGAAAAATATTATGTGCGGGGGACGTTTACCCGCAACAACTTAGATTTTTCCAGGGATGTGCTCCATCTGGCGGATTTAGGGTTTCAGCAGATTTCCGTGGAGCCTGTGGTGGCGGCCCCGGAAGAAAGCTATGCGCTGCGCGGGGAGGATCTGCCCCAGCTTTTTGAGGAGTATGATAAGCTGGCTGTGGAATTGGTGAAACGCCAGAAAGAACATAGGGGGTTCAATTTCTTTCATTTTATGATAGATTTGGAAGGCGGGCCCTGCGTGGCAAAGCGGCTTTCCGGCTGTGGTTCCGGGACGGAGTACTTAGCGGTGACCCCCTGGGGGGATTTGTACCCCTGCCACCAGTTTGTAGGGAACGAAGGGTTCCTGATGGGAAATGTCATGGAAGGCGTGAAGAATACGGCTTTGCAGAAGGAATTTAAACAGTGCAATGTATATGCCAAAGAAAAGTGCAGGGACTGTTTTGCTAAATTTTATTGCAGCGGCGGCTGTGCCGCAAATTCCTGGAATTTCCATGGGAGCATTACAGATACCTATGAGGTTGGCTGCGAACTGCAGAAAAAACGGGTGGAATGTGCCATTATGATAAAAGCTGCCTTGGCAGAGGAAACCGAGTAAATGTATGCCATTCCTGAATAAGCAAGCGGAACGGGCACGAGGATAATGTGGGGCTGTTTCCGGCAAAAGGCATACAGAATGGAGGAAATCATGAAGAAAAGTAAAGCAACAGGGATTTTAGTCCTGATCCTGGCAATTATGGCTGGGATGTCATGGTATGCAGGGACGATTATCTCAACGGTTGGCGTAGGTGAGAACCGCAATATCAAGCTGGGGCTGGACCTTGCAGGGGGCGTCAGCATTACCTACCAGGCGGTGGAGGACAACCCATCCGCAGAGGACATGAAAGACACTGTCTACAAGCTGCAGAAGCGTGTGGAAACTTACAGCACGGAATCCAGCGTTTATCAGGAAGGGAATAACCGGATTAATATTGAAATCCCCGGTGTTTCCGACGCAAATGCGATTTTGGAGGAGCTTGGGAAGCCCGGCTCACTGGAATTCCAGAACGAAGCAGGGGAAACCCTTGTGACAGGGACGGACATTAAAAATGCCCAGGCAGGCACCTACAACGACCAGATGGGCAACCGGCAGTACGTTGTAGAGCTGACGCTGACAGATGAAGGGGCGGAAAAATTTGCCAAGGCTACGTCAGACAATGTAGGCAAAACGATGCCCATTGTTTATGACGGGCAGACCATCAGCGCCCCGGGGGTAGATGAAGCCATTACCGGGGGCAAAGCCCAGATTGACAATATGGAAAGCTTTGAGGCAGCAGAGGAATTGGCTTCTACCATCCGTATCGGTTCCCTTTCCTTAGAGCTGGAGGAGCTCCATTCCAAGGTAGTAGGCGCCCAGTTAGGGGAAGAAGCAATTGCCACCAGCTTAAAAGCGGCATTGATCGGCCTGATACTGGTAATGGTATTTATGGTTGCCATGTACCGTGCGCCAGGGTTTACAGCCAGCCTTGCCCTTGTGCTCTATTCTGCACTGACGGTGTGGGCGCTCTGGATTTTCGATATCACACTGACCCTTCCGGGCATTGCCGGGATTATCCTGTCCATCGGTATGGCGGTGGATGCCAACGTCATTATTTTTGCCCGTATCCGTGAGGAAATTGGGGCAGGGAAGACCGTAAAATCTGCTATTAAGATTGGGTATGAAAAAGCCCTTTCCGCTATTTTAGACGGCAATATTACCACATTGATTGCTGCGGTTGTCCTTGGGGTGCGCGGTTCCGGCTCTGTCAAAGGGTTTGCTTATACCCTGGGCATTGGTATTGTACTGTCCATGTTTACGGCGCTGGTAGTGACGCGCTGGCTGATGCGCTGCTTCTTCGCTTTGGGCATCCAGGATGCAAAATTTTATGGGGCGACAAAGGAAAGGGCTACTATCCACTTCCTTAAAAAGCGCATGGTATTTTTTGCCCTGTCAGCAGTGATGATTGTGGCTGGCTTTGTAGGGATGGGAATTAATAAATCCAAGGATGGGAACATCTTAAATTACAGCCTTGATTTTGTAGGCGGGACTTCCACTACAGTAACCTTCAACGAAGATTACACCATTGCAGAGATTGATGAAAAAATTGTACCCGTTGTAGAAGAAGTGACCGGGGACCCAAATGTGCAGACCCAGAGGGTAGAAGGCACCAAGCAAGTGGTAATCAAGACACGTTCGTTGGAACTGGCGGAACGTGAAGCATTAAACCAAGCGCTGATTGAGAAATTCGGTGTCAGCGAAGATGGGATTATCGCAGAAAATATCAGCTCCACAGTAAGCGGCGAGATGAAATCAGACGCAGTCTGGGCAGTTGTCACGGCAACTATTTTCATGCTGGTTTACATTTGGTTCCGGTTTAAGGATATCCGTTTTGCAGGGAGCGCGGTAATTGCGCTGCTCCATGACGTGCTGGTCGTTCTTGCATTTTATGCCATTGCAAAGACTTCCGTGGGGAATACCTTTATCGCATGTATGCTGACGATTGTAGGTTACTCCATCAATGCTACCATTGTCATTTTCGACCGTATCCGTGAGAACCTTGGCGGGGCGAAGAAGCGGGACGCCGCAGGGCTGATGGAAGTTGCAGACAGGAGTATCACGCAGACCCTGTCCAGAAGTATCAATACTTCGCTGACAACCTTTATTATGGTATTCGTGCTGTTTATCCTGGGCGTCAGCTCCATCCGGGAGTTTGCCCTTCCGCTGATGGCAGGTATTATCTGCGGGGGATATTCTTCCGTATGTATTACGGGGGCGCTGTGGTATGTGTTTAAAGTGAAATTTGCGAAACAAATAAGATAAGATGGGAAAAGATAGTTGTTCCCATAATTAGGATAAAACATACAGCATATAGATGTTCCGGTGGGAATGTTCTATATGCTGTATGTTTTCATTACTAGAAATGGTATAGGTAAATCTGCTTGCGAGAATATCAATGTTAACTGTGGCCTTATTTATGCCTGCGCAGCCGGAACCTATGTACAGAAACCTTCAATTCTTCCGATTGGTTCTGGAGCTCCCTTGCAGAAGCCGCAGATTTTTCCGCTGTGCTTGCATTGGTCTGGACAACCCCGGCAATCTGTTCCATCCCCGCTTTTAACTGGTGCAGGGCCTGGGACTGCTGCATGGCGGAGCCTGCAATTTCCTCAATCAATTCCGTAGCCTGCTTTGCGCCGACTACAACGTCGGCAAGTGCGCTGGTAGTTTCCGCTGTCAGGGAAGTCCCCTGGCGTATCATGCGGATGGAGTTTTCAATCAGTTCCGTAATGTCCTTTGCGGAGGCAGAACTCTTATTTGCAAGGCTCTGTACCTCCTCTGCCACCACGGCAAACCCTTTCCCGGCTTCCCCGGCCCGGGCAGCTTCCACAGCTGCGTTCAATGCCAGGATGTTTGTCTGGAAGGAAATATCTTCAATCGTTTTGATAATCCCGCCGATTTCCTGGGAAGCATTGGAGATATCCTCCATAGCTACGGTTAAATCGCCCATTTTTTCATTGCTGGCCAATAGGAGCGCAGCAGCTTCGGTGGAGCATTTCTGAGCCGTGCCCGCGTCAGAGGAGGTGCGGTCTACCTGTGTGGACAGCTCATGGATGCTGGCTGAAAGCTCCTGTACGGCAGAAGCCTGTGCGACCGCCCCGCTGGAAAGGATTTGGGCGTCTGCGGCCATCCGCCTGGATTCCTCAGATACCAGTTCCGCAGCCATGTTGATGCGGGAGAGGGCAGTGTTCAGGGAATCCACAATTTGCCGCATGGCATTTTGGATGGGCAGGAATTCGCCCCGGTAGTCGTCCCCAATTACAAGGTCCATATTCCCCTCTGCCATTTCTGACAATTTGGAATCAATGTCGTGGATGTATTTTTTCAGTTCCCGTTTTGTTTCATGGATGGATTCCACTAGCATCCCGATTTCGGATGTGTTGGGCTGCAGTGGGAAGGCCGCGGATAAATTCCCCTTGGAAATTTCACCCATCTGGTCGCGGACTGCGATTACAGGCCGCAGGACCCTTATCTTGGTAATCAGCATAATTAAAATCTGGATAAAAGCCACAATGGCAATGGCTGCTACCATAGTATTGCGGATAAATTTGGACTGGCGGCCCAAGGTTTCTACCTGCGCCTGCGTCCTGGTATCCAAAGCGCTTAAGAACTGTTCCTTTAAGGCGTTAATCTGTGCAATGGAGGAATTGTATTCCTCCCCATAGACGTAATCCAGGGCTTCCTGCATCTTCCCCGCCTGTACATTTTTCATGGCCTCGTCCTCTAAGGGCACTAGGGTATTGGACAGGCCCGACATGTCGTCAATCATTTTCTGTTCCTGGGAGGTGATGCCGATTTCCTGCATGGCCGCTACGCCTTTGTCCCGGTTTTTTAGTTCGTTGACTTCATCCCAGTAATTGTCATAGTGCTCCTGCTGGCCGGTAGAAGCAAAAGCCCGCACCTCATTTGTCAGGTAAGCGGATCCGTTCATAAACCGGTTGGCATTATAGGTCAGGGCAAACCGTTCCTCGTTGGCGCTGTCCAGCTTTGCGGTGACGCGGCTGTAAGACAGCAGGGAAAATACCAGAAATAAAAGTGCCAAAGTCGAAATCCCGTTTAAAATAAACGACAGCATAGACTGGCTGATTGATTTTTTCATTTAACTGTTCCTCCTGATGCATGTGTTTATAGTTGTCCTTCCGCCTGAAAAATGATGAAAGGCTGCATTTAACAATAGTGGAAAGTCTATATCCACAGTTTACAGAAGTTGGGGGCAAATTTCAACCCATAAATGAAAATAAGAAAATTTTAAGAAATTTTATTAGGATTTATCACTGTTTTATGATAAGATATGTAACGGAAAAGAGTTCAAGCATACATATATGCCTAGGAGGAAAAACATGAACAGAAAGAAAATAGGGATTATTGTTGCAGCCGTGGCAGCAGCAGCGGCCATCGGGGGAGGAGCATGGTATTTTCTGAAGGAAAAAGGAGGTTCCGGGAGCAAAGCGGATAAGGTCTATGTGGAAACAGTGGAATCGCTGACAGCGGCCAATTCCGGCAGCCAGAGCCGCTATTCCGGCATTGTGGAAGCGCAGGAAACTTGGGAAGTGAACAAAGATGCAGAACGGGAAATCAAAGAAGTTTTCGTGAAAAAAGGCGATATGGTAGAAGAAGGCGCCAAATTGTTTGAATACGACATGGATGAAGTCGCTTCGGAAATCCAGCAGGCCCAGCTTGAATTGGAGGGGATGCAGAATGACATCAGCAACCTCCAGAGCCAGATTAACCAGCTTACGAAGGAACGGAATTCCGTATCGGCAGATGAAAAATTTGAATATACCGCAGACATACAGGAGAAACAAAACAGCATTAAGCAGACGGAATACAACATCGAAGGCAAGAAGGCGGAAATACAGAAGAAGCAGGAATCCATGGACAAGGCTGTCGTTACCAGCAAGATTGCAGGCGTGGTAAAATCCATTAACGAGTCCGGCATGGACATGATGGGGGAATCCGCGGCTTATATGACAATCCTTGCCGTAGGGGATTACCGGGTCAAGGGAACCGTCAGCGAAACAAACGTGCAGTTCCTTTCGGAGGAGCAGCCGGTAATCCTCCGTTCCCGGGTAGACGAGGAACAGACATGGGCTGGGAAAATCAGCAAAATCGATACCCAGAATGAGGAACAGGGCAACAACAATGACATGTATTATGATGATTCCTCAGGCGGCGCGGAGAAAGCCACCAAATATCCTTTCTATGTGGCGCTGGATTCTACGGAAGGCCTGATGATGGGGCAGCATGTTTTCATTGAGCTGGACCAGGGGCAGACGGAGGAAAAGGAAGGCCTCTGGCTCTTTGAGGCCTATATCGTCCAGGAGGAAGAAAGCGCCTATGTGTGGGCAGACAACGGGAAAAACCGTCTGGAAAAGCGGGAAGTAGAGTTAGGGGAATACGATGAAAACCTTGGGGCATATGAAATTGTGTCAGGGCTTTCAGGGGAAGACGCCATTGCATTCCCAATGGAAGGCCTGTATGAAGGAGTAGCCACTGTGACGGATATTTCCGAGGTGGACTATACCTCCCCATTGTATAACCAGGAAGGGGAAGAAGGCGTTGACGGAGAAAATTTTGACGGCGGCATGGGCGCTGACGGAGAAAACTTTGACAGTGACATGGGCGCTGACGGAGAAAATTTTGACGGTGAAGGCAGCGGGGATTCTGGCAGCGATGGCGGAGAAGAAACCGGTGAAGGCCTGGAAGATGGCACGGATCCAGGCAGCGAAGATTCCGGCAGCGGAGAAACGGAAAGCTTTGACGGGATGCCCCGGGAAGGCGGGGAGGAAAACACGGAAGCCGGCGATGCAGGCGCAGACGAGGAGCCAGCCCCTAAAAGCGGCGGGGTCATGGACGAACTGACTGTAACAGGCGAATAACAGGAACCGGAGGGCAGACAGGGATGATTTTAGATTTACAGAATATATTTAAGGATTACCAGCAGGAAAAACTAGTAGTCCCAGTGCTGAAAGACGTATCCCTTCAGGTGGAGGAAGGGGAATATGTGGCAATTATGGGGCCGTCCGGCTCTGGTAAGACAACGCTGATGAATATTATCGGGTGCTTAGACCGGCCGACTTCCGGCACATACCAGCTTGCCGGGGAGGATGTCTTAAAATGCAAGGACAAGGATATGTCAGACCTGCGGCTTAGGAGCATTGGCTTTGTGTTCCAGAGCTTCCAGCTCCTTTCCCGGCAGTCAGCGCTGGAAAATGTGGCGCTGCCCTTAAGCTATGCCGGGGTTAAGAAAAAGGAGCGCAGGGAACGGGCAACCCGGGCATTGGAACGGGTAGGCCTGGGGGACCGGGTAACCTTTAAGCCCACCCAGCTTTCCGGCGGCCAGAAGCAGCGCGTCGCCATTGCAAGGGCCATGGTAAACAACCCCAAAATCCTGCTGGCAGACGAGCCTACCGGGGCTTTGGATTCCAAGTCTGGGGAACAGATTATGGAGCTGTTCCAGAAGCTGAACGAGGAAGGGGTCACAATTGTAATGATTACCCACGACAGGAATATTGCCTCTAGGGCCAAACGGATTGTCCATATTATTGACGGGATAATAACGGAAGAAGGCGGCAAGGAGGAAGGGAATGAATAAAAAAGCAATCATAATTACGGCGGTATCCCTTGGTGTTGCAGGCATTGCTGTTTTTGGCGGGATAAAGGCATACCAGAATTACCAAAGCGGCACAAAGACGGCAAAGGTGTACTATGTGTCCAGCTTGAATAATTATTATGAAAATGAAATGACAAGCTCCGGTACGGTCACCAATGATAAATCCCAGGAAGTATATCCTCTGGACGAGAAAAAAATCGTGGAGGTTTTTGTAGAGGAAGGCCAGACTGTTTCAGCAGGCGACCCGCTGCTTTCCTATGACATGACAATGACGAACCTGGAACTGGAAATGAAGGAACTGGATGTTTCCACTACGCTGAACAGGCTGGAGGCCTCTAAACGGCAGTTGGAAAAGCTGAAAAAAACGAAGCCAATTGTCCCAAGGGCAGACCCGGAACCAGACCCGGAACCAGACCCGGAGCCAGACCCGGAGCCAGACCCGGAACCGCAGGAGTTCATGACGTTAGAGGAGGTCCCTGCTGAGAAAACAGGGGACGCCTATAATTTCATCAGCCGGGGCGCCAAGCCAACCGACGGGGCAGGGACCGCTGAGGAGCCGTATATATACCTCTGCGCCCCGGAATGCTATGTGCTGGGGGAATTTATCAACAGCCTGTCGGAGCAGGAAGACAAAACTATCTATGTCAGCCTGGAGATCCATAAAGGGAATGAGCTGTCCGGGAAATTGCTCCGGTCTTGGAAAATCAGCAGCAAGAGCGGGTTCCCGACCCTCCCGGACGATTCCAAATGGTCTGTGCACACCAGGTCCCAGATTGTGGAGGAAGAACCGGAGGAGCCGGATGGCTACGAGGAACCAGACGATGACGTTTATGAGGAGCCGGATGACTATGAGGAGCCGGACGATTACGAGGAGCCTTCTTTTGAAGACTTTGACGAGCCGGAAGGGTATACTGCGGAAGAACTGGCTAAAATGATACGGGAAAAAGAAGAAGAAATCCGCGACCTGGATTTAACCAGGCGGAAAGAGGAACTGGAACTGGAACAGATGAAGAAAATTTCCGGGGACGGCGTGGTAAAAGCAACGGTAAACGGCGTGGTGAAATCTGTGGGTGACAAGGAGAACCCCGCCAGCGGGGAACCTTTCCTTACGGTTACAGGCTCGGAAGGGCTGTATGTCAGCGGATCCTTAAGCGAACTGCAGCTTGGGGAGATCCAGGTGGGGCAGGTAGTATATGCGAACTCCTGGGAAAGCGGCATGAATTTTGAAGCGAAGATTACGGAAATTTCCCCTTATCCCCAAGAATACAGCAACGCATGGGGCGGCGACGGGAACCCTAACGTATCCTATTATCCCTACACTGCTTATATTGAAAATACCGAGGGGCTGCGCAATGGGGAATATGTGGATCTGAGAATGTCCAAGGCCCAGGCCCAGGATGGTATTTCCATCGAAAAAGCGTATGTCCGGGAGGAGGACGGCAAGAAATATGTGCTGAAAGCAGACGAAAATGACCGTCTGGTAAAGCAGTATGTGAAAACAGGCAAGACAGCGTGGGGGCAGGTGGAAATCCTTTCCGGCCTGACGCTGGATGACAGGATTGCGTTCCCCTATGGCAAAGAAGCAAAGGAAGGCGTAAAAGTGCAGGATTCTGAATAGCCAGCCGCCATGGCGCATGCGCTGCCTGCGGGCAGGCAGTTTCAGGGAGTTATCTGCATAAGGGCGGAGAATGGAGGAGAAAAGCAGATGCTAGAAAATATCAGGTTGTCCTTTCAGGGGCTTTGGTCGCACAAAATGCGTTCCTTTCTTACCATGCTGGGCATTATTATTGGGATTGCGGCGATTATAGCCATAGTTTCAACGATTAAGGGGACAAATGAGCAGATTAAGGAAAACCTTATCGGCTCCGGGGAAAACACGGTGGACGTACAGCTTTATCAGGGGGACAACACCTATGAAATAGATTTTTACGGGATTCCTGACGGGGTGCCCGTGATTTCCGAGGAAACAAGGGAACAGCTTGTGGAGCTGGACCATGTGGATAATGCATCCCTCTATGTTTCAAGGGAAACATACAATGCGGTGTATTACCAGAATACGCCTATGTCCGGCGGGAAGGTGTATGGGATTGACAAAAATTATCTGGATACCTGCAATTTTATTTTAAAGCAGGGCCGGGGGTTTTATGGATCCGATTATGAAAAGTTCCGCAAGGTGGCGGTTTTGGACGAAAGCTCTGCAGAAACCTTGTTCCAGGGGGCAGACCCCATAGGCAAAACCATTGAAATCCAGCAGGAGCCTTTTATCGTAATTGGGATAATTACAAAATCCTCCAAGTTTGAGCCAGTCATCAACAGCAGGGAGGACTATGAAACCTATGCGGAATCCAGCAACGGCGCAGTCTATGTGACAGATGCAATCTGGCCGCTGCTCTACAATTATGACGAGCCCCAGTCTGTGGTCTTAAAGCTGGACAGTGTGGACAATATGACGGTAGCCGGGAAGGAAGCTTCTAATATTTTAAATAACGGGCTGAACGTGACGGATGAAACCATGAGGTATAAGGCGGCGGACTTGCTGAAGCAGGCAGAAGATATCCAGAACTTAAGCCAGTCCACCAACACCATGTTAATCTGGATTGCAGGGATTTCCCTGCTGGTAGGCGGTATTGGCGTTATGAACATCATGCTGGTGTCCGTCACGGAGCGTACACAGGAAATTGGCCTGAAAAAAGCGATCGGGGCCCGCAAAAACAGGATTTTGGGGCAGTTCCTGACAGAAGCGGCAGTGCTCACCAGCCTGGGAGGGCTGATTGGCGTGATTGTGGGGATTATTCTGGCACAGGTGATTTCCAAGGTGACCGGCACGCTGGTAGCCATCAGCATCCCGGTATCTATTTTGGCCGTGCTGTTTTCTATGGCAATTGGGATTATTTTCGGGCTGCTGCCTTCCTATAAGGCGGCAAACTTAAACCCCATTGATGCGCTGCGGCATGAGTAGCCTGGGGAACGGAAGCTAATTTGGTAAAATTGTATCTTATATAGGGTTCAGGCAGGAAAAGCCGTCCAGTTTCTTCGGAAACTGGGCGGTTTTTTATGGGGCTGTTGCAAGGTTTTCCGGAATGATATGGAAAAAGTGCGGTTGCAGGAAGGGCATTTGGCACGGTATAGTACAATCATGGCTAGCCAAATTGAGCAGAAGGGACTGAGAAAAAACTATATGAAAGAAAAATTAACAATTAGGGAAAGTTTTCATTTGGGGAAAGGCTGGCATCTGATGGTTTTTGCAATTTTGGCCATGCTGGTGACAAATGCCGGGGTGAACGATGGGCTGAATATTGCCCTTCCAGCCATTGCAGAGGGGTCGGGCTTAGATTATGAACTTTGCCTGGGCATGGGGACAGTGGCAGGTTTCGTAGGCGTTGCAATGATGCTGGTGATTGCCAAATTCCGTGACAGGTTTGGAGGAAGGAAGGTGAGCGCAGCCCTGTTCCTGATTTTTGGGGCAGCCTTCTATTTCCTGTTTTTGCGGGCAACGAATATTGTCATGTATGCACTTGCGCAGTGCATTATGGTTAGCTGCGGGCAGGGATGCTTTTATCTATGCACCGGCCCGATGCAGTCGGACTGGTTCCCTAAAAAACGCGGCGTTGTAAATGGAATCAGCACCATTGGGGCAAATATCGGGACAGCCGTATTGGCTCCGCTGATGACATTTTTGCTGGGGCTGGCAGATTACCGGACAAGCCTTGCTGCCTTTGCGGTTTCGGCTGCCCTGCTGGCAGTTTATGGGTATGTTACCTTGCGGGACAACCCTATTGATGCAGGGATGTACCCAGACAACGTGTCAAAAGAAGTCTATGAAGCAGAATATAAAAACCTTTCCGAGCATGACGGATATGTCAGTGACTGGACAATCCCAAAAATGTTAAGGTGCAGGGAAGTGTGGCTGGCGTCGGTAGTACCGGGATTTATCACATTAGGGCTTCTGGGGATTATTACGCAGTTTGTGCCAAGGAACACATCCCTTGGGCTTTCAGGGGGCGTTGCCATCTCCGCCATGACAGTGGCAGGCCTTGTGGGGATTGTAGGGAGCTATGCCATTGGTTTTATTGACACAAAGCTGGGCACGAAGAAGGCATGCATGATTTACTGCGGAATCTTTGCGTTGGGAATTTTATGTAACCTGCTGGCAGAGGTCTGGCTCCCGTTTGTGTATGTGTCCATATTTATTGTGGGCTTTTCCCTTGGGGGCAGTACCAATATGTCCTTGTCCTTCCCGGCTTCTATTTTTGGGGTGCTGGATTACCCGAAAGTAAACGGTGTCATATTCCCTATCAACTATTGCATTGGATGCCTGAATTTCGTGGTAAACGCAGTGGTAATGAAGGTGACTGGCAGCCTGACGGGGGCATATGTGGTATACCTTGTGCTGTTCCTTCTGAATATCCTGATTGTTGCAAAGACGGAGGAAGGGAAATGGGATAAGCTAAAGCATCCGGAATTGATGGAATAAAAGAAATGGCAGTGCCAGGGCGTGTTTGAAAATTGCAGAAAGCAGTTTTCAGGCACGCCTTTTTAGCAGCCTTAATTTATGTTTTGCGGAAAAACCCGATTAATTCTTCGCGGGTTTTTAAAAACCTTGTGTCATTGGGGTTAAACCCCGGATAATACAATTCGTTGATGAGCCGGAAAATCAGGGTCGTGTCCTCCGGGCGCAGGGCAGCCATGATAATGGTGCGGATTTTGTAGGAATTCTGCTTAATCCTGTGCTCTAAGGTGGCGATGGAAAGGCAGGTCCTGGCGCTTGGCGTAATGGAATACAGCAGTACGATGCTGGGCTGGAAGGCAAAGGTAAGCAGGGATTCCCGCCGGAGGACGGCTGTTAAGTATTCTGGGGAAACGTAGCCGTGGCTGATAAAATCCATAGCCAGCAGTTCAATAACGGAAAAATAATCCTCCGTCCCAATCTGCTCATGCCAAAAAGCGTTTTCCAGCAGTTCCACAAGGGAAGGGAGGGAAGGGCGGTATAGCCGTTCCAGTTGGCGTTTCAGGATATAGGATTCCAAATTTTCATAATCTGTTTTTGTTAAGAACGGGGAAACCAGCAAGGTTTCGCAGCCGGGCAGGGAGGTTATTTCCTTGTCGGCCGTGGTAATAACTAAATCTGTCCCTGAAAAATCATAGTTGTCCTTCATGTATACAGGCAGCAATGCGGTTAAGTCCATATAGCTTTTATATTTGTTTAGCAGCCGCTGCTTCAAGTCCCAGAAGGTGGGCAGGTTCAGTTGGGACATTAGGACGGTGCGCAGCTTCGGGGCAGTCCGGTTTAAATAGGACAGGGCGCCGGAAATACAGAAGGAAAGGTACAAAAGTTCCGTGTAGTTTAAGTAATTCCCATAGTGGCCCAGGGCCAGCGGCTGGAAGGAGAAGGCAATTTCAAATTCTATCAGGAATTTGGAACGTGTCATGTCCGTATGGGCAGGGATATCATTAAAATAATGCACAGGCAGGCCCAGATACCGGAGGTATTGGAGCAGTGTGAGGTAAAACCCTTCATTGTCTGAAAAGTCAATGCGGTAGGTGGTTAATATTTCTGCAATATAGGTATCTGCAAGGCTTATGGTTTCCTTGGAAAAATACTGGCTTGCCAAATGGGGCTGGAAGTCTTTTATGTTTAAATTCCTGCTGCAGGACACATGGAGGTAAATATCTTCCCGTTCCAGGGGCGGGAAGCGGCAGGAAAGCTTTTCCTCCAGCGCATCAAGCAGGCCGTCCACTGCCTTTACGGAGGTGGGGTCTTTAAAGGTTTTTTCCAAGGGTTCTGTCAGGTAACAGCCCTGCAGAATGCGGTAGTACATGATAACGACAGCCATATCCAGCATTACCATGTTTACATCTTCAATCTGGATACCGTGCTGCGCCAAATAGAAGTTAATTTCCCGCATGATTAAATTAACCACGTCTTCTTCCATATACTGGTATCTGTAATAGGTGTTCCCTTTGGCATTGTAATTCCAGTTTTCTGAAAACAGACGGTTTAAGATGACCCGCCGTTTCCGTTCGTTTTTTTCAAAACAGATGGCATTTTTGCTGCGGAAAAATTGGATATGGGGTTCAGGGAGGATATATTGTTTCCGGAGCGCATACAGGTCGTGCTCAAGGGTGGTTCGGCTGACGAACATTTCATCCTCCAGGTCATACAAGTCAAGGGGCTCGCCGGAAAGGCAAAGCTTAAATACCATGTGCCGGACCCGTTCATCCCTTGAAAGGAAGGAGCTGCTTGCTTGGTTCAGCCGCTGTAAGGCCTCTGGGTTTTCTGATTCCAGGCGGTAGCCAATGCTTCTTTTGGAAATAATCTGGATTCCATACCGCTCCAACACATCATTGAGCTCTGTAATATCATTGCGGATTGTCCGGGAGGAAACCCGCAGGTACCCGGCAAGGTCATCACCGGTGGTGTGAGTTTTCTGGGACTGTAGGTAGTGGAGCAGCTTGCGCTGCCTTAAGGATAACATGAGAGATTCCATTTTTACGCCTCCTACTGTGGAATATTAAGATGGTAAAGCATTTGCATGGCGGCAGGTTCTGTATCTGGCAAACAAGGCATGGCAGTTTCGCTTATGCAGAATCATAATAGGCGCAAAGGAAGATGTCAACAACCAAAATATTTCCACATTATTGCGGAAAAAGGGCGTTTGATTAGCATCCGCCATCCAGTATAAAATGGCTTTAGAAAAAGAAAAGGAGGAATTCAAATGAAATACGAAAAAATCAGGAAACAGGTGTTGGATGCAATTTTAGAGGCAGTGGAGCAGGGGCTTATCAAAGGTACGTCGGGGAATATCGCCCTTCGGGATGACGAGGACGACGTGGTGGCAATCACCCCAAGCGGCATTCCATATAAGGGAATGACGCCCGAAGACATCGCCATTGTGGACTTAAATGGGAAGTGGCTGGAAGGAAATTATAAGCCGTCTTCCGAGGTGCCTATGCATACGGCAGTGCTCCGGGCAAGGCCGGATGTGAAGGCTACGGTACATACCCATGCAATGTTTGCCACAATTATGGCAATGGGGGACGACGCTGAATTAAAGCCTATTACCCCTCCCCAGTGCGAATTTGTCCCAGTTGGGATAGTGCCTTTTACCATGCCGGGCAGCGATGAAGTGGCAGACAAGGTAGTAGAGGCCCTTGGGGCGGACAAGCGGGCGGTCCTGATTAAAAACCATGGGATGTTCTGCTGCGGCAAGAATATGAAAGCAGCCATGGCGGCTACGGAATATACGGAGGAAATGGCAGTTACCACACTGTATGCGAAAATCCTTGGCACTTACGAGCCAATGCCGGAAGAAGGCGTCAAGAAAATGAAAGAGCTGATTGCAGCAGACCAGGCAGTATAGTGTGGATAGCTGCAAAAAGCAAGGCAGCATGTCAGAAACATGGCGGCAGGAAGCAAAGCAGCGCCATGGAATACAGAAGGAGAACAGAACATGGCAAGTGAATTTTTTGTAAGCAGCAATGTGGTATGCCATTGTGGCGGCAGTTGGCTATGACCGGTTTGTGCAGATTGTGGGAGGGCAGCCTGCGGTGGCTTTCCTTCCCAATAAGATTATGTGGTTTAAAAAGAACCAGCCGGAATTGTTTGCCAAAACTGCGTATTTTTTGCAGGCAAGCTCCTATATTAATTTCAAGCTGACAGGAATCATGACGTCCGATATTGACCAGGCTTCAAGAACCCAATGTTTAAATATTAGCACCATGGACTGGTCGGATGAAATTGGGGAAGTGATAGGGGTGGATTTGCATAAAATGCTGCCGCCACTGAAATTAGTAGACGAGATTATTGGGTTTGTAACGGAAGAAGCAGCTCGGGAAACAGGGTTGGTTTCCGGGATTCCAGTCATTGCCGGGTGTAGTGACGCCATGGCATCCATGCATGCAACGGGCATGAGCAGGCTTGGGGAAGCCGGGGAATCTTCAGGGACTACTTCATTGGTATTTGTGGGCAGCGAAACCAAAAGTGCGCCTGATGTGCCAGTGGTGACAAGGCCTTGTGCCATTGATGGGATGCCGTGGATTTTTGACGCGCCCATACAGACCAGCGGGGCGGCCTTAAAATGGTTTATTGACACGCTCTGGAGCAAGGGCAGCAGGAAGGGATTAAGGGAGCAGTAGAAGCCCTCCGCGGGTTTGGGCATGTGGATTCGGAAATAAAATATGTTAAATCGCCGCATAGGGCAGGTAACTGTTCTTTGGTATAAGAAAATATATTGTTTGTTAGGCGGCGGATGTATTCTGTTTTCTGTTCTATTTGATTTTATCTGAAAGGACATTCTTACCCACCTTTTCCTTTGTATGGCCAACTTATATACTAATTTGCAGTTTCGTGTTTTCCAGTTACTTTGAGTTTCCCCATTTTGTAATTTATAGTGCCAAAAGGTTTCCAACACAAAGTTGATGGAAACACTTTGCACATAAAAGCGCTCTGAAAAGCTGGCTTTCCAGAGCGTTTTTTGTGCAAGATGCCTATGCTGCCAAAGGCAGCAAGACCTTTTGGCTCAATAGTATAGTTATATGCCTGCAGGGTAAATCCAGAAAGAGAGGTATCAGGGGCTATTATTGCTTTTTTATCTGCACTGTCAACAGGGCAGGGAAATAGATAACTTGGGTTACAGTGTTGTTTTTCTTTTGCCATCATGCAAAGGGTATCTGTAAAGCCGCTTATCTTTTTCCATTGTAGGTAAAAATTTAAAATTATTATGCAATGCATTTTGTAATTTTCCTGTATTGCAAAACGTATGGCAGGATGTTTTACAGAAGAAAGATGGAAGAAAATAGAGGATTTGGCGTTTTATTCGCCGGATTATTGCAAACTGAAAGTTTCCTGACAGTTGATTTTATCTCTTAAAGTATCGCCCCTATCCATTGATAACCCACCCATTTGTTTATTATAATAAAGCCAGCAAACCGGAAGCATACTGATATGTGAATGCACAGGGTTGATAACAGCAATTAAGGGAAGCAAACAGCCAAAGGAAAACAACAATCAAAACAGGAGGAGAATCAGAATGAACGTGCTGAATTTATCAGAAAACATTATCCGTCTGCGCCATGCACGGAAATTAACCCAAGAAGAACTGGCAGATTTTATTGGCGTGACAAAGGCGTCTGTTTCCAAATGGGAAAATGCCCAAAGTATGCCAGATATTTTGCTGCTGCCCCAGTTAGCGGCGTTCTTTGGGGTAACTATTGACGAGCTAATGGGGTATGAAGCGCAGCTTTCCAGTGAGCAGATCCGCCGCCGCTATGGGGAGTTGGCAAAGGAGTTTGCTACGCTGCCTTTTGAAGAAGCATTGGAGCATACCCGGGCGATGGCGCGCCGGTATTATTCCTGTTATCCGTTCCTGCTGCAGCTTAGCATCCTGTGCTGGAACCATTTTATGATGGCGGGGACGGAAGAAAGGGGCAGGCAGGTGCTGAAGGAAGCAGTAGGGTGGTGCGGGCGTATTTTGGATGGGTGCAGTGATGTAGGGGTGTGCGGGGATGCCTTGGTGGTAAAGGCAGGGCTCATGCTCCATCTTGGCAAGGCAAAAGAAGCCATTGAAATATTGCTCCCTGCCACAGACCCCAGCCGTATTGCACGGCAGGACAGCGCACTGCTGATCCAGGCTTACCAGATGGCCGGGGAACTGGAGGATGCAAAAAGCCATGTCCAGATAGGGCAGTATGCGAACCTGCTGACTTTAGTGGGGCATGGTGGAATGGCGCTGTCCCTCTATGGAAATGATATGCGGCGGTGTGAAGAAACCATAAAGCGGACAACAGGCGTGATGGAATTATTCCAATTGGAGCGCCTCCACCCAAATGCCGCGGCGCAATTTTACTGCCAAGCTGCCATAGCCTATGCCAGCCACGGGGAGATAGAAAAAGCGTTAGGGTTCCTGCGGAAATTTGAAGCATGTGTCCATGCACTGCTGGATGGGGAAATCCTGCTCCAAGGGGACGGGTATTTTGATTTGCTGGATGCATGGATCGAGCGCCTTCCTTTAGGGAATATGGCGCCAAGGGATAAGGGGTTTATTTTGCAGAGTGTACAGGAAATCCTGTCCCATCCAGTGTTTGAAGGCCTGAAAGGGAATGGGGAATTTCAAAAGATTGCCAGAAACCTGGCAGAAGGAGGAAAATAATATGCTTACAATACAAGAGGTTTTGCCGTTTTTAGTTCCGCTGGCTGTTGTGGAACTTGCATTGCTGGCTTATACAATTCACCACATTTTGACCCATAATACTTATAAACGGGGAAGCCGGGGGCTGTGGATTGCGGTGGCTGTCATCGGGATGCAGTTTATCGGCCCAATACTGTATTTCCTTTTAGGGAAGGAGGAGAGCTGAAATGGCAGGAAGGGGAACTGGCAGGGATATCTTAACCCTTTCCCATGTGGAGAAGCGCTTTGGGGAAAAACAGGTGTTGCGGGACGTGGATTTTTCTGTCCCAGAGCACACGGTGTTTGGGTTTGTAGGGAAAAATGGGGCTGGCAAGACCACGGCAATGAAGCTGGTGCTGGGGCTTCTGTCCTGCAGCAGCGGGGAGATACAAGTCAATGGGATGCCCGTCTGCTATGGGAATACCCCTACCAACCGGTTTGTAGGCTACCTGCCGGATGTGCCGGAATTTTATTCTTATATGTCCCCCGCGGAGTATTTGCAGTTTTGCGGGGAAATTGCAGGCATGGAAAAAAAGGAAATCAGGGAACGGACGGGGGAATTGCTGCATTTGGTGGGCCTGGAAAAGGAAAAAGGCCGGATTAAGGGTTTTTCCCGGGGAATGAAGCAGCGGCTTGGGATAGCGCAGGCGCTGTTTGGAAGGCCAAAACTCCTGATTTGCGACGAGCCAACCTCAGCCCTTGACCCAGCGGGGCGCAAGGAACTGCTGGATATCCTGGTTTCTGCGAAGGAACAGGCAACGGTGCTGTTTTCTACACATATCCTTTCAGATGTGGAGCATATCTGTGACCAGGTGGCTTTTCTCCACAACGGGGAAATTGTCCTGCAAGGCTCTGTGGAGGAAGTGAAAAAAAGCAGGAAGGCCGCTAAAACAGAACTGGAAACGGAGCGTCCGGAAGATGCCAGGCTGCTTCTGTCCCAGTTCCCTTTCCTGAAAATGGCGGGACAGGGAAGCCTTCTTTTAGAGGATACGGGGCGGCTGTGGGAAATCTTACATTTTATAGCGGAAAAGAAACTGCCAGTCCTGCGGGTGGAGCGGCAGGAAGCGGCGTTGGAGGATTTGTTTTTAGAAATTATTGGGAAGTAAGGGAAATACAGATGTTATGGAACATAGGCTTGGCTGGCGGGAATTAGTTTTGGAGGTAGTGAGAGGATGAAAGCATTTTTAAAGAAAGAGTGGATGGAGTGGATTCGCACGGGGCGGCTGATGGTTCTTTTGCTGGTGTTTGTATTGTTTGGCATTATGAACCCTGCATTGGCTAAGCTGACCCCATGGCTGATGGAAACAATGTCGGATTCCATGGCAGGAACAGGGATTGTAACTACAGAAATTACCGTGGATGCCATGGTTTCATGGGCGCAGTTTTATAAAAACATTCCAATGGGGCTGGTTATTTTTGTGCTGCTTTGCAGCGGAAGCTTTACGGGGGAATACCAGAAAGGGACCCTTGTCCCCGTGGTAACGAAGGGGCTGTCCCGCCGGAGCATCCTTGGCGCAAAAACACTGTTTTTGTTTGGGGCATGGACGGCGCTGTATTGGCTCTGTTTTGGGATTACGTATGGGTACAATGCCTATTTCTGGGAGAATGGCATTGCAGAGAACTTGTTTTTTGCAGGGGTTTGTTTTTGGCTGTTTGGCATTTGGGTGGCTGCAGTCCTGGCATTTGTTTCTGCTTTTGCAGGGAGCAGCGCGCAGGTGCTGTCCGGGACGGGCGGAGCAGCCTTTGGCGTTTATTTGCTGGGCTTATTCCCAACATTCCATTCTTTCCTTCCGGCAAAATTGATGGAAGGCACAGCGCTTTTGTATGGGGCAGAAAAACCGGAAAGCTATGGCGGAGGGATAGCTGCGGCAGTGATAATGGCGGCGCTGTGTCTGGCTGCCGGGGCAGTTTGCTTTGATAAAAGAAGGCTGTAGTGGTTCTGGGGAAATGTTCTGTTTGGCGTTTTGCCAATTTCCTGCCGGCTGGGATGGATGGACGGAATCCTTCTGTCCCAGTGGGCAGTTACGTATTGCTCTAACTTTTGTTTTTTCCCGTTAGGTTATATTCTTCGTATAACTCCTTCCTTAGCCCCATATCGGAGAGGTGCTCCAAATCTTGGAAACGTTTGTCACGTGCCAGATAGGCCTACAAGGGCTGCCAGCAGGTTTTTTCCCTTCTGTAGGCCTTGCTGTATGCCCTGCTGAATACCCTTCTGCCGCCTGTATCCATGGCGCAGGGATCTTGATTTCCCAAAAATCTTTTTATATAATACACTATGGTGGTATAAAAATAACGGTTATAGGAGATTACAGAAGTGTTTAAAATAGCAATCTTACTGCAGGAGTACAAGCCGGATTTTGGCTTGGTTTTCATGGACATAAAAATGGAAAAGGCAAATGGCTTAAAGGCAGATGAGGAGCTCCGCAGGATGGACGGCGCGGCGGGGCTTATTTTCCTGACTTCCTTAAAACAGTATATGCGGAAAGGATATGAATTCCATGCCGTGAATTACCTGTTAAAGCCTGTCAAATATAAAAATATGAAGGAAATATCCGCCCTTCTCTGCACCCAGCCCCAGTTTGCCCGCTGCCACCAGAGTTTTGCGGTAAACCTTTCGTTTGTCCGGGGCGCTGAGGGCGTGGAGGCGGTCTTAACGACCGGGGAGCGCCTTCCAATCAGCCAGCCAAAGCGGAATGGGTTTATGCAGAGGATGGCGGAGTACTGGGGGGAGCTGCTGTGATTCCTTTACTGCAATTTGCTGCCTTTGCCTTTGTGCTGGCTTACCAGCTCTTATTTTTTTGGATGCTGCATACCTTTATCCCCCTGCGGAAGGGCAGCCTGCTCCGGCTGCTGGCTTTTGCCCTGTCCCGCCACCTTGCAGGGGTGATTATTTACCGGCATGACCTTGACGGCATCCTGCTGTCTTTCATTGGGCTTGCACTGTACCTTATCCTGTTCCATCAGGGAAAAATGATGGAAAAAATGACGGCTGCTTTTATTTTTTATCCCATTACGGTTTCCGTGAATTTTCTGATGATGGATGCGTCGTCGCAGATTTTTTTTGCTGTGGCAGATGCGCCGGCCTTAAATGAAATGTGGACGGAGGGCACCCGCCTTGCAGATGCAGCCATTTTTGCGGCTGCCGTTTTCATCCGCCTGCTGTTTTGGGGCGGCATTTATCTGTTTTTGAAAAAGCCTCTCCAGCACGTCCGCCTGAACCTGACGGCAGGCACATGGCTGATTGTGGATTCCCTTATTATTGTGTCGGGGATTGGCTGTTTTACAGCGATATATTTTGACATTGGGGAATCCTTTGCCATTTATCCCCTGTGCATTGCGGCTATTTTTTCCTCCCTGGGCTGCGTCTGCCTTGTCGCGCGCCTGGGGGACGCCATGCAGGCTGCCTGCCAACTGGAAAGGTTAAAAATGCAGCAGAATTATTACCGGGGGAAAATGAAGGAGGAAGAACGTGTCCGTTCCGTTTACCATGATATGAAAAACCACCTGCTGGTGCTGGAAAAGAGCCAGGAGCAGGAGGATGCGAAACAGATGGCAAAGGAACTGCGCGCCCAGATTGCAGGCTATGAGGACTATGCCCGGACAGGGAATGAATTTCTGGACATTATCCTTAAGGATAAGGCGGAAAAAGCCCGGGAACAGCATGTGGATTTTTCCGCTATGGTGGATTTCCACGGAATAGGTTTTATTGAGCCGTTGGACTTGAGTACTATATTTGGCAACGGCCTTGACAATGCCATGGAAGCCGATGGAAAGCTTCCGGAAGGCCAGAGGGCAATCCTGTTAAAGGCCGGGCGGGTGCAGGATTTTGTTTCCATCCGCATTGAAAATCCCTGTGTGCCGGAGGAAGGGACAGGGAACCGCCGAACCTCCAAGGCGGACAGGTTCCTGCATGGGTTTGGCATTTTGAATATGAAGAAGGCTGCGGAAAAATATGGCGGGCAGCTAGTGGTGAAGCAGGAAAAAGAAAAGTTTGTCCTGAAAATTTTAATCCCAATCCCGAAAGGGTAAGTATAATGCAAATACAATACCATACATGGAAGGATGGTGCCAGGGGACAGGGGCATCTTAGAATTTGCGGCGTAGATGTTAGAATCTGCGCCGCTTCTTGTATTTCCAGAAAAATACAGTAAGATGTTCCCAAGAGAACACGGAACCGCCGGTGAAATGATAGGAGGACAATGGAAATGATACTGAAAGCAACAAACCTGAAAAAATATTATGGCAAGGAAGAAAGCCTTGTAAAAGCGCTGGATAATGTAAATGTGTCCGTGGAGGGCGGGCAGTTTGCCGCAATTATCGGCACCTCCGGCAGCGGGAAATCCACGCTTTTAAATATGCTTGGAGGCCTGGATTCCCCGACGTCGGGCAGCGTGGAGGTGGAAGGCAGGGATATCAGCCAGATGGGGGACGAGCAGCTTACAGTATTCCGGCGGAAACGGATTGGTTTTATTTTCCAGAATTACAATTTGATTCCCTACTTAACGGCATATGAAAATATTGTGCTGCCTGTCCGGCTGGACGGTAAGCTTGAGGACAAGGGGTTTGTGGAGGAGGTTGCCCATTTCCTGGAGCTGGACGGAAAGCTTGCAAATTACCCCAGCCATCTATCCGGCGGCCAGCAGCAGAGGGTGGCAATTGCCAGGGCGCTGGTTTCCAAGCCTGCCATTATTTTGGCAGACGAGCCAACCGGGAACCTGGACAGCCGCACCAGTGAGAAAGTCGTAAGCCTTCTGAAAATGACCAGCGAAAAATTCTGCCAGACAATTGTCATGATTACCCACAATCCGGAAATTGCCCAAAAGGCGGACGTAAGGATCCGGATTGAGGACGGGAAAATCTGCATGCAGCAAAGGTGATGTGGGAGTCTTCATCCTGTAATTCAGGACATAAAAAAATGAAAGGGACAGGACAATGAAGGATAGGAAAATAACAAGGGGAATGGTTTCCCTGATGGCAAAAAAAAGCCTGAAATCAAGCCGTATGCGCAACATTTTTGTAATGGTTACGATTGCCCTGGCTTCCGCTTTGCTGATGGCAATCCTGATGTTTTCCATGGGGCAGCGCCAGCAGACGAAAAATGCGCTTTCCCACAGGCAGCAAGTCAGCTATTACAACCTTACGGAGGGGCAGGTGGAGCGGCTAAAGGAAGATCAGCGGATTGCCTGCCAGGTACAGGTAAAGGAAGGAATCCTTTCAGGGATGGAAGGGTTTGACGTCATGCCTTATTATGTGAGCAGCCTGTCCGGGGAAATCAAAATAGCTGCGCTGGAAAACGGGAACATGCCCACAAGGGAACAGGAAGTTGCCCTGCAGGCGGCTTTGCTGGAAAAGATGGGCATAGAGCCAGCCGTTGGCAGTGAAGTGGCATTTCATTTTTATGATGGGAATACAGAAACATTTACGGTATCCGGCATTTTGGAAGGAGGGGAAAATACGAAACAGTTCCCAGTGTTTTTTTCCGAAAAGTATGCCCGCGCTGGCAGCCAATTGAAAGGGCAGCCCTTTACGGTGTACGCAAAGCTTACGGGGGCAGAAGGCCTCCCGGCTGGGGAATGCAAGGAAATTATGTACCAGGTTGGGCAGGATGCAGGGGTGGAACGGAAAAACATCAGCCCCTCAAAGGCTTTTCTGGATTCCCGTTCTGTCAACATGCAGTCTGCCAGCTTATACGGCGTAGTGGGGGCGTTTATCCTGCTTGCCAGCATCCTTGTGGTTTACGGCGTGTTTTACCTTTCTGTCATTGGGAAAATCCATCAGTATGGGCAGCTTAGGACTATAGGGATGACAAAAAAGCAGATGAAAAAATTTGTTTCCCGTGAGGGCGCTTTGCTGTTCCTGCGGTCAGCGCCCCTTGGGATTTTGGTTGGAGGGGCTGCCGGGTATTTTATGGTCCCGGATGGATTTTCGGCAGCAAATGCAGTGGGCGCGGCTGCCCTTGTATTTGCGGCTGTCTATGGGATAACTATGGTTTCCATCCATAGGCCTGCCAGGATTGCAGCATCTGTTTCCCCAATGGAAGCCCTCCGTTACCTGCCGCAGGGCGGGATGGAACAGGCTGCAAATAAAAAGGTCTGCCGCAGCCTTACGCCCCTTGGGCTGGGCAGGATGAATTTTTCCAAAAACAGGAAGAAGGCTGGGCTTACCATGCTTTCCCTTGGGTTTGGCGGGATCCTCTTTATGGCTGCGGCAACTTATATGTCCTCTTTTGACAGGGAACAGTATGTAAGGCAGGGGCAATTTACAGATGCAGAATTTGATATTAACTATGCCAATTCTGCCATTGAACTGGATGAATATGGTCTGAGCGGCCTCCAGGCCAAAAAACCTTTGGCGGGTATGGTGGAAGAAATATCTGCCTGGGACGGGGTAAAGCAGGTAACAGGTATGAAAAATCTTGGCGTGGTGTTTGATTTCCCGAAGCATGGCGAATATGGGGTGAACGACCTTGTAGGCCTGATATCCGAGGAGGAAACCAGAAAAATTGGGACGTACCTGGAAGAAGGAAGCGCAGATTACGGGAGCCTGATGGGAGGCGGTTCTGTCCTTGTGGCTGGGAATTCTGTGGCAGAGGAAATTTATGGCTGGAAGTTTGAGGTAGGCGATAAGATTGTGTTCCGTTATTATGACGGAAGTAAAATGGCAGAACAGGAAGTTACGGTTCTTGGCATTTTAAATGGGCAGTATACCTTGGACTTCAATGAGGCAGGGGCATGGTTTTTAATGCCAGAGCAGTCCGTGCTGGGGATGGTGTCTTACCAGAGCCTGAATTCCAGCCTTCAAGTATCCACGGAGCCGGAACAGGAAGATGCGATTGGGGAAAAGCTTGCAGAACTGGTTGCAGGACGGCCGGAGCTTACCATGGAAACCCTTGCGGAGCGCAGGGTTGCCTATAAGCAGAATGTAGACCAGCTATTTGGGGCAATCAGCGGGCTCGCCATATTTATTATGATGTTCAGCATCTTAAGCATGATGAATACGATGATTACTAATATCGTGACACGCAAGCAGGAACTTGCCATGTTGGAATCCATTGGCATGGGAAAGGGGCAAATCCGGCAGATGCTCCTTGGGGAAAGCCTGTTCCTGTCATCGGTGGCCATGGGCATTACTATGGCAGCAGGCACCCTCTGCGGATATGCGCTGTGCCAGGCCCTTTACAGCAATGGGGCGTTTTATATGGCGTTCCGGTTCCCGGCAGCCTTTGCCCTTGCTTATGCAGCTTTGCTTCTGATTGTTCCTTTTTCCATTACGTTTGCGTCTTTGCACAGTTTTTCTAAGGAAACGCTGGTGGAACGCCTGCGGGGCGTGGAGAATTGACAGGGGTAAGTGGGGGAGGGATCGGAAAGGAGCCTGTGGAGGATGGAAAAGTGCAGTATGCGAAATGGTATGGGCGTAGCGCAAAAGCTGCTTTTTGTGCAAGATGCCTATGCTGCCAGAGTAATAATATTGGCTATAATAAAAAAATGGGGAAACTTAAAACAATTAAGTAATTGACAAATTTTAACACCTATGTTTTAATAGAGAAAGCATCTAAAGCAGGAAGGCAAATTTCCTGCTTTGCTGCAAATAATAAAGAAAGCGAGGTAAAACATGATGAAGCTTAATAACAATAAAAACGGCGGCAACAGCAACTTCATTAAGATAACTTACAGATTTACCTCGGTGACGGCAGGCAGGACTCCCCATTAATCCCCATAACGCCCAAACGGGCAAGGCTGGCACATCCATTTATTCATGGGATGGTGCAGCCCGATAAAATTTATGGGATTTGTGCGATGGGAACGCACGCTTGGCAATATAGGGACAGTGGCTCCGCGGGTAAACCGCGGGGCTTTTTTGTTCTATAGGAAAGACCTTGTCACGCTAAAGCGTGAAAGTATCTTTCCTATAGAATAAAAAAGCTTTTATCGCACTGCGGCGGGTATGAAATCTGTCGCAAAGCGACCCGCCGCAGGCGGAGAATCCTGCAAGGCAGGATTCTTTCTTGTTCTATAGGAAAGACCGTGTTCCTGCAGCCGTCACTGGAGAAATTTTCAGAAAGGAAGGATTATGAAAAAAATATTGAAATACATCGCCCATTACTGGTACGCTTACCTGTTTGCCATCGCCTGCATGGCAGCGGCCATTGTATTGGACATGCTCTATCCAGTCATTACCAAGAGCATTGTGGATGACGTAATCATCAAAGGCCAGACAGAGCTTTTGGGCGGGCTGCTTTTTATGATTGTACTGATTGGGGCAGGCAGGAGCCTTGGCGGCTACCTGAAAGAATTTACATTTGACGTAGTCAGCGTTAAGATTGCGGCAAAGCTGCGGAAGGATTTATTTGCCCATATTGAGGGGCTTTCCATGGACTATTTTGACGACACCAACACCGGGGAACTGATGGCGCGGGTCAAAGACGACATAGATGCAGTCTGGAATTCGCTGGGGTATGTGGGGATGCTGATTATTGAAGTAGCCATCCATATTTCCATGGTATTGTACTGCATGTTTAGCCTGAACTGGAAATTGGCGTTCCTGCCTTTGGGGGTAATGGTCCTGATGGGGGCGGTCGCCATTTTCATGGAACGGCGGCTGGATAAAATTTACGAGGCCATCAGCGAGGAAAATGCGCAGCTTACTACCATTGCGGAAGAAAATCTGGCAGGGGTGCGCACGGTAAAAGCTTTTGCAAGGGAGAAATTTGAAATCCAAAAATTCCTTTCCCACAACCGGCAGTATTATGATCTGAACATGCAGCAGGCAAGGGTGCTGGTGCGGTTCTACCCGATGTTCCAATTTACTGGAAAGCTGCTGCCAGTGGCAATGGTGATTATCGGCGGGATCCAGGTCATCCATGGGGAAATGACGCTGGGGAGCCTGGTAGCTTTTTCCGAGTACTGCAGGAACATTGTATGGCCTATGGAAATGCTGGGCTGGCTTACCAACGACCTGTCCTCTGCGGTGGCTTCCTGTAAAAAAATAAATAAAATTTACAAGCAGGAATCTTCTATTAAGGAGCAAGAGCAGCCAGTGGTATTAAAGCAGGTGGAGGGGGATATTTCCTTCGAGCACGTATCTTTTTCCAGAGGGGACCAGAAAATTTTGGAGGATGTGTCCTTCTCTTTAGCCCATGGGAACACCCTTGGGGTTATGGGAGCCACAGGCGCCGGGAAAACCTCCATGGTAAACCTGCTGATGCGGTTTTTTGACGTAGGCGCCGGGAGCGTAAAGCTGGATGGGGTGGACGTGCGGGAACTTTCCCTAGGGCAGCTTCGCAGCAGCATTGGCACAGTAATGCAGGATGTATTCCTGTTCTCGGACACCATTTCAGAAAATATCCGCATGGGGCAGCGGGAAACCGTAGACAGCCCTGCTATGGTCCATGCAGCCAGCCTTGCACGGGCAAAAGGCTTTATCGAAGCCATGCCAGAAGCCTATGAAACGATTATTGGGGAACGGGGCGTTGGCCTTTCTGGCGGGCAGAAACAGCGCATCAGCATTGCGAGGGCTATTGCAAAGCAGAACCCAGTGCTGATTTTGGATGATTCCACTTCCGCCTTGGATATGGAAACGGAATACGAAATCCAGAAGTCCCTGGACGCCCTGGAAGCCACGAAAATCATTATTGCCCACCGGATTTCCGCCGTGCGCCGTGCAGACGAAATTATTTTCCTGGAAGACGGCAGGATTAAGGAACGTGGCACCCATGAGGAGCTTTTGGCAAAAAGAGGGCTGTATTATGACACGTATGTAGCCCAAATGGGCGTTTCACCAGAGGAAGCCAGCGCTGCCGCAACTCTGGCATAAGCCTGCCACACAGGCAGCCGGAGCTTCCATCCAAAGAAAGAAGGTGTTTTTTTGGCAATTAATTCATATAAAGAAGACGAGCAGTTAAACAGCATTGGGAAAAAAGAAACGCTGAAGCGCCTGTTCTCCTACATGCTCCAATATCGGCTCCAAGTGGCCGGCGTTATGGCCTGTATGCTGCTTACCGTCGCCATTTCCCTTGTAAACCCCCTGATTATTGAAGAAGCAATCGACGTTTCCATTGCAAACCAGGACATGCAGGGGTTGGCAAAGCTGGCGGTAATTACTGTGTGCATCAATGCCATTTTTATTGTAATGGTAAAAGTACGGATGTACGTGATGGCAAAGATATCGAACCAAATCCTTCTGGACATCCGGCAGGAACTTTATGAGCATATCCAGACCTTGTCTTTTTCCTTTTTTGACAGCAGGCCTACCGGGAAAATCCTTGCCCGTATCATTGGGGACGTGAATTCCCTGAAAAATGTACTGGTAAATGCCGTTACCACTTTGATCCCGGATTTTGTTACTATCTGCGGCGTGGTAGTGATTATGGTAGTGAAGGACTGGCGGCTGGCTCTTGCTTCCCTCAGCAGCATCCCCCTGATGGCAGCGGCAATCTGGTTTATCCAGAAATATACCCATGAAAGCTGGCAGGTATTCCGGAAAAAAGGCTCCAACTTAAACGCATATGTCCACGAGGGGATCGCGGGGATGCAGGTGATCCAGGGCTACCATGCACAGCAGGAAACCCAGGGCATTTTTGCAGGGCTGGTAAAAGACCATGAACAGGCCTTTGTCCGCTGTGCCAGGGTTGCAGACCTGTTTGGGGCGTCTATTGATTTCTGCTGGGGCATTGGCGCCATGATTCTTTACTGGGTTGGCATCCGGATGATTGGCGGGGATTATGTCAGCATCGGCATGTTGGTGGCCTTTGGGACTTATATTAATATGTTCTGGAACCCGGTGATGAACCTGAGCAATTTTTACAATCAGGTGGTTACCAACCTGACTGCCGCAGAGCGTATTTTTGAAATCCTTGACACAGAGCCGGATATTTTTGACGGGGCTAATGTGGAGGAGCTGCCGGAGCTTGAGGGGAAGGTGGAGTTTGATAACGTATCCTTTACCTATGACGAGGGAACCCCTGCGGAAACCAAGGTCCTTGAGGAAGTGAGCTTCCAGGTCCGGCCCGGGGAAACGATAGCGTTGGTAGGACCCACAGGGGCCGGGAAAACTACGGTTGTAAATTTAATCAGCCGCTTTTACGACATCCAGAAGGGGAGGATCCTCATCGACGGCTACGACATCCAGAAGGTATCCATGGAAAGCCTGCGGCGGCAGATGGGGGTGATGACACAGGAAAATTTTATTTTCCAGGGCACGGTAAAGGACAATATCCGCTATGGGAACATGGATGCTTCGGACAGTGAAATCGTAGCGGCGGCGAAGGCGGTGAACGCCCATGAGTTTATCTTGAAAATGGAACATGGCTATGATACCATGTTAAAGGAACGTGGGGCAGGGCTTTCCATTGGCCAGCGGCAGCTCCTTGCATTTGCAAGGACCATGGTGAGTATGCCGAAAATCCTGATTTTGGACGAGGCTACCTCCAGCATTGACACCCATACGGAGCTTTTGGTACAGAAGGGCATTGAAGCCTTGCTTAAGGGGCGCACCAGCTTTGTCATTGCCCACCGGCTTTCCACGGTCCAGCGGGCCGACCGGATTTTTGTCATTGACAAAGGGGGCATTTTGGAGCAGGGGAGCCCGGCGGAACTGATGCAGCAGAAAGGGCATTATTATAACCTTTATATGGCGCAGTTTAAAAATGTTTCCTAAAAAGAGGTTGGAAAGAGGTGGGACATGAAGGTAGCAATTATTGGCTATAGCGGGTGCGGGAAATCTACCCTTGCCAAATATATCGGGAAAAAATGCAAAGTCCCAGTCCTGCATTTGGATCAGGTGCATTGGCTGCCCGGATGGCAGGAGAGGGGGCAGGCAGATTCGGAGGGGATGGTGGAAAAATTTCTGGATGAAAACAGTTCCTGGGTGATTGATGGGAATTATTCTGCGTTGGAGCATGAAAGGCGCATGAAAGAAGCAGATACCATTATTTTCCTGAAATTAAACCGTCTTTCCTGTCTGTTCCGGGCGTGGAAAAGGTATTGTAAAAACCGTGGGCAGGTGCGGGAATCCATGGGTGCGGGCTGCATGGAAAAGATGGACCTGGAGTTTGTCTGGTGGATCCTTTATGAAGGCCGTGCAGGAAAGCAGAAAAGGCAATACCAGGAAGTGCTGGGAAAGTATGGGAAAAAGACAGCCGTTATCAGGAACCAGAGGGAGCTGGATCTTGTGGGAAAATGCTTTTCCAGAGCACCCTTTTGACACCCTAATCTCACAGGAAGGAGAAACTGATGGATATAAAAGAATATTGGCAGGCAGTGCTGCGGCAGGACGCCCCGGCTATACGGGAATATTTTTGGGAGGACGCCTATATTTGCTGGCATAATACGGACGAGCGGTTTACAGTGGAAGAATTTATCCGGGCAAACTGTGAATATCCCGGCCAATGGGACGGGGAAGTGAAGCGCCTGGTACAGGATGGGGATCAAATAGCCGTGGCTGTCCGTGTATGGACGGAGGATGGCGCCAGTTCTTTCCATGCCGTTTCTTTCCTAACGGTACGGCAGGGGAAAATCTGTGCCATAGACGAGTATTGGGGCGAGGACGGGGAGCCGCCCCAGTGGAGGAAGGAAAAGCAGATTGGGACGCCGATTGGGGCAGGGTATGGGGATGAAAAATAATATTGACAAGGTGGAAGAGCCTGCATATAATAAAGGCAGGTTTCTGGAGGCTCCCCAGTTTATGCTGGGGAGTTTTTGAATTTCCCATGGGTCCGTTCTGTACAGTTTGCAGTGAAATGGAGGGTGATTATGGCCATAGTTCATATTATGGGCTGCTTTGGCAAGACAACGCATATGCGGAACTTTACCATATTATATGAATTTGGTGAAAAAAGGATCACGATTAAGCGAAATAAAGATGGTTATGTCCGGTTTAGGTTTGATGATAAGTTAAAGAGTGAGATATTGAAATTGATGGATGAAGTAGCAGGAAGAAAGCAGGTGCATACAATGGGTTATCAGGATGAATGGCTCCTTTTGGAGGCCGGAGATGACGTAGATGAAATGGAACACAGGCAGCCCACAGAGGAATTCCTGTTTTATCAGGAGGTGTCCAATGGGAATCTGGATGCAGTGCGGGAAAACTGCCAGCAGGAGCGTTTTTTGGACACTGAAGGGGTCGGGGTCTTGTCCCGGGACCCGGTAACGAACCTAAAATACCATTTTGTAATAACGACAGCGATGATTACGCGCCTGTGCAGGCAGAAAGGCATGGAATTGGAGCAGGCATTCCGCATGAGCGATTTCTATATCCAGAAGCTGGATGACATCCATACTGTGCAGGGGGTGCGGAGCCTGCATGATGAGATGGTGCTGGACTATGCGGAAAAAATGCGCAAGCTCCGCAGGAGCGATACGAATTCCAAGCATATCAATGCCTGCAAGGAATATATCTATTCCCATATCAAGGAACGCATTACGATAGAGGATTTGTCCGATGAGCTGGGGGTGTCCGCTAGTTATCTTTCAAGGCTGTTTAAGAAAGAAACAGGGGATTCTGTCAGTGCCTACATCCGCAGGCAGAAGATTGAGAAGGCAAAAAATCTGCTCCGGTACAGTGATTATGCTATTATTGACATTGCAAACCGCCTTTCCTTTTCCTCCCAAAGCCATTTTATACAGCAGTTCCGGGAGATTGCTGGCGTAACGCCAAAGAAATACCGGGATACCAATTATATGGCGCAATGGGAAATTGAAGGAATCGGGGAAAAGAAGGAAATGGGGCCGGCAGGGGGGCAGTAGGGCGTCAGTTCCAGAAGGATGCAGGGAAAGAGGGCGGAAAGGGGCTGTCGCAAAATGCAGCTTATATACAATATATGGCAGAGATTACAAAGTTCTGAATACCATATCTTGTATATAACAGCTATTTTGCAACAGCCCCTTCAGGTATTAAGGTGCTGTGCTGATGCCCAGAAGATTACAAGGTAAGCACAATTTCATTTTCTTTTTCCAAGAGGCTGGCAGGGATGTGGTTCCCGGCCAGTATTTTTCCGTTTAAGGTAAGTGTTTCACATCCGGATTCTTTTCCATTTGGGTTCTCAATCCGGATATGCAAGTGTTTCCCGCGGAATTCCTTTTCGATTTCAAGGTGTGCCCAGCTTTTTGGGATGGCAGGGGACAGGGTGATTCCCTCCAAGTTTGGCCGGAGCCCCAAAATGCCTTCTACGCACCCAACCATCACCGTGGAGGCAGTGCCAGTGAGCCAATGGACATGGGAGCGTCCGGGATGCCTGCTGTCCCTGCCTTCGGTGAACTGCCCATAGCAGTAGGGTTCAAGGCGGCGGATTTCTGCGTGTTCATTTTGGGCAGCCGGGGCATTTTCCATAAAATAGGTAAAAGCCCGTTCCCCATGCCCGCGCAGGGCTTCAGCAAGGATGAGCCAGCCTTGGGACTGGGAGAAAATCCCGGCGTTTTCTTTTGTCCCCGGATTGTAAATGACAGCCAGTGCGCCGTCAAAGGCATGTGCATGGTAGGGCGGATCCATCAAAAGCGCGCCGTATTCCGTGTTCAGTTTCCCATAGACATTGGAAAGTATGGCGTCTGCCTGTGCCGGTTCTGCAAGCCCGCTGATCACGGCCCAGCTTTGGGGGTTCAGCCACAGGTTAGCTTCTGGGTCTGCTGCGGCTCCTATCTGGCTGCCGTCTTCGGTGTAGCCCCGGATAAACCGGTCCTTATCCCAGCACAGCTTTTGGATGGTTTTGCCCATTTCTTCCTGCGTTCTGCCTATAAATTCCGTACCATCTGTGTCCTGCTGGAAAACGGAAAATTTTTTCAGGATGGACAGTGCATAATAAAACTGCATGGCAACAAAAGCAGATTCCCCATCTGCCCCAAGGCGCAGGCAGTCATTCCAGTCTGCGTAAAGGCCAGCGGGCATGCCATGGGGGCCGAGCCGCTCCAGGGAAAACTGGATGGCGCGTTTTAGGTGGCAGTATACGGTGTCTGAGCCTTTATCCGCATAAGGGATAGGCTCCTTAAGGAAATCTATATCCCCAGTTTCCGCAATGTATTTATAGACGGTTGGGAAGAGCCACAGGGCATCGTCTGCCCGGTAGGCGGGATGCCCGGTTTCCTGCCGGTAGGAGGCATCGTCCGGGGTATCTTCCTGGCCTGGGGTATGGGTAAATTTTACAAGGGGCAGCCCGCCGCCATTGCTTGTCTGGGCGGAGAGCATGAAACGGATTTTTTCCGCTGCCTGTTCTGGTGCAAGGTGGATAATCCCTTGGATGTCCTGTACCGTGTCCCGGTAGCCGTAGCCGTTGCGCAGCCCGCAGTAAATAAAGGAGGCCGCCCTGGACCAGAGGAATGTCATAAAGCAGTTGTAGGGATTCCATGTATTCACCATGGTGTTGAATTCCGGGCTTGGGGTTGTTACCTTAAGCCGGCTTAAGTTCCCCTGCCAGTAAGCTTTCAGGCTGTCCAGTTCCTGCGTTACAGATGCCCCGGCATCTTGGTAGGATGCAAGGATGCCTGCTGCTTCCTGGGAAGGCCGTTCCCCAAGGAGGAAAACAACAGTCCTTGTTTCCTCTGGATCCAAAGGGATGGTGCAGGAGAGTGCGCCGCAGGAATTTTCATTATAGCTTAATGCATTTCCAAGGTCGCCGGAAAGGACGCCTTGGGGGTTGCCGTAGCCGTGGTATGCCCCTAGGAACTGCATTTTGTCCCCGCAGTAGGAGGAAACTTCTGCCCCTGCAAGGCCGAAGAAACGTTCTATTACATTTTTTCCGTCAATCTTTTCTTCTTCTGATAAGGCATCTAAATTGCCATGGATTTGCTGCACAATCCGGTTCCCTTGGAACAAGGTGCGGCCAATGAACAGGGAATATTGGAGGTTTACCTGATCCTGTTCATAGTTGCTGTGGTTGGTGAATTCGGCATAGCCAGTCAGCGTCAGCTCCCGGCGCCTGCCTGAGCGGTTTGTCAGGGCAAGGGCCCAAACCTCGTAGGATTTTCCCAGCGGGACATAGTAGGAGGCCTTGGATGCTATCCCATCATATTCGGCCTCCATCTGGGTGTAGCCTAGGCCATGGCGGCAGACGCTTTTGTAGCTGCCTAAGTCCTTCCCTACTGGCTGCCAAGAGGCAGACCAGTAATCCTTCGAATCATTGTCCCGGAGGTAAAGGTACCGGCCTGGCTGGTCGAAGCTGTTGAAAACATAGCGCAGGATGCGCCCGTTTGCACCGGATTTTGCAAAGCTATAGCCGCCTGCATTGTTGGAGATGATTGCGCCGTATTCCGGGGAGCCTAAATAGTTGGCCCATGGCGCTGGCGTGTCCGGCCGTTCTATGACATATTCCTTGTTGTTGTCGTCAAAATATCCATATTTCATGCTGCAGTATCTGTTCCTTTCTTTTTGTTTTTCGGAAAGCTATTCATTGCTGTCAGGGCTGTACATTTTTTCCGTAAGCTGTACAGTAATCTGATGTGTGGCGCCGCTTTGCAGGGTATCCAGCAGATGCCGCGGAAGGATGGCAAAGGAACCGTGGACACTAAGCGTTTCCTGCCCGCAGGTGGCGGAGCCGATGGCATATGCGCCAAAATCCATGGTACTTGTATTGATATAAGTTACCTGAAAATCTTTTCCTGCGAAGGGGACGGCGATGGAGGCAGTCCCTTCCGAATCAAATTGTTCTGCCAGAAGCTTCGGCTCTAAAATCAAGTCCCCGGCCTCTCCCCGGACGCCGAAGGCTTCGGTAATCATTGTCATCATGTACCAGCTTGCTGCCCCTGTCAGGTAATGGTACATTCCCCGCCCGTCGGAACGGAAATATTCCGGGATGCCCGGGTAAATGCGGCTGGTCCCAAAGTTCATGGCGGCGTCTGCCAAGGATTTTAAGGCTTTATAGCCTTCCCTCACAAACCCGCGGCGGTACAAGGCATTGGCGTACATAACGGCCATATGGGAAAAAACAGAGCCATTTTCTTTTTCGCCGTAAGCGAACCCAAACATCCGGCCCATGTCAAATTTCAGCTCATGGAAATCTGTGTTCAGGCAGTAGCCGCCCAGCCCTTCCCGGTAGAGGTAATGGTCTGCGCTTTTCACGATTTTTTGGATTTGGGCGTCCTCGGCCACGCCGCCCATAATGGCAAAGACCTGCCCGGTCAGCATCATGCGGGGAGCGCCGGCCTGGAATCCCTCCACGGGCTGCCCGTGGTCGTCGTAATAGCTGTTGAACCATCCCTCGCCATCCGTCCCCTCAATCCATTCTTGGCTCCTGATATGCCCGATCAGCCAATGGGCTTTCTGGGTCAAGTCCAGCGCAAGGGCAGAGAGGGAGAAGCTGGCGCGCTTTCCGCTGATATTGTGCCTGCAGCGGGCGCAGTACGCTTGCAGGGTTTCCTGTTTTTTGCCAGGGTCACTGTAAGTTTCCGGTCTGTTGCCCAGCAGGGTCCCAAGTTCTTCCAGAAGTTCCACATGCCTGGTTCCGGAACTATCGGCAAGCAGGCGGATGAGGGAGGCAAGCTCCAGAAGGTTCCCAGCATAGGCACAGGTGAAGGCAACGCTTTCCCCATGCTGGGACGCCATATCCAAGGCATCGTTCCAATCTGCATCCCGCAGCCGGCAAATATTGTGTTCCCCTACTTCATAAAATGCAGTAAGCTGCTGGATGAGGAGGTGTTCTAGGATGGTTCCAGTGTAAACCTCATTCCCATCGGTGCGCTGCATATTGCCGTATGCATTGTCCCAGAGGGGATCAAGGGCCGTCCCCCTCTTGGTCTGGGCATCCTTAAAGTAAGGGGCTTGCTGGGACAAGATGCCAATATCCCCGGTTTGGTGGATATAAAGCTTTGTAGTAATCAGGGGCCAGAGGGCATGGTCCATCCAGACCCTTGCAATACCGTTGCGGTCTGCTTGGAAGTTTCCGTCCCCGCTGCCGATAATGGTAGCATTTGTCCCATCTATGCGGACGCCGCCGTAATTTGCCGCAATCATCTGGCGGACGTTTCCCGGTTCCAGCAGAAGGAGGGAAAGGCAGTCCTGCCATAAGTCCCGCCATCCCCGGCCGCCCCGGCCATAATCGTGGTGGGGAAGGAAGGAGCAGCCAAAGAGACGCCGCAGGAAGGGCTGGAAGCTGACCCATTTCATCAGGCTGTCAAATTCTGGGCTGCTGGTATGGAAACTGACATTCACCTTTTCCTGCCAGTAGGATTTTGTTTCTGCCAAAGCGGCCAAGGCTTGGGCGGAAGTATGGAAGCCCTGGGATATGTGCGGGATGTCATCTTGGCTGTCCGCTGCCCCAAGGAGCAGGACGTATTCAGCCGCCTCGCCGGGGGCAAGGGCAATGGGGTCAAACCGGAAAGCGCCCATTGCCTCCTTCCCTGCGCCTTCCCATGGGGCAGGGGTTCCCGGAAATTGCTCATATACGGCCCTAGGGTGGGTGAACGTGCCCCCTTCCCCTATAAAGTCTTCTACGGTAGGGTAGAAGGCGGTTGGGGCGCCGCCGCTGCCGGTAAAGCCCATTGCATAGTAAATCCGGTGGTTGGGCCGGTGCCCCTTCTCATCAAAGGACATGGTGGGGCAGACAAAAACCCCTTGTTTTTCTGCCTTGATGCGGTGGAGCATGGAAGTCACGTTCCGGTGGTCCCGGATGTTGTCTGCGCTGCGGCCATAGATTGGGATGGCGGCGTAGGCAGTCAGTTCCTGTGTCTTTTCAGACAGGTTGCGGATAGAAATGTGCATGATTTCCACATTTTGGTTTTTTGGGATGAACATGGTAATCTCTGAGGCCAGATGCAAGTCCTGGAAGGTGCGCTTGGTGCGCTGCCACATAAACCCTGCGGACAGCTCACTTTCCTCCTGCTGAGGGGTGAATTTTGCCGCCTCCTGCTGTGCGGACGCCCCAGTGGCTGAGAACACCCCGCCTCCTTCCACTCTGCACCAGAAATTCCGGGAGGAGCGGTTGTTGTGGAGGTTTTCAGAGCTTACCGGCTCTAAAAGGAAGGTTTCCTGGTCGATCTTGGCATCGCCCCCAAGGGTTGGCGTTACCGCGCTTTTCAGGCCAGCCTCAGAAGCAAGGGGAAAGTACAGGTAATTCGTCTGTTCCGGCTGCCGGATGGTGAAGCTGCCATGTTTGTCTGTAAATTGTATATGTTCCAAATCTTGTTCTCCTTTCACATTGCCCCGGCTGCGCCTTAAGCATATGGTACAGGATAGATTTTCCTGTGCAGGGCGGGGGAATATATTTTAGTAGGAATATCATATCGGAATTTCCATATAGAGAAAATCAGAAACATGAGAAAAATATCAGAATCATGACATAAAATAAAGTTCCAAAAGGTGTCATGAATCTGATATTTTGTTAAAATCCATAGTATATCCTTCCTAAAATTTACGGTATAATCCTGCCACAAACTAAAAGTGCGGCGGCTGTGTGCACAGTGCCGCACAAGAACAAAAGGAGGATTTATGACATGAAAAGGAAGGCAGTCAGCATCTTATTGGCAGCAGCCATGGCAGCAAGTGTATTGGCCGGGTGTGGGAGCCAGCCCAATGAAGGTTCCAGCAAAAGCGATTCTGCCAGTACGCAGGAGAGCCAGGGCGCGGAAGAAGGCAAGGTAATTAACATCTATAGCTGGAACAATGAGTTCAGGGAACGTGTAGAAGCCGTTTACCCAGAGGTAGTGGAAACTTCCAAGGATGGGACGGTGACGACCTTGAAAGACGGGACGGAGATCCATTGGACAATCAACCCAAACCAGGACGGCGTGTACCAGCAGAAACTGGACGAAGCGCTGATGAAACAGGCAGATGCGCCGGCAGACGACAAGGTAGATATTTTCCTGTCAGAAACAGATTATGTGAATAAATATACGGATGCAGAAGCAGATGCCGCTATGCCGCTTACAGACTTGGGAATTGACCCGGAAAAGGATTTGGCAGACCAGTACAGCTTTACAAAGGTGACAGCTTCTGATACGAATGGCGTCCAGAGGGGATCTACCTGGCAGTGCTGCCCGGGGCTTTTGGTATACCGCAGGGATATTGCAAAGGATGTATTTGGTACAGACGACCCGGAAAAAGTAGGCGAAAAGGTGAAGGACTGGGATACCATGAAAGCCACCGCTGAGGAGCTGAAAGCGAAGGGGTATTTTACCTTTTCTTCCTATGCAGATACCTTCCGGCTCTATGGCAACAGCATTGCGCAGTCTTGGGTCAGCCCTGGGGAAACGGTGATTAAAGTCGACCAGAAAATTATGGACTGGGTTGCAGATTCCAAAGAGTGGCTGGATGCAGGCTATCTGGACAAGAGCGTGAAGGGCCAGTTTAACGATGACTGGAACAAGGCGATGGGGTCTACGTCGAAAGTGTTTGCTTTCCTGTTCCCGGCATGGGGGATTGATTTTAACCTGAAGGACAACTGGGACGGCGAAGACGGCGCATGGGCGGTTACAAACCCGCCGCAGGAATATAACTGGGGCGGATCTTATGTCCATGCCTGCACCGGGACCGATAATCCGGAGCATGTGAAAGACATTATCCTTGCAGTGACTGCAGATCAAGGGAACCTGTTAAAAATTTCCAAGGAATATTCTGATTTTACCAATACGAAGACAGGCATGCAGCAGGCGGCAAAAGATGATAAGGGATTTTCCTCTGCGTTCTTAGGCGGGCAGAATGCATTCAAGTATTTTGTGCCAGTGGCAGAGAATATTGTGATTGCGCCCCTTTCTGCGTATGACCAGGGATGCGTGGAATTAATCCAGAACTCCTTCAATGACTATTTGCAGGGGCAAGTGGAATTTGACAAGGCGAAGAGCAATTTTGAAACGGCAGTCATGGAACGTTACCCAGACATTACAGAAATCCAGTGGCCGGAATAAGAAAGGCCCAATGTGAAAGGACCTGGCGCTGCCACATGCGGCTGTGGCAGCGCCAGATAGAGAAAGGGGCGGAAGTTTATGGAAAATAAACATAAAAAAATAGATTATGCGAAATGGGGATACTTGTTTATCCTTCCGTTTTTTGTGAGTTTCTTCATATTTTCTTTTATCCCTTTGGTGGATACTATTCGCTATAGTTTTTTTGAATATTACCGTTCGGGGATTAAAGAGGTGGGGCCAAACTTTATCGGCCTTGAGAATTATATCAGCCTGTTGGGCTCAGATATGCTGAAATATGCAGGGAATACGATGATTCTTTGGATCATTGGCTTTATCCCGCAGATTGTGATTGCCTTAGTTCTTGCAGAATGGTTCGTGGACGCCCGGCTGAAAATCCATGGAAGCCAGTTTTTTAAGGTAGTGATTTACCTGCCGAACCTGATTATGGCGTCTGCGTTTGCAATGCTGTTTTTCACCATGTTTTCCACCAATGGGCCAATCAACTCCATCTTGCAATCCTTGGGGTGGATTCGCCAGCCCATAGATTTCCTGGGCTCTGTATTCGGGACCCGGTCATTGGTGGGGCTGATGAATTTCCTGATGTGGTTTGGGAATTCGACGATTATGCTGATGGCGGCCATTATGGGAATCAGCCCGGATATTTTCGAGGCGGCTGAACTGGATGGCTGCAACAGCATACAGCGGTTTTTCTATATTACCCTTCCCCAGATACGGCCAATCCTCGCTTATACATTGATTACGTCCATTATCGGCGGCCTGCAGATGTTCGATGTGCCCCAAATCCTGACGAATGGGCAGGGGACGCCGGACCGTACGTCCATGACCTTGATTATGTTCTTGAACAGCCACTTAAAGAGCAAGAACTACGGCATGGCGGGTGCATTGTCCGTTTATTTGTTTGTAGTCAGCGGGATTTTGTGCTTTATCGTATACCGGATGACAAATAATGACGATCCGGACGGCTCGAAGGCGGCTGCGAAAAAAGCAAAAAAACAAAGGAGGGCATAGCTTATGAAATCAAAAGGCCCAAGCCATTTACGGAGTATTTTTGCACATATTGTACTGGTTATCCTGTCTTTTATGTGCCTGTTTTTCTTCTATATCCTGTTTGTCAATGCCACGCGGTCACATGCAGACTTGCAGAAAGGGTTTTCTGCGCTGCCGGGAAACTATTTTCTGGAAAACCTGAAGAATGTTGCCAATGACGGGACATTCCCGATGTTCCGGGGAATTATCAACAGCTTGGTTGTTTCCGGGTGCTCGGCAGCAATCTGTACTTATTTTTCAGCGTTGACAGCCTATGGGCTTTACGCGTATAATTTTAAATGTAAGAAAGTGGCATTTACATTTATCATGGCTATCCTTGTGATGCCTACGCAGGTGACTGCAATGGGGTTCCTGCGGCTGGTTACCAATATGGGGATGTATGATTCCCTGCTGCCGCTGATTATCCCTTCCATTGCATCCCCGGCTGTATTCTACTTTATGTACAGCTACCTGCAGTCCTCCCTTCCCCTGTCCTTGGTGGAAGCGGCAAGGATTGATGGCTCTGGGGAGTTTCGGACCTTCAACCAGATTGTCATCCCGATTATGAAGCCAGCGATTGCAGTGCAGGCAATCTTTACGTTTGTAGGTTCCTGGAATAATTATTTCGTACCGGCTCTGGTCATCCAGTCCAAAGACAAAATGACTGTGCCAATCCTAATTGCAACGCTCCGCGGCGCAGACTACATGAATTTTGACATGGGGAAAATATACACCATGATTCTGGTGGCAATTGTCCCGATTATCCTTGTGTACCTGTTCCTTTCAAAATATATCATTGCGGGCGTGACGCTTGGAGGGGTAAAAGAGTAGGCAGGACAGATTTTATAAAAACATTGGTAATAGAAAGAAGCAGAGGAATCCAGCCCTTGGGCATGATGGGAAGCAAATCTTCCGTCATGCCCTGAGCCTATGCGGCTTGCGGGGGTGGATTTCTATCATTCAGAAATTCCCTAAGCGGGAATTTGTTCAGAAAAAGGAGGACATATGGGAGAACGAAAGGCGGTACATAGCGGCACATTGGAGGAACGCCCTTCCGGGCGGGAGGTTCGAAACAGCAGGCTGGCCCGGAAACTGGCTGCGGAGGGGATGGTGCTTTTAAAAAATGATGGCATGCTGCCGCTGAAGGCGTCAATATCGGTTGCCTTATTTGGGAGCGGCGCATCACAGACCGTAAAAGGAGGAACCGGCTCTGGGGATGTGAACAACAGGGAAAGCTGTTCTGTTTACAAGGGACTTAAGGAAGCCGGCGTACAGATAGCCAGCGAGGGATGGCTGGCGGATTACGGGAAAGAGTATGAGGACGCGCGGAAGGTATGGAAGGAAAAGATTCTGGAGGATGCAAAGCGGGTGGAAAATCCCTTTGACGCCTATGCCATGAACCCTTTTTTCCTGCCCGGAGGGCGCAGCATCCAGAAAGAGGACATGGCTGGGGCTTCTGCTGCCATCTATGTCATCAGCCGCAGGTCTGGTGAGGGGAAGGACCGAAGCCGGACAGAGGGGGACTATTATTTAAGCAAAACAGAATGGGAGCATATCTTGTACCTGAACCAGCAGAATATCCCAATTGCGCTTATTTTAAATGTGGGCGCGCCCATAGAGCTGACGGATATTTTGCAGGAGGCCGGAAACATCAAGGCAGTGCTTCATACTTCCCTGCCGGGGCAGGAGGGGGGACGTGCCATTGCGGACGTGCTCCTTGGAAAGTCTGTGCCGGACGGGAGGCTGACAGCCACATGGGCGAAGCGTTATGGGGATTATCCTTTTGCGGAAGCGTTTGGCGCCCTGAATGGGGATTTGGAAAAAGAGGAGTACCGGGAAGGGATTTATGTGGGATACCGGTACTTCGGCACATTTGGGGTGCAGCCCCTGTTCCCCTTTGGCTATGGGCTTTCCTATACGGATTTTTCCGTTTCCTTTGAAAATTTAGAGCTTACAGAAATGGGGTTTGATGTTACTGTTACCGTGAAAAATATTGGGGCTTCTTACGCTGGCCGGGAGGTAGTGCAGGTCTATGCGGCATTGCCGCAGGCAGGGGCAGCCCAGTCCCAGGGGAATGGGGTCCATCATCCGTCTGGGGAAGGAAAAGTCCCGCCAGCAGATACTTCCATACTGGGAACGAAAGAGAGCCACCGGCTGGTAGGCTTTGCAAAAACGGGGCTTTTGCAGCCGGGGGAAACCCAGCGGCTTACCATTGCAGTTGGGCAGAAACAGCTTGCCAGCTTTTCAGAAGAAAAACTGGCGTGGGTTGTGGAAGATGGCACGTATGGCATATGCCTTGGAAAACATGCCGAATCCTTGCAGCTTGCAGCCACGCTTACTGTCCCAGAACCCACTGTGCTGGAACAGGTGGAAGAAATAAGCCCGAAACAGGCGGAATTTGAGGAACTAGATGGGGCAGGGGCCGTGAGGAGGAACGTTTTGGAAGATCTCAGGGAAGGGCAGGAAGTGCCATCCTATTCCTTCCAGCCGGAGAAGGGAGCTTCCATGGCAGAAGGGAAACAAGCCTTAAAGGCATCCATAGAGGGGCAAGATGCGCTGCAAGCCCCAATCGCAGGGAAGGAGGGAGAGGATATTCCTTCCATAGCGGCAGAACTGCCTGTTGAGGAATTGATCCCCCTTTTATATGGGAACATTACCCAAGGAGCCAGTACCCTTGGATCTTCTGGGATTCGTGTGCCAGGCTCCGCTGGGGAAACGACGGAGGCATTGGAAGGGAAGTATGGGATCTGTTCCCTGATTATGGCGGACGGCCCGGCCGGGCTGCGCTTACGCCGAAGCTATCAGGCAGACCGGGCATCCGGTTCTGTATATGGGGCTGGCGTCCTCGGGTCTTTGGAAAATGGCTTTTTGGAAGAAATGGAATACCATGAGGATGCAGATACTTACTACCAGTACTGCACGGCATTCCCGGTTGGGACTGCACTGGCACAGACATGGGACACAGGGCTGATGCAGGAGTTTGGCCGGGCCATTGCAGAAGAAATGAGGGAATTCCATGTAGACTTGTGGCTGGCGCCGGGGATGAATATCCAGCGGAACCCATTATGCGGACGGAATTTTGAGTACTATTCGGAAGACCCATACCTGTCCGGGATGATGGCTGCTGCTGTTACCTCCGGGGTGCAGGAGGACGGGGACTGTGGCGTGACGGTGAAGCATTTTGCCTGCAATAACCAGGAAGATAACCGGATGGGGGTAGATGCCTGTGTTTCCCAGCGGGCGCTCCGGGAAATTTACCTCCGTGGGTTTGAGATTGCAGTCAAGCAGGGCGCGCCTGCTGCCGTTATGACTTCTTATAACCAGATTAATGGTGTCCATGCGGCAAACCTGAAAGGGCTTTGCACAACGGTCTTGCGCAGGGAGTGGGGCTTTGAAGGGGTGGTAATGTCGGACTGGAACACAACCGTCCCGGAAGATGGGAGCAGCCCATGGAAATGCGTGGCTGCCGGGAATGACATTATTATGCCGGGGAACCCGGAGGATGACGCAGATATCCGCCGTGCTTACCGGGAAGGGGAACTTTCCGGGGAGGAAATCCGTGCCTGTGCGGGAAGGGTTATTGCGCTGGCAGACAGGCTAGAGCGTGTCTGAGAATTCATTCCTACAATGTTCCGCCCCATTTCACACCGGATTCTATGCTGTATTTCGTCAATGTAGCCCGCTACACCTCCCAAATCCTACATAAAATCTGATGCAAACTGGGACGGAATCTTGCAGAAAGCAATTTTCAGACACGCTCTAGGGAAAATCAGTGGGCAATGAGGAAATAGCCATGTTTATCCCTGAAACTTTCTTTACGGCAAAAACCTTTTGTGGTACACTTGGGTATATCTTGTGAATGGAGCCACACCAGATAAGAAAGGCAAGGGGAAAACAATGAATTATACGGAATTTATCAAGAAGGCCGATCAGGCAGCCGGCAGCATGGCGCAGGAACGCTTAGCAGCGTTCCTGCATGATTATGCCCGTAGCGTTCCAGAGCACAAAAGGGAGGAGTTTCTGGAACGCTTATTTTCTTTTGCAGGTAAGAAGGCAGATGCAGATGAAACGGGGATACAGGATGCGCTTGGCAAGGAGCAGTTAAAAGGTGCAATTGAAAGGAACATGCAGCAGCTTGCTGTAATTAATGACGGGGAACTTGTGCTGGAGGAAGTCTATGAAGAAATGTATGATGGGTGGTACGATGATGAAGAAGGAGGAATTCTTTACGAAGACCCAGAACATATCTGTGAAGTAATTGGGGAGGGCGTAAAGCTGGTGCACACATGCGTAGACAGGGAGCTGTATGGGATGGGTTATGATTTGGCAGATTTTCTCCTTGCAATGGAAATCAGCACGGACGGGGAATATGGGGGAGTGGAATTGTCAATACAGGAGTTGGCCAGCCAGAATATCCTTGATTTTGATTATGAAGGGTTTGTGTTAGATGCCCTTCTGGCAGCATATTGGGGGAATGATTTGGAGGGGAGGCCAGATGCCCTTTACTGGATGTTCAAAAATTCCTCCAGTGAAAAAGCTACGCTGGAGCTGCTGATGCAGCAAAGCCAGAAAGAACTGGGGCAGTTCCAAGAATTTTTAAGGCTTTGGATAAATTACCTTGGAACTGTGGAAGATAAAAAGGCATGGCAGCTTTTACGGGAGGCAGTTTCGCTGGTGGACAGCCCAGGTGTCCTGCTGGACACAGCAAGAAAATTTGTGGATTGCCATCCAGGCTTATACATGCAGTTTTTGGAGCAATGCAGGGACAAGGGGCGAATAGCGGATGGGCTGGAAATTGGAAAAGAGGCCATACCCCGTATTTTGCTGAACAGGCAGGTGCGGAGTGAAGTGGCTTTGGTAACGGCGGAGTTTTCCTTGCAGATGGAAGACAGGGATGAGGCGGAGCACTGCTGGTATGAATCATTCCGTGCTGTCCCAAGCGTGGTAAATTACCTCCGGTTGGTGCTGGAAGCCAGAGATTATGGGAAATGGCAGAAAGCAGCAGAAAGGGTGTTCCGGGGAGCTGTTCCTGATGATATGCTGGGGAGCAGGGAACAATACCAAGGCAGTTATGTGTATGAGTCCCTGCTGTTTTTTAGCGGCAGCATCCAGCAGATGGTATCAGAGGGCATGAGGGAGAAGCAGGCCTTGGGATGGTCAGGCACTTTTATGAAGGAAGGCATGGCGCTGCTGTTTTTATATCTCTATCGTGGAGAAGAACTTTCCGTGGGATGCAGGCAGATGTGCAAAAATTATATGGATTCCAGTTCCTTTGATGCAAAAAGTTATTTCAAAGGGACCTGCCGGGGCACAGAGTTGGAGGAACAGCAATTTTTCTGGGAGCGGTTCTGCAAGTGGCGGGAGCATGCCATCATGCCGGAGGAAGAAGCAAAGGACATGGTAAAGCGGCTGGAACATTGGGTAAAACTACGGGTGGCAGGCATTATGGAACATAACCGCAGGAACTATTATGGGGAATGTGCGGCCTTTGTAGCGGCATTAGGGGAAGTAGAGGAATCCCGGGGCGAGCCGGGCGCAAAGAAAAGAATCATGGAAGAATACCGAAGCGCCTATTCCCGCCGGACTGCTTTCCATCAGGAACTACGGGCATTTGGGATGGAGGACACGCGGAAGCGGAAGTAATAACTGCATGATGGAGGTGTGTCAAGGATTATGCTGATTTTACAACAAATGATTGTCCTTTTTTTGGTTATGCTGGCTGGATTTTTGGCAGAACAAAAAAAGATTCTGGATGAGGATACCTGCAAAAAAATATCCTGGATTGTGGTAAACATTGCCAATCCGGCTATGATTCTTTCCAGCGTGTCTGGCGGGAGCCGGATCCAGCCGGAGGAACTGGCGGTTACTGTCCTCATTGCCACCACTATGTTCCTGTGCCTGATACTGGCTGCGGCAGTCCTGCCCATGGCCTTAAGGGCAGAAAAATCCCAGTATGGGGTGTACCGGGTAATGACCGTATTTTCCAATATCGGGTTTATGGGCTTTCCCATTTTGTCTGCTTTGTATGGAAAAGAATCCCTGCTGTACGCGGCGCTGTTTGTGCTGGTTTATAATGTGCTGATTTATACGTATGGGATTCTGTGCCTGGACGCAAAGCAGGGGGATGGGGGAAAAAGCCAGAACCAGCTTCCGCCCAGCCATGCCAGGGAAAAAGGAAATTTCCAGGCCAGCCAGCCGCCATGCACAGGCAGCCGCAGGGCGGGCATTCTGGATGCCCTGAAAAAAATAGGGAACATTGGCGTGCTGGCAAGCCTTGGGGCATTAGCCTTGTATTTTGGGAATGTGCAGGTGCCAGATCTGTTTGTACAAGTGTTTGATATGTTTGCAAGCCTGACTGCGCCTTTGAGCATGATGGTGATTGGGGCGTCTTTTGGGCAGATGTCTTTTGGGGAACTGGTAAAGGATGTGCGGCTGTTGGCCTTTTCTGCCATTAAGCTTGTGGGGATTCCTGTGCTGGGCATGGCCGCCATTTCTAAATTTGTGGATAGCCAAACCTTGCTTGGTGTTTGCTTGGTTATGCTGGCAACCCCGGTAGGCAGCATGACGGCCATGCTTGCCCAGCAGTATAACTGTGACAGTGAGCTGGCATCCAAGGGCGTGGCTTTTACTACGCTTTTGTCGGTGGCAACTATCCCGGCGGTGGCGGCAATCTGCCGGGGACTTGGGATTGGGATGTAGGGATTCTCCTTGAAAATTTCACTTTTTCATAGTATACTAAGGGCAGAAAAAGAAAAGGATGAAACCATGCCAAAGGAAGAACAGAAATTAAAACCAGATACCGTGGTGAAAAATTATTGGAGGGACAATGGATTTCGCGAGAAAGGAGAAGCAGGTATGTGGGCAGTATTTGAAGAAACATGGGCAGAAGGCCGTGCAGAAGGCCGTGCAGAAGGCCGTGCGGAAGGCATCATTGAAGCCGGTTTTGAACTTGGCCTTTCCGAACATGATATTTTGGAACGGTTACAGGACAGGTTAAATATCCCTATGCAGAAGGCGCAGGAATATTTCAACATGTTTGGAAAACAGCCCGTATAACGGAGGGACATCCCATGAAACGCATTTCCTTGGAAGAATTGCTGCAGAAGCATCCCAATGATTCCTACCAGCAGCAGTATGCCCGCATTATGGAGTTATTGGGGCAGGGAAAGCTGAAACCAGTAAAAAATGCCGGGCACAACGGCAAGAAGCCAGCCTTATGCCTTTCTTACTGGCAGGCCAGTGGACCGGAGGCTGATTTTGCAGAACTGAAAGAAGAATTAAAATACCATTTAGAGCCAATGATTTCCGTCAGCTATTACCTTTCCCATCTGGAAGAATACCAAAAAGACAGGCAGTGGGTGCAGATGTTAAACACATACCTGAAAGAAAACCGCCATCTGCTCAAGCAGCCCATTTCCGTCAACGAACGCAGCTTTGAAATCTTTCGCCGGGAGAAATTCTTCACAAGGGAGCAAGGCCTTAAAATCTTAAAACGGTGCGGCTTAGGGCCAGAGTCTTTCAACATGTACGAAACGGCAGAGCCATTTGCCTATTATTCAAATACAAGAAAGGTTCCCCAAAATTTGCTGATTCTGGAAAATAAGGATACCTTTTTTAGTATGCGCAGGTTCCTGCTGGCAGGCAGCGCCCATATATTCGGAACGGAAATAGGGACTTTAATTTACGGCGCAGGGAAACGGATTGTGAAATCTTTCCAGGATTTTGGCCTGTCTGCGGAGCCTTACATGAAAGCAGAAGGGAACCGGTTTTACTATTTTGGGGATTTGGATTATGAGGGAATCGGCATTTATGAAAGCCTTGCCGCTCAGTCTTTGGCGCATCATAAGCTGGTTCCTTTTCTGGCAGCATATCAGGCAATGCTCGCAAAGGCAGCGAAATCGGGCAGGCTGCCAGACGCCAAGGAATTCCAGAACCAGAACATAAGCGGAGCATTTTTTTCCTATTTTTCGAAAGAAGCAGCGAAGCAGATGCAAAGGGTTTTGGAAAAAGGCCAGTACATCCCCCAAGAGATTTTAAATACCAAAGACTTTATGGCAGAAGGATAAAGCAGCCAGTATTTTGCTGGACCAATACATAAGATTTTCCAAAGAGGAGCGCCTATGCAATTTGAATTTTTAAAGCATTTCCCCCGCAGAATGAAAAATGTCGGCCTATACGCCGTCCTAGTACAAAACAGTATCCAGAAGGCCACATGGAAAAAATACAAATTCCAGACAATGGATGAGCAGTTCAACATGATTTTCACCGTCCTCCTGTACATTATGGAGCAATCCTTGAGGGAGGAACGCTGCACCATGGACGATATCGGTGCCTATATTGATACCATCAATATGCAGTATTTCCAGAAACCCATGGACTTTGAGGACTGCCGTGCGTTGGGTGATTTTATTGTCAACGTCATTCTTTCCAATGAGGGGAAGGTGATGCATTTTTCAGGTTTCCATTTTGAGCAGAAAGCCTATCAGGAGATGAACATCAGCTATGTGGCGAACCGGGTGGTGTACAGCGAGCAGGATGTGAAGCGCACTTCTTATTATCTGACGGATGACGGCTATAATCTTCTTTTATCCACACTGGAAATTGAAAATAACATGAAGCTTACCATCCACGAAATGATTTTCCAGATGCATTTGGAAAAACAAAACTACGACAAAGCAGTGGATGAAATCAAGAATGTATTCAACCTGCTGCGCATCCAGCTTCAGAAAATTCAGGAGGCCATGGGGAAAATCCGCCGGAATGCATTGAATTATTCTGTAAAGGACTATCAGGAAATTTTAAATGAAAATCTGGAAACCATCAGCGATACCAAGCAGAAATTCCAGAATTACAGGGAACTGGTGAAAAGCCGGGCAAAAGAGCTGGAGGAATCCAATATCAACGTGCGCAGGCTCACAGAAAAAGAGGAGGAAAAGCTAAACCATCTGAAGGAAATTGAGCACTACTTAAACCGCACCATAGACGAGCACCAGAAAATTTTAAGCAGCCACTTTGACTTAAAATCCCTGTATACCAAGGAACTGGAAACTTTATCCCGGATGTCCTTCATCCAGCGGTTTCCCCTGAGGACAGAGCTGTATGACAAAATTTTGGAATATCCAGACGCTTTGGAGCATCTGGAATATTTCCTGCGCCCCCTCTTTTGCCAGGAAGTTGGAAAAACCTATAATTTAAACCGGGCGTTCCAGCTGCAGAGGCCTATCCGTGGAAAAAAAGAAACAGACACAGCAGAACCTTTGGATTTTGATGCCAGTGCATGGGAGCAGGAACAGGAATTACTCCGCAGGGAAAAGCTGCGCCGTTACGAGCAGAGCCTGGCCTGCCTTCTCCGCCATGCCTCCTCCAAAGGGGAAATTTCCCTGGAAGAAATTTCTGCCCAAACCAAGGGCGAAGACCTGGAAACCTTAATCCCCAACGTAGGGATTTTCAAGGAAATCATGGTGGAACTTATCCGCAATAAAGAAATTGACATCCCAGCCCTCAGAAAAGAGCAGAGCGAATATATCCAAGAACAGTCTGGGGAATTCCAGCTAAACCTGGTCCTCCTCCACCTCACAGGCAATTGCCGTGAATTCCTTAATATTACGCAAATCCGCACCTACCGGCTAGAGGATGGAAAAGTAGTAATTTTCCAGGATGTCCCAGACGAAACTGGAACGGATAAAACCATCCGCTGCTCTAATGTTCTGTTTCAGATAGTAAAAGAGGAGTAAACATCTCTCAATACACAGGCAATGCAGGGCGGCTCTGCATTGCCGTCCGTCCCCAAAGGCTATATTAAAAAGTACCATACCAAACAAAGGAGGAACCCCACCATGTCCTATGAGTCCGAAGAAATCCGCCAGAGCCAGGAAATTTTCTACTACCTGCTGGAACACCATGAACTGCAGGAGGAAGAAGAACAGTCCCTGTTCCGGGCATACGCCGAACAGGAATCCGTCCAGAACTTAGTAAAATCCCAGGGGGAAATCGCCCTGTGCAACATCGAACGGTATGGCAGCGTCATCTACCTGATCCCAAAGGAAGAAAACCATTTCCTGGGCTTTTCCAAGCCCCAGTTAAAAGCCATCCTGTGCAAATCCACAGGCACTGACAAGGATTACTACCTGTCCCAGTTTGTGGTCCTGACATTGCTGGTGGAATTTTTTGACGGGCAGGGGAGCAGCAGCAAATCCCGGGAATATATCCGGGTAGGGGAACTGCAGAACTGCATTTCCAAGCGGCTGAAGGAAGGAGCCCAGAATGTCCCGCCAGAAGATGAGGAACGGGCTGGCATTGCATTTTCCAATATGATGGAGGCCTACGAGGCCCTGAAGTCAGACGAAAAATCCACCCGGGCAAAGACTACCAAGGAAGGGTTCCTGCACCATATCCTGATGTTTCTGCAGAAGCAGGGGCTGATTGATTATGTGGAGCAGGACGAAATGATAAAGACCACAAGGAAACTGGACAGCTTTATGGACTGGAACCTGTTAAACCAGAACAATTACCAGAGAATCCTGAAGGTATTAGGAGAACACCATGAGTAAAATCAATGCGGTAAGACTGATCAATGTCAATTACAACAATAACAATATAAGGATTAGCGATGAAACGTTCCATTTCAATGGGGAGAGCACCCTTTTGTCCCTGCGAAACGGGGGCGGGAAATCCGTGCTGGTGCAGATGATGATGGCGCCTTTCGTCCACAAGCGTTACCGGGATGCCAAGGAACGGCCCTTTGAAAGCTATTTTACCACCAATAAGCCTTCCTTTATCCTTGTGGAGTGGGCATTGGACCAGGGGGCCGGCTATGTGCTGGCGGGGATGATGGTACGCAAATCCCAGGAAGGGGAAGAAGGCAGCGGGGAAGGCCTGGAACTGGTGAATTTCATCAGCGAGTATCAGGAGCCCTGCCTGCAGGATATCCACCATCTGCCTGTGGTAGAGAAAGGGAAACGGCAGGTTGTCCTTAAAAATTTTGCTGCATGCCGCCAGTTGTTTGAGGGATATAAAAAAGATCATTCCCTGAAATTTTATAGCTTTGACATGAATAACAGCGCCCAGTCCCGGCAGTACTTTGACAAGCTGCTGGAGTACCAGATTAATTACAAAGAGTGGGAAACGATTATTAAAAAAGTAAACCTGAAGGAATCCGGCCTGTCCGATTTGTTTTCTGACTGCAAGGATGAGAAAGGGCTGGTGGAAAAATGGTTTTTGGACGCAGTGGAGCAGAAGCTGAACAAAGAGAAAAACAGGATGAAGGAGTTCCAGTCCATTCTGGAAAAATATGTCGGCCAATACAAGGACAACCAGTCTAAAATCAAGCGGCGTGACGCAATCCGTGCATTTCAGGAGGAGGCAAAGCGGATTAGGGAACAGAACCAGAAGTATCTTAAGAGTGAAGCCAGCGTACACGCACAGGAAAACAAGATTGCCGCCTTCCGGCAGGAATTGGAACTGCTGTACCAGCAGGTAAATGCGAAGGAGCAGGAAAACCACAGGCTGACAGAGGAATTAAAGCAGGAACTTTCCCGCCTGAATTATGAAAAGCTGTCGGAGGAATACTACCAGTTGGCAGAGCAGAAAAAATTCCATGCAGGAAACCGGGAAATGATTGGGCTGGAAATGGAAGGGCTGCAGCGGGAACTGGAAAACATCCGCCGGACGCTGCGCTTATTCTTTTGCGCAAGGCAGCAGGAGGCCGTGGACGAGGAGAAGTCCGAATGGGATTTGGCTTGCCAGCAGCTTGCGGTGGCAAAGGGGCAGGATAAGGATTTGGAGCCAGAGCGGAACCAGATAGGGCTTCTCTTACGCAGCCATTTCCAATCTGCATTGGCTGAAACAGGAAAGCGCCTAGCCGACAACCAGCAATGCAGGGAAGAAACCATGGGGCAAATCCAGCAGGAACAGGAGCTGCTGGCCGGGCTTGAGGAGGAGCTTAGGGAAAATGCACGGCAGGCCGGGGAGTTAAAAACCCGGGTTGGCGGCTACAGCAGGCAGGAGAACCAGTTCAATGTCCGCTACCAAGAACAGCTTGTGCGGAATATCCTTGGGGAATATGAGCCGGGCAGCCTGGAAATTTTCGGGGACACCTGCCAGAAGGCATGGGAAGAAGAAACAAGGAAAAAAGCATCAAAGAGCCGGGAACTGGAACAGGCCAAAAGCAGGAGGACCAGCTTGGAGCACAGCCTGCTCCGCAAAAATGAAGAAAAAGCATTTGCCATTGCAGGGAAAAAACAGCAGGAACAATTGCAGGAAGTATATGAACAGGAGCTTTTAAAGCGCAGGGATATTTTAACCTATCTGGGATTGGACGAATCCGCTTTATTGGAAGAAGAAAAGATTTTACAGGCCGCAGGGCATAAGCTTCTGGAACTGGAAAACCTCCGCCGGAACTTGGAAAAAGAAGAAAATGAACTCCAAAAGGAATACCAGAAGCTTACCGAGGGAAAAATCTTAGAATTGCCCAAAGAACTGGAAACTGAATTTGAAAAAGCCGGCATCCATATCGTGTATGGCATGGAATGGCTAAAAAAGAACGGATATTCCCAGAAAAAGAACCGGGAGCTGGTACGGAGCCACCCCTTTTTGCCTTATGCCCTGATACTGTCAGATGGAGAGGCAGAAAAATTGAAACAGCTTTCTGGCAGCATCCCCACCGGGTTCCCCATTCCCATCCTGCTGCGTAAGAATTTAGGGCAGAAAGCAAAAGGGCAAGCCAGCCCATTGGCAGATTTTTCTGATGTCCAGTTTTACCTTCTGTTTAATGAAAATCTTTTGGACGAGGAAAAATTGCGGCAGCTTGTGGCAGAAAAGCAGGGGCAAATCGAGAAAAAGCAAGAGCAGATTGCCATCAAAAAACAGGAGTACGGATCTTATTTCGCATGGCAGGAGCAGGTGAAGCACCAGCAGGTCCGCAAGGAAAATTATCAGGAAAACCAGCGGCAGATTCTGGCATTGGAAGAAAAAATCAAGGATTTGGAAAAAGAAACCCGCAGGTTCTCCCAAGAGCTTTCCAGCTTGCAGGAACAAATTTCCATGTTAGAAAAGGAAATCCGCACGGCAGAAAAGCAGATTGAGCATTTCAAACAAAAGGAACTGGATTTTTCCGAACTGTGCAGAGCCTATGAGGAATACCAAGAGCATTGCCGGCAGCAGGAAAAATGCCGGAAGGAAGAAATGCGCCTGACAGAAGGAAAGAAGCTGTCCAAGCTGAAGGAGGGAAAGCTCCAGGAGAAGCTTGTAACCCTTAGGAACCAGCAGGCAGGCTTGGAACGGATGCAGGAACGGCTGGATGGGCAGCTTTCCTTATACCGGGGCTATGGGGAAGCGGTGGATGGGGAAGGCCAAGCAGAAGTTTTGGCGCTGGCCCCAGAAAAAGTATCCGAACTGGAAGCCCGCTATCAGGCCATCACTGCCAATTTATCCCAAGAGATCCAGTCCCTGGAGGAGCGGGAGCAGAAATGCAGCAAGCGTTACCAAAAGGCTTGCGAGGAATTAAGCCACCTCTCCCAGAAATACCGCCTTTCCAAAGAGCAATGGCTGGAAATTTCCTACAGCCGCCGGGAAGAAACCCATCAGGAAACCCAGTTGGAAGACCGGGCCGGCAAACTGAAAGGAAAGGAAAGCCGCTGGAACGAGGAGGACAAGCAGGTAGCTTTGCTGATGCAGCAGATGGAAGGGCGCATCCGGCGCATGGCCGAAGAATGTGGGCAGGGACAGCCCCTGCCTAAGGAGGAAATCCGAAGCGAAGATTTCAAAGCCCGGAAAAACCAATTGGACTACCAAAGGAAGGAACTGGAACAGGACGGGAAACACTTGCAGGACCGCAGGAACAGCTACAATGAAACACTGACTGCCCTTGCAGAATACAGCGGGCTGCCCATCACAGAGCCAGTGGAATGGGAAGATGATTTTGAAGATTTTGATACCCAGAGCCTCCGGAATTTCAAAGGGATCCTGCTTAGGGATTACAATCAGTACCGGGACGACAGGCAAAAGGCACAGGAGCAGCTTGTCCATGTGCTGAACCAGATGGTGCGCTTGGAGCAGTTCCAGGAGGATTTCTACCAGAAACCGCTGGAAGCCATGCTGGAGCTGTCCGGGGACGCCGGGCAGGTACAGCGGCAGCTAGACACCACGGTTCAGTCCTACCAGAGCCTGATGGAAAAACTGGAAGTGGACATTTCCCTTGTGGAAAAGGAAAAAAGCAAAATTGTGGAGCTTTTGGAGGAGTATGTGCAGGAGGTCCACAAAAACCTAGGGAAAATAGACCATAATTCCACCATTTCTATCCGGGAACGCCCGGTGAAAATGCTGAAAATCCAGCTTCCCCCATGGGAGGAAAACGAAGGCCTTTACCGTTTAAGGCTGGAAGATTTCATAGACGGCCTGACCCAGAAGGGCCTTGCAATTTTTGCACAGAATGAAAATGCCGGGGAGTATTTCGGTACCCAGATGACAACCAGGAACCTCTATGACACGGTGGTGGGGATTGGGAATGTGCAGATCCGCCTTTACAAAGTGGAAGAACAGCGGGAATACCCCATCACCTGGGCGGAGGTTGCAAGGAACTCCGGCGGGGAAGGGTTCCTGTCTGCGTTTGTCATCCTTTCAAGCCTGCTTTATTTTATGCGCAGGGACGATACGGACATTTTTGCAGACCGGAATGAGGGCAAGGTGCTGCTGATGGACAATCCCTTTGCCCAGACCAATGCTTCCCACCTGTTAAAGCCCCTGATGGAAATGGCAAAAAAGACCAACACCCAGCTTATCTGCCTGACGGGCCTTGGCGGGGAGTCCATTTATAACCGGTTTGACAATATTTATGTGCTGAACCTCGTTGCCGCCAGCATACGGCAGGGGACACAGTACTTAAAAGGGGAGCATATGCGTGGGAACGAGCCGGAAGAGCTGAGCGTGGCACAGATTGAGGTGGTGCAGCAGGGGCTGCTGTTTTAATCTTATAGGAAAGGCCTTGTCACGCTAAAGCGTGAAAGTATCTTTCCTATAGAATTGAGCGGATTGACAAACCTGCAATTATTTTGTATGATAAAGGGACTTTATCGGTTTAAAGTGCGAAAAGACAGAACATGGAGGGATAAGGAATGAGCGCAGAACAATGCAATAAAAGAACTTTAATGGACTACTGCCCCGACATCAAGGTTGTGGACTGCACGCTCCGGGACGGGGGGCTTGTCAATAATTTTGCCTTTACGGATGAATTTGCCCGGGATTTGTATGAAGCAAACATCAAAGCAGGGGTGGACTATATGGAATTTGGCTACAAGGCCTCCAAGGAGCTGTTCGACCCCAACAAATTTGGCAAATGGAAATTCTGCGATGAGAAGGATATCCGCGCCATTGTGGGGGAAAATAAGTCCCCCTTGAAGATTTCCGTGATGGCGGATGTGGGCCGCTGCGACTACAAAAAGGACATCCTCCCCAGAAAAGACAGCGTCATTGACATGGTGCGGGTGGCAACCTATATCCACCAAATCCCTGCTGCGGCTGAGATGATTGACCACCTGAAAAAGAAGGGCTATGAGGTAACGGTAAATATTATGGCTGTGTCCAAAGTCAATACGGACGATTTATATGCAGGGCTGGACCTCCTTGGGAGAAGCTCCGTAGACACCATTTACCTGGTGGACAGTTTCGGCTCCTTTTACCCGGAGCAGATTACCAAGCTGTCCCAAAAGTACGTGGAAGTGGCAGAAGCTTATGGAAAAAACGTGGGGATACACACCCATAACAACCAGCAGCTTGCCTTTGCCAATACCATTGAGGGCTGCCGCATGGGCGTCAGCCTTTTAGACGCCACTGTCAGCGGCATGGGGCGGGGCGCCGGGAACTGCTATATGGAATCCCTGCTCAGCTTCCTGAAAAACCCAAAATACGACGAAATCCCAATTATCCGCTTTGTGGAAAAACATATGCTGAAGTTAAAGGCGGAAGGGACTGTCTGGGGTTACGACATCCCCTACCTTGTAACGGGGATTCTAAACAGCCATCCTTCTGCCGCAATTAAATTCATCAAGGAAGAAAGGACGGATTACTGCAGCTTTATGCAGGAGCTGCTGGATTTGGAATAGGGTTTTCCGGGCATTTCAAAAAAGTGCTGGTATTTTCCCAGGAAGTGTGATATAATTCCAAAATGAGTGTAAGTTAGGGCATTAGGCTTTTATTCCCGCGCCCAGCGCGCAAGGCAGCCAAGCCTCATGTTTCGGAAAATGCATATTTGCCCGTTTTGTTTCGTGAAAAGGATATTAGGATTACCATATATATTTAAGGAGGAAGTAGCAAGAATGAGCGTACAGGTAGAAAATTTGGAGAAGAATATGGCAAAACTCACCGTTGAGGTTCCTGCAGAAGAATTGGAAAAAGCAATTCAGGCAGCATATATGAAACAGAAAAGCAGGATTAACCTTCCTGGGTTCCGGAAGGGGAAAGTGCCAAGGCATATGATTGAGAAAATGTATGGGCCTGAAATTTTTTATGAAGAAGCAGTGAACATCATTCTTCCCAAAGAATACCCGAAGGCAGCAGAAGAATCCGGCCTTGAGATTGTATCCCGCCCGGACATTGACGTAGTGGAATTAGAGAAAGGGAAAAATTTCATTTTTACTGCGGAAGTAGCAGTGAAGCCGGAAGTTACATTGGGGAACTATCTTGGCGTTTCCGTAAAGAAAGCAGATGTTTCCGTATCCGAGGAAGAAATAAACGCTGAAGTTGAAAAAGAGCGGAAAGGCAATGCAAGGATGGTGGCAGTAGAAGGCCGCCCAGCGCAGGAAGGCGATACGGCAGTTATTGACTATGAAGGGTTTGTGGACGGCGTTGCATTTGAAGGCGGGAAAGACGAGAATTTTGCGCTGGTGCTTGGCTCACACACCTTTATTGATACATTTGAAGAACAATTAATCGGCAAGAATGCCGGGGACGAGGTAACGCTGGACGTCACCTTCCCAGAAGATTACCATTCATCGGAAGTGGCTGGGAAGCCGGCGGTATTCCAGGTAAAAATCAATGAAATCAAGGCTGAGGAGCTCCCGGAACTGGACGATGAATTTGCACAGGACGTATCAGAGTTCGACACCCTGGAAGAATACAAAGGCAGCGTGAAGGAAAAACTGGCGGAACGCAAAGAAAATGAAGCAAGGCGCCAACGGGAAAATGAGGTTATTGAAAAAATCATTGCGGATTCCCAGATGGAAATCCCGGACGCAATGGTTGATACCCAGACAGAAAACATGGTGGATGAGTTTGCAAACAGGATTGCGCAGCAGGGCCTGTCCATGGAGCAGTACGCACAGTTTACCGGCGTAACTGAAGAAAAACTGATGGAGCAGATGCGGCCGGATGCCCTGAAACGGATCCAGTCCGGGCTGGTGCTTGAGGCCATTGCAAAAGCAGAAAATATCCAAGTGTCCGAGGAGGACGTGGAGAAAGAGCTTGGGAACATGGCTGACATGTACGGCATGGAAGTTGAAAAGCTGAAAGAGATCTTTGGGGACAGCGAACGGGAAAATATGAAGAAGGATCTGGCAATCCAAAAGGCAGTTGACCTGATTGTAGAGAAGGCAGCAGAGGAAGCCTAAGGCTTCCGGGAATATCTGCGCCATATTATACCCTGGAGGCGGGCATATGTGTAAGGAGTAAGGAGGAAGATGGAATGAGTTTAGTACCCTACGTGGTGGAACAGACCAGCCGAGGAGAACGGTCTTACGATATTTATTCAAGGCTATTAAAGGACAGGATTATTTTTCTGGGGGAAGAAGTCAATGAAACGACAGCGGGGCTTGTAATAGCGCAGCTTCTGTTTCTGGAATCGGAAGACCCGGGAAAAGATATCCATTTGTATATCAATTCCCCAGGCGGCGTAGTAACTGCAGGGCTTGCAATTTACGATACCATGAACTATATCAAGTGCGATGTGGAAACCATCTGCATTGGGCTGGCTGCAAGCATGGGGGCATTTCTGCTGGCAGGGGGCACCAAAGGGAAACGCTTTGCCCTTCCAAATGCTGAAATCATGATTCACCAGCCTTCCGGCGGAGCCAAAGGGCAGGCAACAGATATTCAGATTGTTGCAGATAATATACTAAAGACCAAGAAGCGGCTGAATACCATATTATCTGAAAATACTGGAAAACCATATGACGTAATCGCGGCAGATACCGAGCGTGACAATTACATGTCAGCGGATGAAGCAAAGGAATATGGTTTGATTGATGGTGTAATTACAAACAGAAAGTAGAAATAAGGGGACAGCGCGCATATGCCACTGTCCCTTAAGTGCTCAAAATAGAAATGGATGAATGGGGTGAAGAAATGGCTGGAAGAATGGATGACAGGATCCGCTGCTCCTTCTGCGGAAAGACAGACGGGCAGGTGCGTAAATTGATCGCAGGCCCAAACGGGGCTTATATCTGCGATGAATGTGTAGATATCTGTGCAGAAATTATTGAGGAAGAATTAGAAGAAGAAGAAATGGTGCAGCCGGAGGTAGAAGAAATCAATCTTTTAAAGCCGGTGGAACTGAAAGCATTTCTGGATGAATATGTCATCGGGCAGGAAGAAGCAAAAAAGGTGCTATCTGTTGCAGTTTATAACCATTATAAGAGGATTCTGGCTCCGCCCAACCTTGGGGTGGAATTACAGAAAAGCAATATCCTGATGCTTGGGCCCACAGGGTGCGGCAAGACCCTTTTAGCCCAGACACTGGCAAGGATCCTGAATGTGCCTTTTGCCATTGCAGATGCCACTGCCTTGACGGAGGCAGGCTATGTGGGCGAGGATGTGGAAAATATTTTGCTTAAGATTATCCAGGCAGCAGAGTACGATATTGAACGTGCCCAGCGTGGGATTATTTATATTGACGAAATTGACAAGATTACCAGAAAATCAGAAAATCCTTCCATTACCCGGGACGTGTCCGGGGAAGGCGTGCAGCAGGCGCTTTTGAAAATTCTGGAAGGGACTGTGGCAAGCGTGCCGCCCCAGGGGGGGAGGAAGCATCCCCAGCAGGAACTGATACAGATTGATACCACCAATATCCTGTTTATCTGCGGCGGGGCATTTGAAGGGCTGGACAAAATCGTGGAAAACAGGATGGACCAGAAGTCCATGGGCTTTAATGCGGAAATTGCAGATAAGCGGGAGAAGGATTTAGGCGTCATCTTCAAACATGCACTGCCGCAGGATTTTGTAAAATTCGGCCTGATCCCAGAGTTTGTAGGGCGTGTCCCGGTAACGGTATCGCTGGAAGCTTTGGATAAGGCGGCGCTGGTGCGTATCCTGAAAGAGCCGAGGAATTCCCTGCTCCGCCAGTACCAGGCGCTGTTTGAGCTGGATGGGGTTTCCCTGAACTTTGACGAGGATGCCATAGAAGCGATTGCAGAAAAGACGTTAAAGCGTAAAACAGGGGCGAGGGGGCTCCGGGCAATCGTAGAGAAAGTATTGATGGATTTGATGTACCGTGTCCCATCGGATGAATCCATTACACATTGCAATATCACGAAGGCAGCCGTGGAGGATGCCCAGGAAGTGGAGATTGCGTACGGCAGTTTAGGGAAGTCGAAATCTGCCTGAGGAGAGATAACATGAAGGAAGAGTACAGAAAAGTTCCAGCAGTGGCACTACGGGGAATGGCGATACTCCCCGGTATGGTGGCACATTTTGATGTGAGCAGAAACCGGTCTGTCCGTGCGCTGGAAGCAGCCATGATGGATGACCAGATGGTATTTCTGGTAACACAGAAAAACGTAGAAAAAGAAGATCCGGAACTGGAAGATTTATATACTGTTGGGATTATTGCAGTTATTAAGCAAGTCATTAAGATGCAGAACAATGTGGTGCGGGTGCTGGTGGAGGGAGAAACCCGCGCCCGTCTGCTGTCCATGGAACAGGAAGAATGCCTTCTGGCAGAAGTAGAGCCGCTGCAGAGGGACGAGGAACTGATGGCGGTGGAAATCCAGGAAGCCATGCTGCGCGGCATACGGGAAACCTTTACCCGTTACTGTATGCTGAACCCAAAGCCGGGGAAAGAGCTGGCAAGGCAGATGATAGAAATTACAGATTTGGATAAGCTGCTGGACCATATTGGCAATAACCTTCCGGTAGGGTACGAGCAGAAGCAGCGGATTCTGGAAGCAAATTCCCTGCAGGAACGGTATGAAACCTTGATGATCATTTTGCTGAATGAAATCAACATCATCCAAATCAAGACGGAGTTCCAGACAAAAGTCAAGGAAAAAGTCGATAAAAACCAGAAAGAATACATCCTGCGGGAGCAGATGAAGCTAATCCGGGAGGAACTTGGGGAAGACAACACCATTTCGGAAGCAGAGCATTATCAGGAGGAAACCAACAAGCTGGAAGCAGATTCTGAGGTTAAGGAGAAGCTGGAAAAAGAGATTGAACGGTTTAAAAGCGTGTCCATCAATTCCTCGGAAAGCGCAGTTATCCGCGGCTATATTGAAACCCTGCTGGAGCTGCCCTGGAATAAGGTGTCTAAGGATAACCGGAATCTGGAGGATGCAGAACGGATTCTGGACGAGGACCATTACGGCATGGAAAAGGTTAAGGAACGGATGCTGGAATTTCTGGCAGTGCGGAACCTGACAAAAAAAGGGGACAGCCCCATTATCTGTTTAGTAGGCCCGCCGGGAACCGGGAAAACCAGCATAGCAAAATCCGTGGCCCGCGCCTTGGACAAAAAATATGTGCGCATTAGCCTGGGGGGCGTAAGGGATGAAGCAGAAATCCGTGGCCACAGGAAAACTTATGTAGGGGCGATGCCCGGGCGGATAGCCAACGGGCTGAAAAATGCCGGGGTGAAAAACCCCCTGATGCTTCTGGATGAGATTGATAAAATCAGCACCGATTACAAAGGGGATACGGCGTCAGCTTTGCTGGAAGTATTAGACAGCGAGCAGAACAGCAAGTTCCGGGACCATTATGTGGAGCTGCCCTTGGACCTGTCCGAGGTATTGTTTATTGCCACGGCCAATTCCCTCCAGACCATCCCGAAGCCTTTGCTGGACCGTATGGAAATTATTGAAGTCAGCAGCTATACGGAAAATGAGAAAGCCCATATTGCAAGGGAGCACCTGATTGCAAAGCAGATGGAAAAGAACGGATTGAAAGAAGGGCAGATTTCTATTAGCGACCGTGCGTTGGAACGGTTAATCCGGGGCTACACAAGAGAAGCAGGCGTGCGGAACCTGGAACGTAAAATCGGGGAAATCTGCCGGAAAGCGGCAAGGGTTATTTACCAGGAAAATAAAAGAAGCGTTAAAGTATCCGAAAATAGTTTAGAAAAACTGCTGGGAAAAGAAAAATATAATTATGACTTAATTAATGAATCTGACGAAATTGGGATTGTGCGCGGGCTGGCTTGGACAAGCGTAGGGGGCGATACCCTCCAGATTGAAGTAAACATTATGCCTGGGAAAGGGGAATTCCAGCTTACGGGGCAGCTTGGGGATGTCATGAAGGAATCTGCCAAAGCTGGTATCAGCTATATCCGTTCCGTCAGCGGGGAATACCAGATTGGAAAAGAATTTTTCCAAGAGTGGGATATCCATATCCATATCCCAGAGGGGGCGGTCCCGAAAGATGGGCCTTCCGCCGGGATTACCATGGCTACCGCAATGCTTTCTGCCATTACCAAACGCAGGATCCGCAAAGATGTGGCAATGACTGGTGAAATTACCCTCCGCGGCCGGGTTCTCCCTATTGGCGGTCTGAAAGAGAAAATCCTTGCGGCAAAAAATGCCGGCATAAAAACCGTCTGCGTGCCTAAGAAAAATGAGCCGGATGTGGCGGAGATTGCCCAGGAAATCAAGAAAGGCCTTGAGATTGTCTTTGTAGAGAATATGGAGCAGGTGCTTAAGGCAGCATTGGTACCGGAATGAGAGAAAAGCTGCAGGAGGGCAGTCCAGCCCATGGGACTGATACCATAGACAGCTTAAGGGGATAACAGGCGGGGCTTGGGAAGTGAGGTAAAGAATGGTAATAAAGACAGTAGAATTGGAAACCGTGTGTGGGATCACAAGTAAACTGCCAGAAAATGAGAAACCAGAGGTAGCGTTTGCCGGGAAATCCAATGTAGGGAAATCCTCCCTTATCAACGGCCTGATGAACCGGAAATCCCTTGCCCGGACGTCGGCGCAGCCGGGGAAAACGCAGACCATCAATTATTATAATATCAACCAGCAGATGTATTTTGTGGATTTGCCCGGGTATGGCTATGCCAAAGTCCCCACCCGGGAAAAAGAAAAGTGGGGGAGGATGATTGAGAATTATTTGCATACTTCCCACCAGCTTAAGGCGGTGTTCCTGCTTATTGACATCCGGCACGAGCCGTCTGGCAACGACAGGCAGATGTACGAATGGATTGTTTACCATGGCTTTGACCCGATTATCATTGCCACCAAGCAGGATAAGCTGAACCGCAGCCAGATTCCGAAACACATTAAGATGATACGGGATGGCCTGCATGTAAAGCCCGGGACCTACGTATTTCCTTATTCCGCCCTGACGAAGCAGGGCAGGGACGAGATCTGGGCATTTATCGACGGGATGCTTGGCTTTGCGGAGGAAGTTCCGGAAGATGGGAACAGCTTTTTGCAGGGCAGGGAAGGGGACGGTTCCCCAACTGCAGGGGATGCCATGCAGGAGGGGCAAGAGGAAGCATCTGGGCAGGAAAATGAAGAAAATGCTGGGACGCAGGAGCCTTCGCCGGAACAAGAGGGCGGGCAGGCCAAAACCCGGACGAGGAAACCAAGGAGGAAAGCTGGGGACCTTCCGAAAAAACTGAGGAAAAAGAAAGAAGAAAAACTGTTGGGACCCGCCGGAAAAAAGAAAAAGAATAGCCCTGCAAAAACAGGAGGGAAGCGTGGGAAAAAATAAATATCTGTTTGTACTTTGGATGCTGCTTGCCATAACTTTGGCAGGCGGTATTTTTACGGGGATCTATGTAAAGTCAGGAAACCAGGATGGGGATGACGGGAAAATACAGGTTGTCACTTCGTTTTATCCAGTCTATATTGCCGCAAAAAACATTGTGGAAGGAAGCAAAGGGGTGGCGTTGGAAAATTTAAGCGAGCCCCAGACAGGGTGTATGCATGATTACCAACTGACGCCGCAGGATATGATTATGCTGTCAAAGGCAGATTTATTTCTTGTGAATGGCGGCGGAATTGAAAGCTTTTTATCGGATGTAGGGAAATCGTATCCAGAGCTTTCTATCCGGGCGGCGGCGGAAGGCCTTTCCTTGTTGGAAGAATCCGGCCAAGGGAGCGGAGGCCATTCCCACGGTGAGGAACGCCCTTCTGGTGATGCAGTTGTTACGGAGGGGGATTTCTATGGAATTAACGCCCATGGTTGGATGGATACCGGAATTTATATAGGAATGGTAAAGAATATTGCAGATTTTATCAGTGAAGCAGATAAAGGGAATCAGGAGCTTTATCAGGAAAATGCAAAAGCTTATTGTGAAAAGATAGAACGCCTTTCTGCCCAGATAGAGGAATTGGAAAAAGAATTAAAGGGAGATATAACAAATGGGAGGTTTACGGGAAAGAATATCGTGATTTTCCATGAAGCGTTTGCCTATGTAGCGGAGCAATATGGCCTGACAGCCGTTTATTGCCTGGACTTGGATGAAGAACGTCAAGTCAGCGCCGGGGAAGTGGCGGACTTGCTGGAGGAACTCACTGAGAACCATGTTTCCGTTGTGCTGGCGGAAGAACTATATGGGAAAGATATGGGGGAAACGGTAGAACAGGAAACAGGCTGCAATGTGTATTACCTTGATACACTGGTACGGGGGGATTACGGGGCAGACAGTTATTTGAAGGCTATGCAGAAGAATATTGATATTATGCGGGAAGCGCTGCAATAGTTTCTGCCTGCAGGCAATAGGGAAAATAGCTTTTACATGGGCATTAGGCGTTTGGAATGGGAGGTGGGAACTTGCGTAAAATGATTAAGCCCTGCGGGCTCCACTGCATCAAGGTAAAGCACCTTGGGGTAACCTTGGGGCAGCAGGTAATTTTGGAGGATATTAACCTGCATATCCACTGCGGGAGCCTGAATGTGGTGGTAGGCAGGAACGGCGCCGGGAAATCTACTTTTATCCGGGCTGTCTTAGGGGAAACGCCCCATACAGGGACCATTGAGTTCAAAGACCGGGAAAATGGCCGCATCCAGAAGCTGAAGATGGGGTATGTCCCCCAGTCGCTGAACATCGAAAAGCAGACGCCAGTCAGCGTTTACGACATGATAGCATCCTACCACAGCAACCTTCCGGTATTTCTGGTGAAAAGCAGGAAAATGCAAGAAAAAATTCTGGAGTGCCTGAATATTTTTGAAGCGGGCTATCTGCTGGACAAGCAGGTCTGCAACCTTTCTGGCGGGGAACTGCAGCGGGTGCTCCTTTCCATGGCAATTATGGATTCCCCTAACCTGCTTCTGCTGGACGAGCCGGTATCTGGGATTGACCAGAACGGGATGGAACTGTTCTACCAGACGATTTACCAGCTTAAGGTGGACTATGACCTTGCCATTATCCTGATTTCCCATGATTTGGACTATGTAAAACGGTATGCGGATAAAGTAATCCTGCTGGATAAAACCATTTTGCGGCAAGGCAATGCAAAGGAAGTGTTCCAAAGTGAGGAATTTGCAGAGGTATTTCAGGTAAAGTAAAGGAGGGAAGGCAAATGGGGATGTTCGCATGGCTGCAATATGATTTTATGAGGTTTGCGTTTCTGGCAGTGCTGATTATTACGCCCTTGTTTGGGCTGATGGGAACTATGGTTGTCAACCGGAAAATGGCCTTTTTTTCTGATGCGCTGGGGCATTCTGCTTTGACAGGGATTGCGGTTGGGGTCGTGCTTGGGGTGGGAAATACAGACTTTTCCATGGCGGTATTTGCCATTGTATTTGCCTTGCTGCTGAACCAGATTAGCAGCCGGGTAGCAGCTTCTACCGATACGGTTATTTCCGTCTTTTCCTCCTGCAGCATTGCCATCGGGCTGGCGATTTTATCCAAGGGAGGGAATTTCAGCAAATATTCCAGCATCCTGGTAGGGGATATCCTGAGCATTACGCCCAAAGAAATCGTATCCCTTGTGTTTATTTTCGCAGTAACCCTTGTGTTTTGGCTGTTTTGCTTTAATAAGCTGCTGGCAGTCAGCCTGAACCGGACGCTGGCAGGGAGCCGCCATATTTCCGCGGCATGGATGGAAAACCTCTTTGCAGTCCTGACGGCGCTGACTGTTATGGCGTCCATCAAATGGGTAGGGATCCTGATTATCAATGCCCTGCTGATCCTCCCGGCGGCGTCTGCCCGGAATATTTCTGAAAATATGCGGGAATACCATTTCTTTTCTGTCTTATTTTCCATGTTTTCCGGTGTGCTGGGGTTAATAATTTCCTATTTTGTAAATGTGGCTACAGGGCCTGCCATTGTGATCCTTGCTTCTGCCATTTATTTTACTACTTATGTATGGGGGAGGAAACATAACCTGTAAGGCAATTTCAAAGAGCGGTGTTGCCTAAACCTGCCAGAAGGATTTTTTCCTGTCCTTTACGGGCGGATGGTTTTATGGTAAAATGCCCATAGGCATTATATAGAAAGGACGCGCCAAGGGCGCAGAAACCATGAGTGAAAAAATTTTAGCAGTAGCAGCAGGACACGAAATTACAGAACAGGAGCTGAACAATTTAATCAGCAATTATCCGCCGGAGCAGCAGATTTATATGTCAAGCCCCCAGGCAAAACAGCAGGTATTAGACCAGCTAATTGCTTTCCACCTGTTCCATAAGATGGCAGTGGAGGAGGGGATTACCAAGTCCAAGGAGTATGAGGAACTGGTAGAAAAGGTAAAAGTGGAGCTTGCCAGCCATATGGCGGCTACCAGCGTAGTGGAGGGGATTCAGGTCACCGAAGAAGCAGAGCGGGAATTTTATAAGGAAAATCAGGATGCCTTCCAGGAGAAGGCGCAAGTCAGCGCAAGGCATATTTTGGTGGAAACCGAAGAACAGGCGGAGCAGATAGCAGAAGAACTCACCCAAGGCCTTGGCTTTGCGGAAGCAGCCGGGAAATATTCCACCTGCCCTTCCAAGGAAAAAGGCGGCGATTTGGGCTGGTTTGGCAAAGGGCAGATGGTGCCGGAATTTGAAAAAGCAGCGTTCGGCGGGGAAATTGGCAAAACCGTTGGCCCGGTAAAGACCCAGTTTGGGTACCACCTGATTTTGGTGGAGGACAGGAAAGAAGCCAAGGCGCGCTCCTTTGAAGAAGTACAGGGCCAAATCCACCAGCAGCTTATCCAGGGGAAACAGCAGGCGGCTTACGACGCCAAGGTGAAAGAGCTGGAGGAAGCTTACGGGGTAGAGCGCAAAGAGTGGTAATATGGCAGGAAAGGTTCATAGGAGTTTGAGTTTCCCCATTTTTTACTTTATAGGAGATTGCGTCCTATAAAGCAAAATGCTCCGCAAGGATGCGCAGGGTCTGCCCCAGCGAAGCGAGGGTACTCGCACAAGAGGTAAAATATTGCTTTGCAATTGTGCTCGGCGCGCAAAGTGTCCAAGCCCCTCATGAGTGAGGGGAGGGGAGCTGAAGTGGGCTTGCCCACTTTGTTCTAATAGCCAATATGATAGTGCCAAAAGGTCTTGCTGCCTTTGGCACTATAAATCACAAAATGGGGAAACTCAAACCATAGGAGCAGCAATATGAAGCAGTCTACAAAATATTTGAAAATATTGGTAAACCTGCTGGTGGCATTGTTTACCATTGTGTGCCTTTGTTTTGTTTTTCCAAAGTTAATCGTTTTTTTCATGCCCTTTGTGGTGGGATGGATTATTTCCATGATCGCTAACCCGTTGGTGCGTTTTTTGGAAAAAAGGGTGAAGATTGTCCGAAAGCACGGCTCCATGATGATTATTATTGGTGTGCTTGCGGCCGTGATTGGGCTGGGATACCTTGGAGTTTCCCGGCTTTTTGTGGAAGCCGGGAACCTGATTGCCCACCTGCCCCAGATGTATGGGAACCTTCAGGAGGATTTCGAGGAAATCGGGCGGAACCTGGAAGTGTTCTACAGCCGCCTGCCGGAAGATACCCAGGAACAGCTCGCAGAAATCGGCTCGGACTTTACTGGTTACCTGGGCGGGCTGGTGCAGGCCATTGGGGAGCCAACCTTTGCGGCGGCAGGAAACTTTGCCAAAAATGTGCCTGCAACTCTGATTGCCATTATTATGAGCATCCTTTCCGCCTATTTTTTCACTGCGGAGCGGGACGCTATATTGGCAGAGGTGAAGAAGAATGTGCCTGCCAGCGTCTGGGACCGGGTTTCCGGGGTGATCTATGACTTAAAACGGGTGGTAGGAGGTTATTTCAAGGCCCAGTTCAAAATCATGGGAGTGGTCTATGTGCTTCTGGTAATTGGGCTTTTTATCCTGCATATGGACTATGTGCTGCTGGTAGCATTCCTGATAGCGTTTCTGGACATGCTGCCTTTTTTTGGGACAGGGACGGTGCTGTGGCCCTGGGCTGCCATCAAAATTCTTTCCGGCGACTACCGGATTGCGGTGGGGCTGATTATCCTCTATGCAGTCACCCAGATTGTCCGGCAGGTTATCCAGCCGAAGATTGTAGGGGACACCATTGGCATGAACCCGCTGGCAACGCTGATTTTTATGTATATTGGGTATAAAGTCAGCAGCATTGGAGGGATGATTGTTGCAGTCCCAGTCGGCATGATATTGATAAACCTCTATCAGTCCGGGGTGTTTGACAACCAAATCCGGTGCATCCGGGAATTGGTAAACGATATCAACGAATTTCGGAAGTTTTAGGGGCAGCAGCCCCCAAGATTCTTTCGCCCTGCCTGCATATGCCTTGGAAAAGGTCACCCTTCCCTGTGCTTTCCCAGCAGCAAAGCCAAAGCTCCGGCCGCCATCATCCCCTGGCTGAACAGCAAGCCCCACAAATACCCTTTAATCCCAGCCACAGGGATCACAAACAGCACAAACCCAATCCGTATGCCAAGCCCCAGCACATTCAGAAAAAAAGTGGAAGTAGTCCGGCCCAGCCCGTTCAGGATGCTGTGGAGGGTTGTGGAAAGGTACAAAAATGGGCAAATCCAGCCTAAAATCACAATAAATGTCCCAGCCAGATCATTTCCAAAGAGGAATCCCCCCATCCATTTCCCAAGGGCCAAAAACATCATCGTGCACCCGAACCCAAGGAGCAGGCTAAAAAAGCAGGTCCGTTTAATCAGCGTCAGGATGTAGCGGAAATCCTTTTTTTCCTGCGCTTCTGCAATGGCAGGGAGGAGCATTACGGATACGGAGTTTGTCAGTACCGATGGGAACAGCACCATAGGCAGCGCCATGCCGGTAAGGATGCCGTAGACGCTTAAGGATTCCGAGGGGGAGTAGCCATATTGGCGCAATTGCCCGGGAATCATGACGGCTTCCATGCTTTGCAGCAGGTTTACAAGGACACGGTTTGCGCTTAAGGGCAGGGACATGCAGAAAATTTGCCGGAGGGCCAACAGGCGGCTGCCCCGGTTTTTTTTCCGCCGCAGGAAGCTGACGGAAAATAAGGTAGCGGCAATTTCCCCTACAACCATGCCCCAAATTATCAGGTTTAGGGAGATGGACTGGTGTTTTTCCATGGAAATCTCAAAAAACAGCCACACGCTGGCTACCCGCGCCGCCTGCTCCAGAAGCTGGGATGCCGCAGGCACAAATGTTTTTTTCAGCCCATAGAAATAGCCGTTGATACAGGCGTGGACTGCTGCAAAGGGGATGGTAAGGGCAAGGATTTCAAGGAGCGGGGCGCACCGGGGTTCTTCCAGGAACTGGGCCGCAATCAGGCCGGAAAACCGGTAGAGGAACACCGTGCAGCAGCCTGCAAGGGTCAGGGAAAGGGTAAGCCCTGCGGTTAAATAGCATTTCTCATTGCAAAACTTTTTCTGGCAGTAGGCCGAATCAGATGTGTTGCAGCCTGAGCTGGCTGCCTGCGCCACAAACCGGGAAATGGCGGTCTGTATGGCGGAGGAAGTCAGGGAAATGGTGAGCACATGGATGGGGAACGTAAGCTGGTAAATCCCCATCCCCTCTGCACCAATCCTCTGGGAAAGGAATATTCTATAGAAAAAGCCAATCAGCCGGGCCAGCAGCCCCGACAGGGTAAGGAGCAGCGTCCCGGCCACCAGTGGGTGGCTGCGCAGGGATTTTACATTCATAATGCCTCCAATATGCAATTCAAGATTAGTTCAGTGTATGAAAAAGGGCGGGGAAAAATGAATGAAAAAAGGAACTTGACAGCACAATAAAATCATGGTACTATTCGTTTGTGGCAAATCCCGACTAAAATACTCGGAATTATGATAAGAGGTGGTAAGTTGAAGTTATCTACAAAAGGGAGATACGGGCTGAGGGCCTTTATTGATTTGGCAGTCTGGGGGGAAGAACGGCCAGTTTCCCTCGTTAGCATTGCCAAGCGGCAGGAAATTTCAGTCAGCTACTTGGAGCAGCTTATGGCAAAGCTGAAAAAAGCAGGGCTTGTCACAAGCGTGCGTGGAGCCAACGGCGGCTATACGGTAGCAAGGCCGGTGGAAGAAATTTCCGTGGGGGATGTGCTGCGGGCGTTGGAAGGGGACATTACCCCGGTGGAATGTGCGGGGATTGGCAGCAGCCAGCAGTGCACAAGTTCCTCCCAGTGCGTCAGCAAAATTGTCTGGAAACGCATTAACGACAGCATCAATGAAACGGTGGACAGCATTAATATAGGGGAATTAGTAAGGGAAAGCAAACGGCGGGACTAGGCGCAGGGATTTGGCGTGGAAATGGGGATGTACGGCACAGGCGCATGTTCAGGAAAACCTGTGGCTAGGCGAAAGGAAAGGAATGGGTATCAACATGGGAAAAATGATATATTTGGACAATGCAGCAACTACAAGGACAGCGCCGGAGGTGGTGGAAGCAATGCTCCCGTATTTTACGGAATTTTATGGGAATGCTTCAACCGTCTATGAATTTGGCGCAAAGAGCAAAGAAGCAGTGTCGAAGGCAAGGGAAACCATTGCGAACGCCATCGGCGCAAAAGAAAATGAGATTTATTTTACCGCAGGCGGCAGCGAAGCCGACAACTGGGCCATCAAGGCAACGGCAGAAGCTTACCAAGGCAAAGGGAAACATATCATTACCAGCAAGATTGAGCACCATGCCGTGCTCCATACCTGCCAGTGGCTGGAGCAGAACGGGTTTGAGGTCACTTATTTGGACGTAGACGAATTTGGCCTGGTGAAGCTGGAGGAGTTAAAGAGAGCCATCCGGCCCGACACCATCCTGATTTCCATTATGTTTGCAAATAATGAAATCGGGACTATAGAGCCGGTGGAGGAAATCGGGAAAATTGCAAAGGAGCACGGCATCCTGTTCCACACAGACGCCGTACAGGCATTCGGGCAGGTACCCATCGACGTGGACGCCCTGAATATCGACATGCTCAGCAGCAGCGGCCATAAGCTGAACGGCCCTAAGGGCATTGGGTTCCTCTATATCCGGAAGGGCATTAAAATCCGCTCTTTCCTCCATGGGGGCGCACAGGAGCGCAAGCGCAGGGCAGGAACGGAAAATGTACCAGGCATCGTAGGCTTTGGGAAGGCCGTGGAGCTTGCGGTGGCAAATATGGAGGAACGCACCGGGAAAGAGCAGGAACTGCGGGATTATCTGATGGACAGGGTGCTGAAGGAAGTGCCTTTCACCCGGGTAAACGGGGACAGGGTGCGCCGCCTTCCCAACAATGTGAATTTCTGCTTCCAGTTTGTGGAAGGGGAATCCCTGCTGATTATGCTGGACATGAAGGGCATCTGCGGATCCTCCGGTTCTGCATGTACCTCTGGATCCCTGGATCCCTCCCATGTGCTCCTTGCTATTGGGCTGCCCCATGAAATTGCCCATGGGTCCCTGCGGCTGACGCTGGGGGAGGACACCACCAAAGAGGACATTGACTATACGGTAGGGGCCATTCAGGAAATCGTAGGCCAGCTTAGGGAAATGTCCCCGCTTTATGAGGATTATATGAAAAAGCATAGCAATTAAGATACA
>ERZ778516.47-NODE-47-length-97253-cov-13.039517_pt1 | contig 97253 bp, 70 predicted proteins | sample MGYA00510342_ERZ778516 | MGnify/ENA primary metagenome ERZ778516 (study PRJEB29527, sample SAMN07138961) | mouse gut metagenome | material: feces | host: mouse | place: China:Nanjing | collected 2016-01-25 ...
CCGGGTAAGGGAAGATATGCTATTTATTTTAGGTTAAATGAAAGAGCCGTGACGGCACGGGGGTCATCCCAGTCATTCCTGAGCGAGAGACGGCGGCGATGCGCTCAGACTCCGGCTCTCTTTTGGCGCGGCTTGAAAGCATTCCAGAGAATGACTCCCACGCAGACCACTCCGATGGCAAGCCCCACGTAAGTCAGATAGTCGTTATACTCCTCTACCTTCGCATAAAGCTGCTCCTGAGGCACCATCTTGCCCAGCCAGTAGCCGAGAGCTCCGAGAACCACGTTCCAGGTCAGAGCGCCTAGTCCGGTGAAAAGCACAAACTTGCCCACATTCATGCGCGCAAGTCCGGCAGGAATGGAAATGAGCTGGCGCACAGCCGGAATCAGACGGCCGATGAAGGTCGACGCAGCACCGTGGCGGTCAAAATACTCCTCGGCATGACGCACCTTGGCCTCATCGATCAGACAGGCATGGCCTATGCGGCTGTTGGCGAAACGATAGACTATCGGACGGCCTATCCAGACTGACAGATAGTAGTTGATCAGCGCACCGATGATAGCCCCTACTGTCGCAAGGCCGACCACGGCTATTATGTTGACATCCCCCTTGGTGCAGGCCAGATAGGCCGCAGGCGGGACTATCACTTCCGAAGGGAAGGGAATGAAGGAACTTTCGATGACCATGAAGCCAAGGACAAGCAGGTAGACTGTCATTGGGTCGGCACGGAAAAAGTCGGCCATAATGCCGGCCGGGTCAAACAGTGCCAAAAGCGGAATGAGATCTAACATGTGATTAAATACTTCTCTAAAATTAAAAAATTCGATTATCTGGATGGAGACTGACAGGAGGGAAGATTGTCTCAGACAAGTCCGGCCTTGCGGAAAAACTCTCTGTAGGCATCGGCTTTACGGTCTACAGCCAGCGGATAGGCCCGCGAGGTCGACGGCATACGGGTCATCTGAAGCACTCGTCCGTCAGCCGGCCACACGGCCGATGTCCACTCTCCTATCTTCGGGACTGCTGTAGAGGTCAGCCCCGCAAGCACTCCGGCAGCTTTCTCGCCGGTGGTGGCAAGGAAACGGCAGCCGGGCATTCGCTCAAGCAAGGCTTCGAGGCAGACCGGCTCGATGATTTCAAGAAACTTGTCGGAGGCATTGTCTTTCAGTCGGATCACAGCAGCCGCGGTGTCATGGAGCGCTATGCCCTTCTCTTCAAGAAAGGCGCGTATGAGAGCCTCGTCGAAAGCGCCGTCGGGCAGACGGAAATGGTCCACGTCGTCATAGAAGATTATTCCCATCACACGCCAGAAGTCATTGGTCTTGTTCGGGTAATAAAACTCCATTGACCAGCGCAGCGGCTTGGGAGGGAAAGTGCCCATGATCAGCACCTTCGCGTCAGTGGGTATGAACGGCGGAAAAGGATGTCGCTCTATCCGGTTGTCGCTTGTCTTCATCTTCAGTCTGTCAGCTTTATAATATGGTCAAATATACTGATTCAGCTCCGGAGAATGCGGTCGGCTACCGAGTCGGCCAGCCGGCGGCACTCGGCTATCGCATCGGCTCCGGGAGCCTGCTTCGCTTCAACTGAAACAACTTCGTCGCAGTAAAGTTTGCTTTCGTCCATCAGCTGGTTGATGCGCTTGACAGCCTGCGGAGCCCAGGTGAATGATCCGAAGGTACCTATGACACGGTTTTTCAGCTCGCGGGTCTTCACTGCGTTCATCACAGCCTCCACCGGCGGGAAAAGCGTATTGGAATAGGTAGGAGCGCCGACAATCAGTCCCTTGTAACGGAAAATGTCGCTCAGAATGTATGACAGATGCGAGACCGAAGCATTGTGCATCCGTATGTTCCTGATGCCTCTTTCGGCAAGCCGCGAGGCTATCGCCTCAGCCATATCCTCGGTGTTGCCATACATCGAGCCATAGACTATCGTCACACCATCCTCTCCTTCATAACGGCTCAGACGGTCATAGATCGAGACCACACGGTCGATCTGTTCGTGCCACACCGGTCCGTGGGTCGGGCAGATGAAATCCATCTCAAAGTTAGCCACTTTCTGAAGAGCCTTACCTACAAACATGCCGTATTTGCCAACTATATTGGAATAGTAGCGGTACATCTCCGGGAAATAAGGCTCGGTGTTCATGTCGGAGTCTGTCACCGCTCCGCAGAGAGCACCGAAACAACCGAAGGCATCGCCGGTGAAAAGCGCTTTCCTCTCCGCTACGTATGTCATCATTGTCTCCGGCCAGTGGACCATCGGGGTGATGACGAATTTCAGACTCAGGCCGCCGAGGTCGATGCTGTCACCGTCAGCTATCCTCATCACATTGTCAGCTATGCCATAGAAGCCTCTGACCATTTCGAGAGTCTTGGCGTTGCCGACAATTGTCATGTCAGGAAACATGCCGCGGAGCACTCTGACCGAGCCGGAATGGTCAGGCTCCATATGGTTTATCACCAGATAGTCAGGAGCGACATCGCCGATGGTTGCGATGAGATTTTCACGCAGACGGTCGCAGGCACTCAGCTCCACGCCGTCGATCAGCGCCGTTTTCGCGCTGCCTTTCACTATATATGAATTGTAGCTGACACCGTCAGGCAACGGCCACAGGGCTTCAAAGCGGTGGGTAGTGCGGTCATTGACTCCGACATAGTATATTCCATCACAGATTTCTTTGATATTCATAACCTATTGTACTGTTTCTTGATTCTGATAAAGGGTTTCGGGAGGAGGAGGTAAGAGATTGTTGCGAGTGTGTATATGTGTATATATTGTAGCCCGTGTGTGCGCAATGACACCTCCGGGCAGAGTTGCCCAAAAACATCTGACGAGCCAGGAAGAAAAAATTCCCCCGGCTCGTCATTGTTATTTGACATTATGGATTCCGGCCATCTAAGGTCCGGATGCAGCTGTCAGTCTGATTATTCCTTGATGCGTTCAACGTATGAACCGTCGCGGGTATCTACGCGCACCTTGTCACCGATGTTGCAGAAGAGGGGCACACGGATCTCAGCACCGGTTTCGAGAGTAGCGGGCTTGAGTGTGTTGGTGGCGGTGTCGCCCTTGATGCCGGGTTCGGTGTAGGTGATTTCGAGAACTACGCTGGTGGGCATTTCGCAAGTGAGGATAGTCTCTGAAGCGGCGTGAACCATAGCTTCGCAGATGTCACCTTCCTTGAGGAACTGAACGCCGTCGATGCTTTCGCCGGGGAGGGCTACCTGCTCGAAAGTTTCAGTGTGCATGAAGTTGTAGCCCATGTCATCCTTGTAGAGATACTGGTAGGGGCGGCGTTCGATACGCACTTCGTTGACCTTTACGCCTGAGTTCCAGGTCTTGTCGAGGACACGGCCGGTCTTTACGTTTTTGAGTTTTGTGCGGACGAAAGCCGGACCTTTGCCGGGCTTTACATGAAGGAATTCAACGATGAAAAAGTAGTTGCCGTCGATGTCGAGGCACATACCGTTTTTAAAATCAGCAGTTGTTGCCATGAATTGTGGTAATGTGTTGAGATTATTAAGCAATTGATTGGGGTTGGTGTGCGGCCCAGCGCCAAGACGGATCAGTTGCCGCAGCCGTCACAGCCGCATGAGGAGTTGTCGCCTCCGCAGCCATTGTCGCCACAACCTCCGCAGCATCCGCCTCCGCATGAGGGGTGGAGTTCTTCAGGGGTAGCGTCACGCACGGTGACCACTTTGCCCTTGAAACGGAGATCCTTGCCTACGAGGGGATGGTTGAAGTCCATGACAACATGGTCGGCAGTCACCTTTTTCACCTTTCCGGTGATGCGGTAGCCGTCAGCTGTCATCATGGGGATGTATGCGCCCTCGCGGATGGTTTCGGCGTCAAACTTTCCGTCGACCATGAAGATGCTCTTGCTGAGCTCGGCCACGTCGTCGGAGTTATAGGGGAAACCCTCGCCGGCGTTGACGGGGACATCAAACCCCCTGCCCTGCTCAAGGCCGTCGAGAGCGCGTTCGAGGGGAAGGATCATGCCTTTGGTCACACCGAATATGAAGCGTTCGGGTTCATCTTCAGTGACACTGTGGACGAGGTTTTCAGTTCCGTCAGGGGCAACCTCAAAGAGGTCGTAGCTTATTTCGACATATTTGCCGGGGAGAATCTTTTCCATAATTTTCAGTTTTGTTTAGAGTCGGTTTGAACGTCAGACAGTAGCCTTGGACGGGTCTCAGGCTTCACCTTCGGTCACACCGGCGAGATCGGGGTCGATCATGATGCGTCCGCAGTATTCGCAGACTATGATCTTCTTGTGCATCTTGATTTCCATCTGCTTCTGCGGCGGGATGCGGTTGAAGCAGCCGCCGCAGGCGTTGCGCTGGATATAGACCACGCCGAGGCCGTTGCGGGCGTTCTTGCGGATGCGCTTGAATGCGGTGAGTGTGCGGGCGTCGATCTGGGGTTCGAGTTCCTTGGCCTGCAGACGGAGACGCTCTTCGTCTTTCTTGGTCTCGGAGACGATCTCTTCAAGCTGACGGCGCTTGTCGGCGAGAATGTGATTGCGGTCGGTGAGGGTTTCCTCGGCGGCGGCAATGTCGGCATTCTTGTTGTCGATCTCGCGGGCATACTGGTTGATGCGCTTTTCGGAGAGCTGGATTTCGAGGGTCTGATATTCAATCTCTTTAGATAACAAATCAAACTCGCGATTGTTGCGCACGTTATCGAGCTGCTGCTTGTAGGTGGCAATCTGTGCCTGGGCCTGCTCGATGTTGTTTTTCTCCTTGGCCGATTTCAGACGGAGGTCTTCGATCTCGGCTTTGAATTTATCGACACGGGTGTGAAGACCCTCGATGTTGTCCTCCAGGTCACGGACTTCTTCGGGAAGCTCGCCGCGGATGGTCTTGATACGGTCGATTTCCGAGAGGATGGTCTGAAGTTCGTAAAGAGCGCGGAGTCGCTGCTCAACAGAAAGGGTCTGGTCGTTTTTGTTTTGCTCTATCGCCATATTGGTATATGTGGATTTTTTATTTTTCAGACGTAGCGCACAGGGTTGTGCTCGGCACGTGACTGCCGGACTGCAAAGTTAGGAAATTTTTCTGAAACAATGGCCGAAAAAATTGACTTAGTGCAGATTTCGCTTTCGAAATGGCCGGTATCGACTATCAGGATGTCGCGTCCGAAATCGACAAAGTCGTGATAACGGGTGTCGGAGGTGATGTAGGCGTCGGCTCCGGCGGCTATTGCATCGGGGATGAATTCGCCTCCCGACCCGCTGCACAAGGCCACATTCTGCACTCCCCGCCAAGATCTGCCAGAGTCTGACACTCGAAGCGATTCTGTTTGATAGACCTCCTTGACGCGCTTGAGAAAGTCATCTTCCGAAAGGGCGTAGTGGAAGTCACCGATCACTCCAAGCCCGGTCGAGGGATCAGTCTGACGCGGAGAGAGGACCTGAATATCCATCAGTCCCAGCATCTTGCCCAACTGATGGGAGACTCCTTCCGGAGCGTTGTCAAGCGCCGTATGGGAAGAGTATATATATATCCCGTGGGTGATTGCCCTGAGCAGGGCAAGCTGGTTAGGCCTGTCAGGCGAAATTTGTTTCAGCCCGTGAAACAACAGTGGATGGTGGGAAACTATCAGGTTGCAGCCTTCACTGACAGCCTCATCAACAACCTCAGGAGTCACGTCAAGACAAAGCATGACTCCTGTACAGCTGTTAAGTTCGGATGCAGGGCGGAACTGCCAGCCGGTGTTGTCCCACTTTTCCTGAATCGAGCGCGGGGCAAAGGCTTCGATGCACTCTATTATCTCAATGATACTCGGCTCTGTCATTGGCAACGTGGCTTATTCCTTTTCTTTGAGGTCGAGACGGATGCAAAGTTCGTCGAGCTGCGAATCGTCGATCGCGGCGGGTGCATCGATCATCATGTCGCGGCCTGAGTTGTTCTTGGGGAAGGCGATGACGTCGCGGATCGAGTCGAGGCCGGCAAGGATGCTGACGAAGCGGTCGAATCCGAATGCAAGACCGCCGTGAGGTGGCGCTCCGTATTTGAAGGCATTCATCAGGAAGCCGAATTTATACTGGGCGTCTTCCTCGGAGAGTCCAAGCAGACGGAACATCTTGTCCTGGAGTTCGGCTTCGTGGATACGAATGGAACCGCCGCCAAGCTCGTTGCCGTTGACCACCATGTCATAAGCAGTGGCACGCACAGCGCCGGTGTCACTGTCGAGCAGGTGGATGTCATCTGGGTTGGGGGCTGTGAAGGGGTGGTGCATGGCGTAGTAACGCTGTGTTTCCTCATCCCATTCAAAGAGTGGGAAGTCTACCACCCAAAGGCAAGAGAAGTTCTGCGGATCGCGCAGACCGAGGCGAGAGCCCATTTCGAGGCGCAGTTCGCAGAGTTGCTTGCGGGTCTTCATTGTCTGTCCGGCAAGAATCAGCATGAGGTCACCGGCCTTGGCTCCGGCACGGTCGGCCCATGTGCGGAGGTCGTCTTCGCTGTAGAATTTGGATACTGACGACTTGATCGAACCGTCGGCTTCGATCTTGACCCACATCATGCCCTTGGCCCCGATCTGCGGACGCTTCACGAAGTCGGTGAGCTGGTCAAGCTGCTTGCGGGTGTAGTCGGCGCAACCGGGGGCCACGATGGCTCCAACATATTCGGCATCGTCAAGCACGGCGAAGCCCTTGCCGCCTGTAAGATCCTTGAGCTCCACGAATTCCATGCCGAAACGGGTGTCGGGCTTGTCGGAACCGTAGAGACGCATGGCATCGGCCCAGGTCATGCGGGGGAAGGGTTCGGTGAAGTCGATGTCTTTTACATATTTAAATATGTGTTTGACGAGGCCTTCGAACATCTGAAGCACGTCTTCCTGATTGACAAACGACATTTCGCAGTCGATCTGAGTGAATTCAGGCTGACGGTCGGCGCGGAGGTCTTCGTCGCGGAAACATTTCACAATCTGGAAGTAACGGTCGAAACCGCTGACCATCAGGAGCTGCTTGAAGGTCTGGGGAGACTGGGGCAGTGCATAGAATTCGCCGGGATTCATGCGCGAGGGCACCACGAAGTCGCGGGCGCCTTCAGGGGTCGACTTGATGAGCACCGGGGTCTCGACTTCAAGGAAGCCTTTCGAGTCGAGATAGCGGCGGATCTCGAAGGCCATGCGGTGGCGGAGTTCGAGATTTGCACGCACACAGTTACGGCGCAGGTCGAGATAGCGGTATTTCATACGGAGATCGTCGCCGCCGTCGGTTTCGTCCTCGATTGTGAAGGGAGGCACGTCGCTTCGGTTAAGCACTTTGAGATCCGAGGCAATGATCTCGATGTCGCCGGTGGGCAGATTGGGATTCTTGCTGGTGCGCTCGGCCACCTTGCCGGTGATCTGCACCACGAATTCGCGTCCGAGATGATTGGCGGCATCACAGAGAGCCGCGTCATTCTCCACGTTAAACACCACCTGGGTAATACCGTAGCGGTCACGCACGTCTACAAAGGTCATGCCACCCATTTTTCGGGCGCGCTGCACCCAGCCGGCGAGGGTAACCTCCTGTCCGGCATCACAAAGGCGGAGTTCTCCGCATGTTTTCGTTCTATACATAAGAACCTGATATGGTTTTTGATTTGTTCCGGTTAAACTTGAGGACTGATGCGATGCACAAAATGCAAGCCATCAGCTTCAAAGGTGCAAAATTACAAAGAATCGGATAGAAAATCAAAAAAAATTAATTCAGAATCTGCGCAGGGACTTCACGCACAGCGTAGTTTAAGCCGGCATCCTGCCGAGGTCCGGATGCCGGCTGTGCTTTGTGGCAGGTCAGAATGTGACCTGGAGCATGGTCTGGATTCGGTTGTCGTGGTGTGAGAGGCCCGACATATCGACACGCCGTCCGTAGATGTATTCCAGGCCGGTGGAGAGGTGGGGAGATATCTGCCAGATGACGTTTGCAAGGGCGTATTGCGCGTATTTGTACTGGCTGTCCCATGCGGTGGAGCCTCCGGAGTAGTCAGGGGCGTAGTTGCGGAGGTGGCTGTAGGTGGTTGTGGCGTAGACTTTCGGAGAGATGTTGTATTGCAGTCCGAAGTAGCCGCCCCAGGCTTTGACAGCTTTTAGACGGCCGCTTCCGTCAGGCACCATGTCGAGGCCGCCTTCATAGAGATCCTGGAAGTAGCTTGTGATTCCTTCGCCATAGGCAGCCTGATAATAGGCTGTCACCAACGGTGTGAGCGAGGCGCTTCCGCTCATCTTCACGCCCCAGCCTACCTGGTCACGGTTCTTGTCGGCGATCTCGTCGCGATAGAGCATATTGCGGACAATGCCGGAAAAGCGAATCCAGCTTTTGCCTCCGCCCCATGAATACTGCACATAGGCTGGTATGTCAGGTACGCGCTGGTTGACCACATAGGTTTTCTCGCCGGTGGTTGCGGAGACCATAGGCATCTCGACTCCTACTCCAAGACTCCAGTGCTGCCCGAAGCTGTGACGGTAGTCGAGGACTCCGTTCGGTATGGCTGTGAATCCGCAGGGGCCTTCATTGTCGATGCTCGGAGGTGCGGCGGCCATGTCAGAGAAGAGGCTGTAGTCATAACCGGCGGTGAATCCGCGGTATTTTATGTAGGCATACTGCAGGTCAAAGCCATAGCTGTTGCCGGTGAGGTTGAAATCAATGTAGACACCCAGCTGGTTCTTGTCGCCCGGAAGGGCCACGAAGTTGAGATAGAGTCCGCTTGTGGCAGCGCTGAACTGCACCAATCCGCCGTCGCCCTTTCGCGGGTTCATGGGAATCGACGATGTGGTGAAGTTGAAGCCGTTGTCAATGGGGTCGCCCCAGTCATATGACAGGGTGGCTTTTGCCGTGCCTCCTATGCCGAGATAAAATTTCTTGTTCTTGCCTTCTATGGCAAAATTAGGCACTCCGGATTTCTTGTGTGATTTCGGGGCGTTCTGGAGAAAAATATTGTAGATGTTTATCACGGTCAGGCCCGAATCAGACCGAGTGGCCGAGGGATTGATTATTGTCACCTCTCCCTCCTGAGGAGTAAGGGGATGATTCTGGGAGGATGCTCCGGCAAACGCGCACAAGGCCGGAACTACAGCTGCGAAACGTATGAGGCTGTTCATTTTTTTGAAAACGTATTTTTGTTAATAATATGACTTGTCGATGCGGAAGACGAACGATTTGCGCAGCACTATGACTATCACCGTGAATGCGGCCAGCAGAATAGCGTTGAATTCAAAGGCGAAGGCATTGTTCAGATGGTGCGGATCAAAGATATCTCTGAAGAAGTCGACTATAAAGGGCGTGGCACTTATCGAGATATAGTTGGCGGCAAGCACAATGGCAAGTGCGAGTGTGGCTTTGGCAGGGTCGGTGACTATCTGGGTGGCCTTGTCATAGATGACCGGCTGAAACACTCCGTAGCCGAAGCCGACAAGGGAGGCCGCCATGCACATCAGTCCGAAACGGTGGCAGACCACCATCAAAACGATCCCCGCGATCATTACTACCGACGATACTACCAAGGTGGCCTGACGCAATGTCTTGATAATATACGGCAGGATGAAGCCCGGAAGAAAGACAGCGAGGAAAAATATGGCAGTGACAGTGCCTACGTCAGAATCATCGAGACCCTCGCTCTGCATAAGAAAGGGGGTGTAGTAGCTTACGATGACCGTAGCATAGCAGACAAAGAAATAGACCGCTATCAGCGACCACGTACGGGAGAGTATGAAGCCGCCTCTCACCTTACCGATATAACCGTACTGATCATACAGGCCGGCAGAGCCAGGGGGTGCCGTCCGGATTGCTCCGGCTGGCGATCCGGCTATCGCTGCCTTTGCAGCTGCCTTTGCCGATGCTTTCATTTTCGGATCAGGGGCAGCCGGAGCGGGAGCCAGATCGGCTTTGGGTATGCCCCGCAAAAAGACTGAGAGCACAAGCGGGATGGCCGGAATGAGATAGACCAGAAAGGGCAGACGCCAGTTTCCGTGGCTGAGCCAGCCTACCACAAAGGTGGCTACTACAAGAGCCATGTTGGATATGCCTGATTTTATGCCGAGCTGACGCATACGGTATTTCCCCACGAATGTGTCGGCAAGCAGTCCGGCGGCAAGCGGGATGAGCAGACCGCAGCCAATGCCGAGCAGACAGCTTATGACTATAAGATCTACCATGTTACGGGCAAAGAAGTAGAGGAGTCCGCTGCCAAGATAGATGGCAAGCGCTACCACCACTATTCTCACCTTGCTCTTTGACAGAGACAGCCTGCCGGAGAGCAATACGAAAGGTATAATGAAAAGATTCGGCAACACGGTGAGAAGCTGAATCTCCAGTTCCGATGTGTGGGGAAATATTTTGTCAAGATTGCCAAGCATCGGCGTTATTGCAAGCCCAGGCAGATTGACGGTAAGGGATATCGACCATATGGCAATCAGGGTTATCAGAGAGATGGTGCCCTTTCCGGTGTTGATTCTCATATTCATGTTTTTATGAAGGTGGATGGTAGAGCCCTGGAATATGCGGGCAGGGGCTGCGGCTCCGCGAAAACGGGCCGCAGTCTCCCACCGGCATGTATGAAAATTTCGTATTATGCCCCCGTACCTTTGTCTTTATCCAATATATCATAAGCCTCGGCCTGGGGATTTTCAGATCCATCATAGGCTTTCTCGGCTTCGGCGGCAATCTTTTCGGCCTCGGCGGGCGAAGCGCCGTTTTCCTCGGCAAGAATACGGGCATCGGTTCCGGCTATCTGAGCAGGCGTGGGCTGATAGGTCGGGCTCCATTTCGACACTTCCGATGGCCTTCGGTTTTCTATCTGCCAGTCGAAGGGATAGAAATTGGCTTTCGGGTTTCGCCATGACGGTTTACGCTTCGAAAAGACGATCAGAGGCACACAGAAGAAGAGCAGCGCACCGCAGAATATGATCAGCACGTAGACCACCGGACTGCCGGTGTTGATCTGTGACGGCGGGAAGAAGCTCAGCACCATAGCCACGACAGCGCCGAGGATACCGATACCGGCCACCACGACTTCGCCCAGCTTACCGCCGGGGATACGGAATCCACGCTGTTTCTGCGGCTGGGTGTGACGCAGACGGATAAAGGCGAAATAAATCATCAGCACCAGTATCAGATAGATCACGGTGGCCATCTGTGACATTACCTGATAGGCCGATTCAACTGAGGGGAGCACCACGAGTACAAGCGACAGAAGACTGACAAATATGGCCTGGACATAAAGGATAGGTTTGTTGACACCTTGCGCATTGGTTTTCTGAAGACTCCGTGGCAGATAACCGCTCTCGCCGACGGCCACAAGACCGGTCGACGGTCCGGCGATGATGACGCTGACCTGTCCGATAACACCGAAGGTTATGAGCAGAGCCATGACATTGCCGAGCCAAGGCACTCCGACAGCAGCCCAGAGATCATTGTAGGCCACAAGGAGCGAGGCCAGCAGGTTGATGTCCTTGGCAGGCACCACGAAACCGATGGCCAGAGTGGCGAACACGAACAGGAGCACGATCACGGCCACGGCAAGAAAGATGGCGCGCGGAAACTGACGTGCAGGGTTCTTCATGTTCTGCACATGAACGGCGTTCATCTCCATGCCTCCGTAGAAGAGGAAGATGGAAGCGGCAAGCACTATGGTGCCTATCTTGGAGAAGTCAGGGAAGAATGACTCATGAGCAAGCATTATCGGTTTGCCCATGCAGAGATAGGCCACACCCAGTATTATAAGAATCGCGCCGGGGACTATGGTGCCGAACAGACCGCCGAGAGTGCTCAGAATCTTTGATGACTTCATGCCACGGAAGGCTATGAAGTTAGTGATCCAGTAGACGGCAAGCACCACGACAAGGGTATATATCTTGTTGGCCGACAGCCTGGCGTCAAATGATTCAGGCCAAAATATATATGCGAGCGAGACCGCAGCGAACATGAGCACGGCCGGAAACCAGATCACGAGGGTCTGCCATTCGAGATACATAGCCGTCCAGCCCCATTTCGGCCCGAAAGCCTCGGCGACCCAGCGGTAGAGACCGCCAGAATGGGTGTAGGTAGAGGCAAGTTCAGCGCAGACAAGCGAAAACGGAATCAGAAAGACGATTGCGGCGAAAAGATAGTAGAATATGGACTGGATGCCGAACTCAGCCTGTGACGGAAGTCCTCGCAGACTTACTACAGTGGTGATGATCATCACAGTCATGGCACCTGTTGAGATCAAAGCCTGCGGCGCTTTGCCGCCTTTGGCCTGCGGACCCGGCTTTGAGGGATTAGAATTAGCCATATATATATCAGAAATTAAATGTGAAACGGGAAACTTACGGAAACAGACAGGACCGGCGGTGATGCCGGCCCCGTCTGTCAATAAGATGAGTAATCGGTCATTCCTTAGAACAAGAGGCCGATAAGAGTCCGGCGCGTCAGAGCTCCACTACGGGATAGACTTCGCCGATCTTGGTTCCGACTTTATAGTGTGTGCCGAGATGGGCTGACATAGAGACATTCATATTGGCGGAGAAGAGGTAGACTATATCCGAACCGCCGAACTGGAAATAAGAGATTTCATCGCCCTTCTTAAGAGCCATGCCTTCTTCGGCTGTGATGACCACTGATGAAACCTGCGGCATGGCGATAGGCAGGACAGCCACGTAGCCGTATTTGGTTTCAAGGACAATAAGCCCCCTGGTCTGCATGAATTCGTAGCCGGCCTGGTCAGGGGCAGTGGCACGCCATGCCTCAACCTGGTTGGTGGCGGGATTTACCTTGTCAGGCACTGCGACAAGGTCGACATAACATGCGCCCTGGATGACACGGGCTTCACGGACGATACCTGAAAGCGGTGCATGCTGGCGGTGATAGTCGGTCCAGCTCAGGAATGAGTGGCACCACATGCCGCCTTTGAATTTATCTTTATATGGACTGCCTTCGAGAAGCTCGTCGATACTCCAGTCGAGACCTTTGATGCGCACATGGGTGTCAGGGCGGATTTCCCACTGGCCTCCGAAGCAGGCATCGGCCGGATGGACTATGATCTTGTCATCGTCAATGGCGGCGATAGGACGGTAGCCGGGTTTCACGTGACGGGCAAACATCTGGTTGAATGTCTTCCATCCGCCACGTGGTTCGAGATATTCGTCCATGTTGTAGACGGCGCAGTCATAGAACGACTTGACACTGTCATCAGTGATTGACTCAGGACTGTCAAGCCAGTCGCCGATAGCATAGCAGTAATTGGTCATCCATTTTGACAGCGGGGTGAGTTCGGGCTGCCGGTCGGCAGGCGCACACGGAGTCTGGAGCGATTTGACCGGTTCCTGATCCAGGAGGAAGAATGAACGGAAAAGGTGCTGGTAGACGTGTGTGCCTTCTTTGTTTTCAGCAGGTACCCAGTGCATGTAAGCTTCAAGGTAATCGAGATAGTCTTCGATGGTCTTCATGTCGGAAAGGCCTGGAATCTTGTAGGCCACGACATTTGCGATAGCCTGATTGAACTTGTCTTCCCAGTTGTTTTCCTTGATAAGATCAGCGAGTTCCTGCACTGCAGGAGAATACTTCTTGTCAGCCATAATAATTGATGTGTTTTTTAGTTTGTAAAATATTTATATTTGAGTCAATCAGGCTTGGAAGAAGTATTCTCCGCCACCGTCTTGGCTGTGTGTTTTTGTGTCAATATCGCCAATGCGGATATTTCACCTTGCATTGATTAATGAACACATAAACAGCTGGAAATCTTTTCGGTTTCACATTTTTTAATGTTATTTCATCTTAATCCGCTCCCTGTTTAACATTCCCCTGATCCGGCCTCGCAGATATCCGGTAAAGGACTCTTAACCTATTTTATAGATGGTTTTAACATTTTTGGGACGTTTTCTTTGTTATTTCCATAAAAGGCAGTAAATTTGCCTTATCCACCATAGAAAAACCATAGCGCACCAACCTGCTATCTTTTTGCTGTGCCAAAACTACAGAAATCATTTATACTCCCCCTATATTAATATGGAAAACGAACAACTGCTTAAAGAAGTTACCGCCAAAGCCCAGGTATGGCTCGGTGACGGTTATGATGAAGAAACACGTCTGGAAGTAAAGCGCATGCTTGACGCAGATGACAAGACAGAACTTATCGAATCGTTCTACAAGGATCTGGAATTCGGCACCGGCGGTCTCCGCGGTATCATGGGAGCCGGTTCAAACAGAATGAATATCTACACCGTAGGCGCTGCCACCCAGGGCCTTGCAAACTATCTTAAAGAAGCTTTCAAGGATCTGCCCGAAATCAGCGTGGCCGTGGGCCATGACGTGCGCAACAATTCGCGCAAGTTTGCTGAAATCGTAGCCGATATCTTCTCGGCCAACGGCATCAAGGTTTATCTTTTCGACAGTTTCCGCCCCACCCCGGAACTTTCATTCGCCATCCGTCACTTCGGCTGCCAGAGCGGCGTGAACATCACCGCATCGCACAATCCGAAGATCTACAACGGCTACAAGGCTTACTGGGAAGACGGCGCACAGATCATCGCGCCGCATGATGTCAATATCATCGACCACGTGAACCGCATCAAGAGCGTCAAGGAAATCAAGTTCGAGGGCGACAAGTCCAAGATCCAGATCATCGGCGCCGATGTCGACAAGGTGTATCTCGACAAGATCAAGGGCCTTTCACTCAGCCCCGATGTGATCGAACGCCACAAAGACCTGAAGATCGTCTACACTCCGATCCACGGCACCGGCGTTGAACTGATTCCCGCATCGCTCCGCAACTACGGCTTCACAAACATCATCCACGTTGACGAGCAGGACGTGCCCAGCGGAGATTTCCCCACCGTGGAATCGCCCAACCCCGAAGTACCCTCGGCTATGGCAATGGCTATCGCCAAGGCCAAGGAGGTCAACGCCGACATCGTCATGGCATCCGATCCTGACGCTGACCGCATCGGCTGCGTCATCCGCGACAACAGCGGCGAATATGTGCTGCTCAACGGCAACCAGATCGTGATGATTCTTCTCAACTACATCATCACCCGCAACAAGGAACTCGGTCTGCTCAAGGGCAATGAGTTTGCCGTGAAGACCATCGTGACCACCGAGACCATCAAGGCAATCTGCGAGGCCATGAACGTGCGCCTGTTTGACTGCTACACCGGCTTCAAGTGGATCGCAGCCGTGATGCGCGACAATGAAGACGTGCTCCGCTATCTCGGCGGCGGCGAAGAAAGCTATGGCTTCCTGGCTGAGACATTCTGCCGCGACAAGGACGCCGTGTCAGCTATCTCGCTCATGGCCGAGGCCTGCGCATGGGCCAAGGACAAGGGCATGGACTTCCAGGCCATGCTTGCCGACATCTATCTGAAGTATGGCTTCAGCCACGAAGTAGGTGTCTCTGTGGTACGCCCCGGCAAGACCGGCGCCGAAGAGATCCAGGCCATGATGAAGAGCTTCCGCGAGAATCCGCCCAAGGCTCTCGCAGGTAGCCCCGTCAAGACTATCAAGGACTACGGCACACTCAACGTGACCGATGTGGAAAGCAACACTACCGAGAAACTCGATTTTCCCTGCACCTCAAACGTTCTCCAGTATTTCACTGAAGACGGATCGAAGGTCTCTGTTCGCCCCTCAGGCACAGAGCCCAAGATCAAGTTCTACATGGAAGTCAAGGTTCCGATGGAAAAGATCGAGGACTATGACAAGTGCGGCAAACTCGCCGAGGAGAAGATCGAGGCACTCAAGAAGGATCTCGGCATCGCCTGAAACTGACCAAAGCAATCCCCTGCCTGCCCGGCAGGTAATATAGAGGGCACCTGATGTGGAGAGATCTGACGCGGACCGAAAACCTTGCAAGGCTTATATCCGTTATCTCTACATCAGGTGCTCTCTGCTTTTTCTCCTCCCCTCCGACGCACCTTAAACACCATCCATCAACCTACAACCTCTTGATATAATCATCATATGGATCCTTCCTCAGGTTTCAGCACCGCTCTCCAAAACGCGGTCAACGCTGTCAGCGGTGTGCTCACCGACTATGTATTAGTTACAGTGCTGCTGATCGTGGCCGTGGTTTTCACAGTCAGGACCCGCGGCGTGCAATTCAGAATGGCAGGCGAGATGCTGCATCTGCTTGTCAGATCTGGCAAGCGTGACAACGACCGCCGCCAAAACGATGCTCCTGCTCACGGCAACATCAGTTCATTCCAGGCATTCGCGCTGTCGATAGCCTCGCGCGTCGGCACCGGCAATCTTGCCGGCGTGGCTTCGGCGATAGCTCTCGGCGGACCGGGAGCGGTGTTCTGGATGTGGGTCATCGCCATACTCGGCGCCGCAAGCGCGTTTGTCGAGTCGACACTCGCCCAGCTTTTCAAGGTCAAGGGCGACAAGTCGTTCCGGGGCGGTCCGGCCTATTACATACTCAAGGGTCTGCACAAACGCTGGTGGGCGGTGACTTTCGCCGTGCTGATCACGCTGACATTCGGATTCGCGTTCAATTCCGTGCAGTCAAACACCATTTCAGATGCACTCAATGCCTCGTTTGCAATTCCTCGCGAGGCGACGGCCGGGGTTCTCTGCCTGCTGACTCTCGCCATTATCTGCGGCGGTGTGCAGCGCATCTCACGGGTGAGCGAGATAGTGGTGCCTGTGATGGCTATCGCATATATAGTGCTGGCTCTGGTGATCATAGCCATGAACATAGGCCGCTTTCCGGAGATCATGATGCTGATTGTCAGCAATGCTTTCGGGGCCGATGAGATTCTTGGCGGCTCGGTGGGCGCGGCAATGGTGATGGGCATAAAGCGCGGTCTGTTCAGCAACGAGGCCGGCGAGGGGTCAACTCCGAACGCCGCTGCGACCGCCTCGGTGAGCCATCCGGTGAAACAGGGGCTGATTCAGACTCTCGGTGTCTATACAGACACTCTGCTGGTGTGCACAGCCACGGCTTTCATCATACTCTGCAGCGGAATCTATACCGGAGGCCATGACGGAATAGTGCTGACCCAGCAGGCCATAGATGCCGGACTTGGCGGAGACCATCGTTTCGGCTCGATCTTCGTCAGTGTGGCCATCTTCTTCTTTGCCTTCACAAGCATAATAGCCAACTATTACTACGGCGAGACCAACATCCGCTTTATACGCAACAGCAACCTTGCAGTCAGGATCTATCGCCTGCTGGTGGCAGCCATAGTCTATGCCGGGGCCGTGGTGTCACTTGACCTCGTCTGGGGTTTCGCCGATATCACTATGGCGCTCATGACTCTCTGTAACCTCGCGGCCATCATCATGCTCGGCAAATATGCCATACGCCTGCTCAAAGACTATCAGGATCAGAAGCGAGAGGGCAAAGATCCGGTCTACAGGTCTTCGACAATACCCGAAATCGCCTCCGAGACGGAATGCTGGGAGTGAGACCACGCCTATTCCATTGACTTGTGAAGTTGAAAAAAATATCATAGCCCTTGGCTCCTAACGGCATGCAGGAGCCAAGGGCTATGATATTTTCGGTCCGGAGGCTTTCCGAGTGCCTCTCAGAGGTTGCTCTTATTCTTCGGTTCCGGCGAATTCCATGAGGTAGGCTTTGATGAAGGCATCGAGATCGCCGTCCATCACACCTCCCACGTCACTGGTCTGATAGTTGGTGCGGTGGTCTTTGACGCGACGGTCGTCGAAGACGTAGCTGCGGATCTGCGATCCCCATTCAATCTTCATCTTTCCGGCTTCAATCTTGGCCTGCTCCTGGAGGCGGTGCTGGAGCTCTTTGTCATAGAGTATAGAGCGGAGCTGACGCATGGCGTTTTCCTTGTTCTTGGGCTGGTCACGCGTCTCGGTGTTCTCGATGAGGATTTCTTCCTGCTCGCCGGTGTAGGGGTCGGTGAACTGGTAGCGCAGACGCACACCTGACTCCACCTTGTTGACGTTCTGACCGCCGGCACCACCCGAACGGAATGTGTCCCATGAAAGCAGGGCGGGATCAACCTTGACTTCGATGGTGTCGTCGACAAGCGGGGTGACGAACACTGATGCGAATGAGGTCATGCGCTTGCCCTGGGCATTGTAAGGCGACACGCGCACCAGACGGTGGACGCCGTTCTCGCTCTTGAGATAGCCGTAGGCGAAGTCACCCTCGACGTTGATGGTGCATGACTTGATGCCGGCCTCGTCACCTTCGAGAAGGTTGGCGATCGAAGTCTTGTAGCCGTGGTCCTCGCACCAGCGGAGATACATTCGCATGAGCATCGAGGCCCAGTCCTGGCTTTCGGTACCGCCGGCACCGGAGTTGATCTTGAGCACTACTCCAAGCTTGTCTTCCTCGCGGCGGAGCATGTTGCGCAGTTCGAGATTCTCGATCTTGGTGATGGCTTCGGCATAGAGAGCGTCGATCTCCGATTCCTCTACAAGACCTTCCTTGAGAAAGTCCCATGCGATCTGGAGTTCGTTGACAATCTTGTCAATCTCTTCATAGCCTACGATCCACGCCTGAAGATCCTTGATTTTTTTCATCTGTGCCTGGGCTTCCTTGGGATGCTCCCAGAAGTCGGGCACGTGTGTGCGGAGTTCTTCCTCCTCTACCTGGATTTTCTTGCTGTCGATGTCAAAGATACCTCCTCAGCGCCAGCTTGCGCTCAAAAGTCTCTTTTAATTGTTCCTGAGTAATCATATTTTAATCAGTCGCTTGGTGAATATTTCGTTTATTTTTGGCGGGAAAAGCACTGCGGAGTGATTTTCCGGCTGCAAAGGTAAGCATTATTTTCCACCTGCGAAAACGCCACGTGTAACGCAGGCGGGGCCGGTCAGCCGAAGAGGTTGAGCCGGTGGCGGTTGAGTATGACATAGAGGATGACAGGGACACCTATGATCGGGGTGATGGCGTTGATCGGAATTATGCCGCGCGAACCGGGCATCACGCTCAGAAGCACGCAGAGCAGTCCTAAGGCGGCTCCGGCAAGAGCCGTGGCGGGTATCAGTATCAGGTGACGGGAACTGCGGGTGAGCAGACGGGCCACGTGGGGGACCACCATGCCGACAAAGGCTATAGGTCCGCAAAAGGCTGTGACAACCGCTGTCAGTACTCCTGACAGAATGAGGAGTCTGTTGCGCGAACGGCGCACATCGACTCCGAGGTTGGCAGCATAGGCATCGCCGAGGAGCATGGCGTCAAGGGGCTTGACCATGAGCATGGAGAGCGCGATGAACACAAGCGCAAGCGGGGCAAACACCAGCAAACGCGACTGCGAGACTCCCGAAAATGATCCGAGGCCCCAAATGACGAATGAATGGACTCCTTCCTGTGTGGCAAAGAAGTTCAGAAGCGAAACGGCCGAGGAGCTGAGATAGCCCACAAGGATTCCGACTATCAGAAGCATAACCGAGGAGTTGAGAATGCGTGAAAACAACAGCAGCAGCACCAACACGAGCATGGCTCCGGCTATGGCGGCAAGGACTATGCCAAGCGATTCACCAACGAAACCGAGGGCTCCGCCGAAGGCAAGCATCACTATGGCCACTCCGAGGCTCGATCCGGTAGAGACTCCGAGTATCGATGGCCCGGCAAGCGGATTGGCGAACGTGGTCTGGAGCATCAGGCCGGCTATGGCGAGTGCCGAGCCGGAAAGCAGCGCCACTATGGCCGTGACCAGCCGTGAGCCGATTACTATCACTGCCCACGACTCTCTGGAAGGTTCTCCGCCGGTCAGCACCGTCAGCACTTCACTGGCAGGAATGCAGACCGAGCCGATGAATAGGCAGAGCACGAAGAGTGCCAGAGTCAGGAACAGCAGTCCCCAGAGCGAAATCCGCTCGCGGCGGGAGGAAAGCGCAGGCAGGCCGGTCATGGTGCTATATCATTTTTCTATACGTTGATAATACTGCGTCTTGTCCGTGCCGGCATAGTCAGGGCCAAGAAAAAGAAGGATGTATTCGCGCAGCAGTTTTTCAGGATGAAAGGGGAAGTCATCGAAGAGAGTCGACGTAGAGGTGTCGGCCACGTAGACATCGCCGTTTTCAAAAGCCTTGATCCTGGAGTTCAGGTCATAGGAACTTTTAAGTTCCGAGAGAGTGAGTTCCGGGCCGTAGTTGCGTATGAGCCATATGTCGGCGTCATGGGCTTTGTCAAAAACAGATGCGAAATCAAGCTGTATGGAACCTGCGTCAGGAGTGTCAGCCCAGGGATTCACACCTCCGGCATCGGTTATGATGCTCGACATGTAGCTGCGGCCTCCGGGCACAAACCACACGCCGTTGGTCAGCCGCTCGGTAATCACTTTGGGATGCGAGCTTGCGGAGGCGGCACGTGTGGCAAGGCGCGAATATTCCGCCGAGACTTCCTTATAGATGCTGTCGGCCTCATGGCGGCAACCGTAGAGTTCTCCGATAAGCTTTATCCACTCGGCACGCCCCAGGGGGGTTGATTCCATATAGTCGGCACACTCGATAATCGGTATGCCCAGACGTTCTATCAGTCCGTAGGATGAATTCTGATAAGGCGATGCGAGTATGGCATCAGGTCCGAGCACCGTGACTCTTTCAATGTCAGGCGACATTGAGGAGCCTACGTCCATCACCGCGCCGGATTTCAGCCCGGCTTTCACTTCAGCTACGGTGAAATAGCCTGCATCGGCCACACCCCTGACGGCATCAATGGCACCAAGGTCGCGGATGGCTCCGGCATGAACGCCTGAATAGACCAGCGAATTGCGCAAAGGAGTGCGCACCACCGTACCTTCGGGCAGTCCTTCGGGATTTCCGGCAGAGTCAGGCACAAGCACGTAGCGCTGAAGCAGGCGGGTGCTGTCCCACGGATTTTTAATGTCAGCCACTACATAACTTCCACAGTCGACCAGCGTCAGAAGATCAGCTCCAGCAGTAAGAGTGTCGCCTGACACTTCAGCCCCGGCAGAAGAGCCGGCACCGCTGCATGACGTCAGGATGGCGGCTGTGGCTGACAAAGCAAGAGAGAGAGACAAGAAACTCTTCACAATCAAGAAGGTGTTTAATAGGTTGTTTGACAAGATCAGTATCTGACCTCCCAGAGAAACAATGCCTCTCCCGGCATCGAGGTCCCGGCCGCACAGCGGTCGCGGCGGTCAATCACTTCACGGAACTGTTCGATGGTCATTTTACCGCGGCCCACGTCGACGAGAGTTCCCACTACGGCGCGGACCATGTTGCGCAGAAAGCGGTCGGCAGTAATGACGAAAACCCATTCATGCTCGCCGAGCCTCTCCCATCTGGCATAGCTCACACGGCAGATGTTGGTTTTGACATCGGTGTGAAGCTTTGAGAATGATGTGAAATCAGAGGTCTCAAGCAGTATTTCGGCCGCACGGTTCATGGCATCGAAATCAAGCGTGGCCGGGGCTTTCCAGCTCAGGGGGTAGAAAAACGGGGTCTTCTCAGTGACCGCATAATAGTGGTAAGTTCGGCTGACGGCATCGAAGCGCGCATGGCGGTCAGGCTCGACCTCATAGATCTTCTGCACGGCAATATCTTTGCCGACAACCGCATTGAGCCTCCTGACAAGCTCTCCGGCATCGCCCAGAGGGGTGTCAAGATCAAAATGGGCCACCATCATGCGCGCGTTGACTCCGGCATCTGTGCGTCCGGCGCCGGTGATTTTCATTTCGCGGCGCAGGATCATCGACAGAGCGTCTTCGAGAACCGACTGGACTGTCACCTCGCCCGGCTGACACTGCCAGCCGTGGAAAGGCGCACCGCGGTAAGAGAGCTGCATGAAATATCTCATAGGCTGAATCCGTATCGGCGCATCGGCGGGTTATCAGTCTTTTTCAATATAGGTATAGCCATAAAGGCCCGAACGGTAGTTGCTCAGGAACTCGCGTCCTTCTTCGGGAGTGATGCGTCCGGCTTTCATAGACGATGTCACCCAGGCTTCCACGTTGCGCACAAGTTTCTTCGGGTTGAACTGCACATAGTCGAGCACATCGGCCACGGTTTCGCCGTCGATGATACGGTCGATCTCATAACGGTCTTTATAGACCGAGATATGGACGGCGTTGGTGTCGCCGAAGAGATTGTGCATGTCACCGAGAATCTCCTGATAGGCACCTACGAGGAAGACTCCGAGATAGTAGGGCTCGCCGGGCTTCACAGGGTGGACAGGAAGAGAACTTGCCGTGCCACCCTGCGAGGATATGAAGTTAGAGATCTTGCCGTCGCTGTCGCAGGTGATGTCCTGGAGGGTGCATGTGCGTGATGGCTTTTCGTCAAGGCGCGACAGAGGAATGATCGGGAACACCTGGTCGATGGCCCATGAGTCGGTCAGCGACTGGAAGAGCGAGAAATTGCAGAAATACTTATCAGGTACCATCTTGGCCACCTTACGCAGCTCTTCTGGAGCGTGTTTCATATTGTCAGCGATCTCTCCTACCTCGCGGGCTATGCTCCAGAAAAGTTCCTCGATCTGGGCACGGGTGCGGAGATCGAGCATGCCGAGGCTGAACAGGTCAAGAGCCTCCTCGCGGATCTGCAGGGCGTCATGCCAGCTTTCGAGAAGACGCTGCTGGTTGAGCTTGTCCCAGATCTCATAGAGTTCTTTGGCAAGTTCGTGGTCTTCTTCCTGAATATCTTTAGAGTCTTTCCAGATGGGAAGCTGCGTTGTCTCAAGCACTTCAAACACCAGTACGGAATGATGGGCGGTCAGCGAGCGGCCGCTCTCGTTGATAATGTTGGGCTGCTTGAGGCCGTTTTTCTCACAGGCATCCACGATGGCCGACACTGCGTCATTGGCATACTCCTGGATAGAATAGTTCATCGAACTGCCCGATGCGGAGTTGCGGGTTCCGTCATAGTCCACGCCAAGGCCACCGCCTATGTCCATGAATTCTATGTCAAATCCCATGTTGGTGAGCTGCACGTAGAACTGGGTGGCCTCGCGGATGGCATTCTTGATGCGGCGGATCTTGGTGATCTGGCTGCCGATGTGGAAGTGGATCAGTTTCAGGCAGTGTTTCATCTTGTTTCGCTCCATGAAGTCAAGCGCTTCAAGAAGCTCCGAAGAGTTGAGACCGAATTTCGACTGGTCGCCGCCGCTTGTCTCCCACTTGCCTGAGCCTGAGGAGGCGAGTTTGATGCGGATGCCTACATTTGGGTCTATGCCGATTCGCTTGGCCACTTCCGAGATGATGCGCAGTTCATTGAGCTTTTCAACCACGAGATAGATGCGGCGTCCCATCTTCTGGGCAAGCAGAGCCAGCTCTATATATGTCTGATCCTTGTATCCGTTACAGATGATCAGCGCGTTTTCCTTGATGTTGGTGGCAAGCACAGCGTGGAGTTCCGGCTTGGACCCGGCCTCAAGACCGATGTTGAATTTTTCGCCGTGAGTGACGATCTCCTCGACTACAGGACGCATCTGATTGACCTTGATGGGATAGATTATATAGTTCTGTGCCTTATAGTCATACTGCTTTGAAGCTAAAGCGAAACAGTTGGAAATCTTCTCGATGCGGTTGTCAAGAATATCGGGGAAGCGCAACAGCACTGGCGAGGTAATGTCTCTGACCTGCAGTTCGTCCATGACCTCACGCAGATCAACCGAAGCATAACCCTCACGAGGAGTAACGGCCACGTTGCCTTTCTCGTTGATGGAGAAATACTGTCGACCCCAACCTTGAATGTTGTACAGCTCTGAGCTGTCTTCAATACGCCATCTTCTCATCGGCTCTGTTCTTTTTTCTGAATTGTTTCTGAATTTTATAGGTTTAACTGTCTGTAAAGCGCGTTATCGCGCGTTATTATCCGGCAAAAGTACAACTAATTCGCCAAATCGGGATCTTTTTGCAACAATTATTTTCATTATTTTGGGATATTAACAATAAAGATTGTAACTTTGCTACATAAAAATCACATCAAAACTCCTATCACATAATTTTATTAAATTTTGCTATGGATAAGAAATCTGCTTTCTCACTCCTCTTCGGTTCGGCTATCGTGCTGACCGGTTGCAGCAAGAAGATGAATCAGTTTGCAGCTGATTACTTCAGCACCAATCCCAATCCGCTCGAAGTAGTGGGCCAGAATGTTCCCGCTACCGTTACCGGTAACATTCCTCCGAAATTCTTCGTGAAAAACGCCACTGTGACAGTGACCCCCTACCTCACATTCAACGGCACTGAAGTGGCCGGCACCGCCCAGGCATTCCAGGGTGAGAAAGTACGTGGCAACAACCGTGTCATCTCCTATGACAACGGCGGCACAGTGACAATCCCCGTAAACTATGCCTATCAGCCCGAAATGCAGCGTTCGGAACTGTATCTCGGCTTCACTGTCGATCAGAAAGGCAAGCAGTATGTGCTTCCCCGCGTGAAAGTGGCTGACGGCATCATCGCCACAGCAGCTCTCGCCGATGCCGGAACCGTAGATCCCGCTACCGCAGCTGACAAATTCCAGCGCATCATCAACGAAAAATATTCTGCCGACATCCACTTCCTCATCAATCAGGCCAACCTCCGCGAAAGCGAACTCAAGAGCGATGAAGTGCTCCGCCTCAACCGCGACATCAAGGCCGCTGCCGGCGATGAAAGCCGAAAGATCGAGGAAATCAACATCCAGTCATACGCTTCACCCGACGGTTCGCTCGACTTCAACACCAAACTCGCCCAGAACCGCGAGACAAACACCCAGGGCTATCTGACCAATCAGCTCAAGAAGGACAAAGTGACTGAATTCGGCGAACTTACCGCAAACTTCACTCCAGAAGACTGGGAAGGCTTCCAGAAGCTCGTGGCCGCAAGCAACATCCAGGACAAGGAGCTCATCATCAGCGTGCTCTCAATGTACAAGGACCCAGAACAGCGCGAACGTGAAATCCGCAACCTCTCAAGCGTGTTTGACCAGCTCGCCGACGAAATCCTCCCGCAGCTCCGCTACTCTCGCATCACTGCCAGCGTCAACGTGATCGGCAAGAGCGATGAAGAGATCAACAAGGCATTTGACACCGATCCCTCTACCCTCAGCGTAGACGAACTTCTCTACGGAGCAACCCTCACTGACGACCTCAACCGCAAGAAAGCCATCTACACTGCCGCCACCAACCTCTATCCCAACGACTACCGCGGCTACAACAACCTCGGCAAGGTGCTCTATCAGCAGGGTGACTATGACGCAGCTATGGCAAGCTTCAAAAAAGCAGCCCGCGTGAACTCTTCGGCCCCTGAAGCCCAGATGAACCAGGGCCTTGTGGCTCTTGTCAACAACGATCTCCGCGCTGCCAACCAGTCATTCGGCAAGGCCGGCGGTGTTCCCGAACTCGGCTCGGCTCTCGGTGTATATTACCTCCAGCAGGGTGATGTAAACGCCGCTGTAAAGGCATTCGGAAATGACAAGAGCAATAATGCCGCTCTCGCCCAGATCCTCTCCAAGGACTACAGCAAGGCCAAGTCAACCCTCGCAGCCATCCAGGCTCCCGACGCCACCACCTACTATCTCATGGCCATTCTCGGTGCCCGCACCAACAATGAACAGATGGTGACTTCAAACCTCCGTCAGGCCATCAAGCTTGACAACAAGCTCGCCAAGCAGGCTGCCAACGACCTCGAATTTTCCCGCTTCAATCTTTCAAGCGTTCTCTGATAAGACGCCGGATTAAAGCTTCACAATCCAACAGCCCCGCCACACCGCGTTTCATGCAGTGTGGCGGGGCTGACTTTTTCATGGATACCACCGGCTGACACCGCCACAGACTCAAACATCCTTGCCTCGCCGGGCGTTTTAATTCCAGAGGGCGGCATCTGCCCGGCCATCTTCATCCATTCCACAAACTGCGCTTACCATTATATAATATGAACGAGGGAACAACGGCACAAAAACACCGGCACCATTACCGGCTCGACATACTGCACTGGATCATAATAGCGCTTTCAGTTCTGCTGATAGTATTCATCTCGATCGACACCTTCAACGGCATCAACTTTCTTGATGACGGATTCTACATGCACTTCCAGTTCTGGGTCTGCATAGTGTTCATGGCAGATTTCTTCATCGAACTGGCCCTGGCTCCCGACAAACTCCGCTACACGCGCAACCGCCTGCTGTATCTGCTGCTGTCTATCCCCTATCTCAACATCATCAGTGTGCTCGGCATAAGGCTCACCCCTGAACAACTGTTTTTCATCCGCTTCATACCCCTGGCCCGCGGCATCATGGCGATGGTGATAGTTGTGGGCGCGTTTTCGCGAAACAGACTGACATCGTTCCTTTCGTCCTACATAGTCATCCTCGCCGCCTTCATCTATCTCGGCAGCCTCATATTCTTCTACTTCGAGCAGGGAGTCAACGCCGATGTCAACAATTTCGGCACCGCTCTCTGGTGGGCCTGCATGAACGCCACCACCCTCGGCTGCGACATCTATCCCGTCACGGTGGCCGGAAAAGTGCTCGGCTGCATCCTTTCGGTCGGCGGCATAATCATGTTTCCGCTCTTCACAGTGTTTATCACCTCACTCATACGCCAGTACACACGGACACTGAAAACAGACTCCGGCGCGGCCACGCAAAAAAGTTAGGTAATTATTTTTGTACCCTATCCAAAAATCGTAACTTTGCAGACATCTCACGGACAAAAATGAAATCATGGAAAAGGACCCGGACAAGCGGTTTGAAATCGACGAGGTGATAGGTCGCCTTTGCAGCATGGAAGACATGCGCCACGTGTGCCCGACCCGTTCAGGCGAAGGGGAGCCACTGCTCTCCAACTCAGCCGTGCGCCGTATAGTCGAGCTTGCCTCACGCCTCATGTTTCCGGGATTTCTAACAGACTCTGACCGCGGGCCGTCCGTGATGCGCTCGGTCATGACAATCGAATGCCATGAACTGCGCGGTCTTCTGGCCAGCCAGATCTCCGCAGGACTCTGTTTCGACAAAAACCAATCAGCAATTCCTGATGCTGACATAAGCCGGCATGCCGGATCACTGGCCGATTCTTTTATAGACAGCCTGCCCGACCTGCGCCACATCCTCGACACTGACATTGACGCCACCTATCTCGGCGACCCTGCCGCAACCTCTACCCATGAGGTAATAATCTGCTATCCCGGCTTCAAGGCCACGGTAAGCTACCGCATAGCCCACCGCCTGCTGGAGCTTGGGGTCCCGGTGGTGCCTCGCATGATCACCGAGCAGGCCCATTCCGACACCGGAATCGACATCCACCCCGGAGCCCGCATAGGCAAAGGCTTCGTCATCGACCACGGCACCGGTGTGGTTATCGGAGCCACAGCAATTATCGGCGATAATGTCAAGATCTATCAGGGCGTGACCCTCGGAGCCAAGAGCTTTGTCACTGACGACTCCAACAATCCGGTCAAAGGAATTCCCCGCCACCCGATACTCGGCAACGGAGTGGTTGTCTACTCCAACTCCACGATACTCGGCCGCGTAAACATAGGTGACGGAGCCGTCATCGGCGGCAACCTCTGGGTCACACGCGACGTAGAGCCCGGAGAAAAACTCATCCAGGCCCGCGCCGACAACTTCCGGTCGGCCCGCTGACCGCAAGGACTGCGCCTGAGGCCTAAAAACAACTGAATAAACCAAGGAAACTATATAATTTACCACATGGAACATCGTTTTGAAATGGTTGCCAAGACCTTCAAGGGTCTTGAAGAAATTCTTGCTGAAGAACTCCGGCAACTCGGAGCGGTCAATGTCGAGCCCGGCCGACGGATGGTATCATTCGAAGGTGATCTCGCCATGCTCTACCGCGCCAACATCTGCTGCCGCACCGCACTCTCTATCCTCAAGCCGATCTACAAGTTTATCGCCAAGGACACCGACTCGCTCTACGAGATGGTGAAAGAGTACAACTGGAGCGATGTAATGTCGATCGAAAAGACTTTCTCTATCGACACCACCTCACACTCCTCGGAGTTCACTCACTCGCGTTTTGTCACCTATCGTGTGAAAGACGCCATTGTCGACTATTTCAAAGACCGTTTCGGCCAGGACAAGCGCCCCGGCGTGCGTCTGAACGATGCCGACGTGATGATCAACGTCCACATTGACGGTGACCGCGTCACCCTCTCGCTCAACTCATCGGGCGAGTCGCTCCACAAACGCGGATGGCGCGTGGCACAGACCGAAGCCCCGATCAACGAGGTTCTCGCCGCCGGCATCATCCTCAAAAGCGGATGGCGCGGCGACAGTCCGCTGGTCGATCCCATGTGCGGCTCAGGCACCTTCCTAATCGAAGCCGCTATGATTGCCGCCGGAATCAAGCCCGGCAGCTTCCGCAAGGATTTCGCCTTCGAACACTGGCGCGACTATGACGCCGAACTGTTTGAAAAGGTGATGGCCGAAGATTCAGGCCTCCGCGAAGTGCCGTTCAAGATCTACGGATCAGACATCTCGCCGAAAGCCGTGGCTATCGCCGAACGCAACATTCTTTCAGCCGGTGTCGACGAATATATCAACCTCCGCATAAAGCCTCTCCAGCTTTGGGAAGAGGCTCCGGCAGGGGGAGCGCCCGGTGTGCTCATCACCAATCCTCCTTACGGCGAGCGAATCAATGTCCAGGACATGGAGCAGCTCTACAAGACGCTCGGCACCAAGTTCAAACGTGTCTTCCTCGGCTATCACGCCTGGGTCATCTCCTCAAACATCGACTATCTCACAGCCATCGGACTGACTCCTTCGGTCAAAGAAGCCATGCAGAACGGAGGCCTCGACTGTGAACTGCGCGAATACGTGATCTTCGAAGGCACCAAAAGCGACTTCCGTCGTGAAGGCGGTGTGCTAAAGGAAGAAACCCCTGACCGCAAGGAACGCCGCCAGCCCGCACGCAAGAGCGACAGCGAATGGCGCCGCGACGCCCGCGAAAAGGGCATGGGCGGCAAAGATGCCGGAGCCGCACGCCGCAAACCCAACAAGCTTGAAGACAGATACCGCCCGCAGAAAGGCGGCTATGCCCGCAGCGAGGAACGCAGACGCAAGTTCAAGGAAGAGACGGCCGCACAGAGTGAAGCCGAACAGCTCCTCTCGCGCCACCGCAATCCCCACGCGCTCAAATCGCTCGGCGAATCGCCCAAGCGTCCGTCAATACCCGCGCCTGACGGCCCGTTCATGAGAACCCGCCGCCGCTGGAAGCGTCCGGATGCCGACAATTCGTCTTCCGAAGGAGAGGCATAAGCAACACTTACAGCCCCTTCCATACTTTTTCAAAATAAAATTCTCAAATCACGCTAATCCATATAACCAAAAGCCATGTCACTCCAACAGAATCTCAACACTCTGCGCCATCCCGTCAGCAACGCGCCTGAAAAAAGTCCTTTCAACGCCGGCGAAACCCTCGCCTGCCAAGGTGAGAAGCTCAGAGTGTTGCTCCTCGGATCGGGCGGACGCGAATGTGCCCTCGCATGGAAAATATCACTCTCTCCCCGCCTTGAGAAACTTTTCATAGCTCCCGGCAACGGCGGAACAGATGCCTACGGTGAAAACGTGGCCCTCTCGCCGCTTGATTTCGCCGCTATAGCCGCTTTCTGCAAGGAGAATTCAATCGACATGATCGTAGTCGGCAACGAAGACCCGCTTGTGGCCGGAATCTATGACTACTTCCTGAGCGTGGAAGGTGCTCCGCTGATCGTAGGGCCCTCTCAGGCAGGTGCAGCACTCGAAGGCAGCAAGGATTTTGCAAAGCAGTTCATGGTGCGCCACTCTATACCCACCGCAGCCTACCGCAGTTTCACTGCCGAGACCGTTGAAGAGGGTTGCGCGTTTCTTGAGTCACTCAAAGCCCCCTATGTGCTCAAAGCCGACGGCCTTGCAGCCGGAAAAGGTGTACTCATAATCGACTCTCTCGAAGAAGCCAAAGCCTCGCTGCGCGATATGCTGGGCGGAATGTTCGGCAAGTCATCGGCCACTGTGGTGATCGAAGAGTTTCTCAAGGGAATCGAATGTTCGGTTTTCGTACTCACTGACGGCAACGGCGGCTACCGCATCCTCCCTGTGGCAAAAGACTACAAGCGCATCGGCGAAGGCGACACCGGCCCCAACACCGGAGGCATGGGAGCAGTCAGCCCCGTTGTGTTTGCCGACAGCGAATTCATGCGCAAGGTAGAGGAACGCATCATTCTCCCGACTGTCAACGGCCTGATAGCCGAAGGCATTACCTACCGCGGCTTCATCTTCCTCGGTCTGATTGAAGTTGACGGCGAGCCGATGGTGATAGAATACAACGTCCGCATGGGCGACCCTGAGACCGAAGTCGTGATGCTCCGCATCGCATCTGACCTGCTTCCTCTGCTCGAAGCAGCGGCCAAAGGCAACCTCGGCGCTCTTCCCCTCGCTGAAGATCCACGCTATGCCACAACAGTCATGATAGTGTCAGGCGGCTATCCTGGAAGCTACACCAAGGGTGAGACCATAACCGGAGCCGACACTCCGATGAGCAACGCCATTCTCTTCCACGCAGGCACACGCCGCGAGGCCGACGGCGAGCTCGTCACTTCAGGCGGACGTGTGATTGCATGTAGCGCCTATGGCGATTCGATCGACTCGGCTCTCGCCAACAGCTATGCAGCCGCCGATGCTGTTGAATTCAATGGTAAATACATGCGCCGCGACATCGGCCAGGACCTTAAAAAATTGAGTGAAAACCGCGGATGACCCGTAAAGAACTCACATTTACCCGAATAATCCGTTCGCGAGGCATGGGCGTGCTCATAGGCCTCGCGGCGGTTTTTATGACCCTGCAGGCTCAGTTCGCAGGCAAGATCGCGCACATAGGCGATTTCCGCACCGTGGCCTTCCCAACACCATCGGCATGGTTGCCCGAAGGCAGCATCTCGATGTGGGCCAACATCATCGTGGTCCTGGCCACAGGGGCGGTAATGATCATCATCAACCGCCACTTCAATCTGCTGCGCACCACCTCGGCCTTCTTCGCGGCCTATTTCGTGTTTGTCACAGCCTGCACCCCGGCTGTGATGGGCCAGTTAGGAGCGTCATCGCTGCTTGCGCTGATCATGATGGGAGCCGTATGGCTGATTTTCAGCATCTACAATCAGCGCATCAGCTCGCGCCGGGTCTTTCTTGCCTTCTTTCTGATCGGACTGGGGCAGCTGACTGAATATACATTCGCGCTCTACATTCCGGTATTCATCGCCGCACTCGGACAGATGCGAGTGTTCACGTTCAAAAAAATCCTTGCCGCGATTCTGGGCAACATCACTCCTGCGTGGATCACCTGGGGACTCGGCCTGATACCTGAGCCGGAAATCCCACAGTTCTGCTTCACACCTCCATCAATGCTGCTGGCCGATGGTGCCGACTGGCCCATGCTTTCGGCCGCGGCTCTGACGCTGCTGGCCGGATTTGTGTTCGGCAACCTGAATCTCATAAAGATCATAGGATTCAACGCACAGGCCCGCGCCTATAACGGAGTGCTGACCCTTCTCTCGATCGCGACCGGCATTTTCGCCATTGTCAACTTCACCAATCTTCCGCTCTACATCACCCTCCTGAATGCCTGTGTGGCTTTCCAGGTGGGACATTTCTTCCGCTTCACCGTCATGCGCCGTGGCTACATTGCCGTAGTGGTCCTGATGGCCGCCTATTTCGGTATATACATGTGGGGAATGTTGAGCTGAGACGGAAGCCACCGCTGCCACACAAACGCATCCATACACCGGCTTAGACAACTTAGCCAACAGACCACCATACGCACATGAAAATTGTAGCCGACCGCAACATTCCCTATATAGCCGATGCAGTCCGCCCTCTCGGAGAAGTAGTGCTCCTGCCGGGCGATGCCATCTCGGCTGAGACTGTAAAAGATGCCGACATTATTCTTACACGCACACGCACACGCTGCGACGCCTCGCTGCTCGGCAGGTCCACGTGCTCGTTCATCGGTACAGCTACAATCGGCACCGACCACATTGACCTCGACTATTGCCGCGAGCGGGGCATCACGGTGGCAAACGCACCGGGCTGCAATGCTCCGGCAGTGGCACAATACGTGCTTTCAGCCATCAGAGCGTTTCTGCCCCCCGAAGAAGCGCTTGCCGGAAAAAGGCTTGGCATAATCGGAGTGGGCAACGTCGGCACTATACTCAACCGCTGGGCCTTAGGCCTCGGCATGACCACAATCCTCAACGACCCCCCACGTCAGGAAAACGGCGACACAACCTACATCTACAGCACCCTTGAGGAAATCGCTGCAGAAAGTGATTTCATCTCGATCCACACACCATATTCCAAGACCGGACCCCACTCCACCCGCCATCTGCTGAATTCGGAATTCCTCTCAGCCGTGAGCCGGCGGCCACTGATCATAAATGCCGCCCGCGGACCAGTGGCCGACACGCAGGCGCTCAAGACCGCCCTCAGCCGGAATCTCATATCAGGAGTGGCCATCGACTGCTGGGAAAACGAGCCTGACATTGACCTCGAACTGCTTTCAGAAGCATTCGTAGCCACACCGCATATTGCAGGCTATTCCAACGAAGGAAAAATCAGAGCCACCCGCATGGTGCTCGATGCCCTTGCCAGCCATCTGCAGGACCATTTCGGTCTTGACATCACAGCCGAGACCCTATCAGCCGGACTTCCGGCAATAGGCCCCATACCGGAGACAATCACCGAACAGCAGCTCGGCTATGACATCAATGCCGACCACATAGCCCGCAATCTGCCCTCTCCCGATGCCGCCGTAAGCAGATATTTCGAATCTCTGCGCAACAACTACAGTCTCCGGCCGGAACCTCACATCTGAGACTCCGGCCCCACATGTTTTTCCAGACCTCTTTTCGGTCCGGACCATGCCAAAATACGGTTTAAATTTGGTTTAAATTTACAGAAACTTCCTGAAAACAAGTAAAAACCGGTTCATAACAAAGCCGTAAAACCAACTCCCCGGATGTTATAATACAATAGCACCGGAGGACCTTGCTTATGAAACAGATTCTTACCATACTCATGATATTCTGCGCCCTTGCCGCAGGCGCAGCAGGCAAAGCCCCAAAAAGGAGCAAAGCAAAAAAGGCCAGAACCACCAAAGTTGTCTCGGCCCCAGCCGTGCCGCGTCCGGCCCGCGAACCGTTTGTCACACGTGTGGACGCACCGTCTGTCAAAAAAGGGCTTGCCGGCAAGAATATAGCCCTCTGGCAAAGCCACGGCCGATATTTCGACCAGAATGAAGAGCGATGGATGTGGCAGCGCGCACGGCTCATGGGCACGGTAGAAGACCTGTATCCCCAGGCCTACGTACTCCCCTACCTCATCCCGATGCTCGAAAATGCCGGGGCCTATGTGATGACTCCGCGCGAACGTGACACCTCGACTCAGGAAATAATCGTCGACATGGACGGAGGCTTCGCTCAGAAGGACTATAACGAGAAAAACGGACAACAGAAATGGACAGCCGCTGCCGGCATCAAAGGTTTCGGATATAAGAAAGAGATATTGGAAACCGGCGACAATCCCTTCTGCATGGGCTCTGTCCGCGAAGTGACCACCGTCACCGACCCGGCCAAAGCATCCACCGCATCCTGGTATGCCGATTTCCCCAAAGGCGGCGACTATGCGCTCTACATCAGCTATGCCTCGCTCCCCAGCAGCACCCGCGACGCGCGCTATATCGTGAACTCACTCGCCGGAAGCGAGGAGTTTGACGTAAACCAGCGCATCGGCGGAGGCACATGGGTCTATCTCGGCACCTTCCCCTTTGCCGCAGGCAAAAGCGACATCCCGGTGGTGGAACTGTCAAACGTCTCGACCGAGAGCGGCAAGGTGGTCACGGCCGATGCCATCAAGATAGGCGGCGGCATGGGTAATGTCAGCCGCTCGGCTGCAGGCGGCGAGCCTGTGGTTAGCACCTATCCGCGTTTCACCGAAGGCGCGCGCTACTGGATGCAGTGGGCCGGTGTTCCATCGTCGGTCTACAGCATCACCAACGGCGAAAACGACTATGAGGACGACTACAAGAGCCGTGCCCTCTGGGTCAACTACCTCGCCGGAGGCTCCTCGCAGCTTCCGGGAGAGAAGGGACTGGGAATTCCCGTTGACCTCTCGTTCGCATTCCATACCGACGCCGGCACCACATCTGATCCCGGAGAGACTGTGGGCACGATGCCTATTGTCTACACCAAAGGCACGCGTCTGGGTAGTGGCGAGGCCCGCTCCACCTCTCGCCGCTATGCCGACATGGTCACCGACCAGATTGTCAGTGACATCCAGACCCTCTACGAGCCGACATGGACCCGCCGCAAACTGCGTGACAAGCCTTATCGCGAGGTGATGGACACCAAAGTGCCCGCAATTCTGATCGAACTTATGAGCCATCAGAACTTTGCCGACATGCGCTATGGCCTCGACCCCACATTCCGTTTCACCGTCAGCAGAGCCATCTATAAAGGCATTCTGAAATACCTCCATGAAAAAGACGGTGTGCCCTACGTGGTAGAGCCACTGCCCGTCAGCCATTTCCGCATCGCGGGAAGCGGAGGCGAATATCTTCTCACCTGGCAGGGTGTCGATGATCCTCTGGAGCCCTCGGCCAAGCCCACATACTATATTGTCTATGAACGCATTGACGATGGAGCCTTCACCGAACTGGCCGTGACCGATGATCCGCAACTCACGGTCCGCGTCAAGGATGACCGCATCTACAGCTACAAGGTTGTCGCGGCCAATGACGGAGGCATCAGCTTCCCCTCCGAGATTCTATCGCTGTGCGACACCGGCACCGACAAACCCCAGGTGCTGATTGTCAACGGCTTCACCCGCATCTCAGGCCCGGTCGAAGTCTATGCCTCAGGCCGCGTAGGCTTCGACTATGAGGAAGACCACGGAGTGCCCTACATCAGCGACATCCACTTCACCGGCCTCCAGACCGAATTCCGCCCCGGAGTAGAATGGACATCCAATGACTCTCCCGGCCACGGCTCCAGCCGCGCGACCCACGAGACCGAAATCTTCGCCGGCAACACCTTCGACTTCGTCTACATCCACGGCACCGCCATACGCGCCGCCGGCCACTCCTTCATCTCGGCCGGAGTCGACGCCTTTGTCGAAAACATGCCAGAAGCCCGCATCATCGACCTCATACTCGGCAAGCAGAAAGAAATCACCGTAGGCACCTCGCAGGAACGCAAGTTCAAACCCCTCACCGACGAACTCAAGCAACGCCTGAGCCAATTCTGCGACGCCGGCGGCTCACTCTTCGTGTCGGGCAGCTACATAGGCAGCGACCTCTTTGACAACCGCCACTCCACAGGCTCGCAGCGAGTAGCCGACGGACAGTTCGGCCACTCGGTGCTCGGCCTCCAGTGGCGTCAGGCAAAAGCCACAGTCACAGGCAAAGTCCGCGAAGTCAAATCGAAATACGCCGAATTCCATCCGGGCCTCTCGTTCACCTTCCGTCAGCAGCTCAACGCCGACTGCTACGCCGTGGAATCGCCTGAATCCTTCAGTCCCATCGACCCGTCGAACGGCACCGCCATACTGCGCTACACCGAAAACGACTACATAGCCGGCGTGGCCTTCGACCCCGGCACCCACCGCGCCGTGACCCTCGGCTTCCCCTTCGAGACCATCACCGGCAGCTACGAGCGTGACGCGCTGATGAAACAGATCCTCGACTTCTTCACCGCCCCTGAAGGAGTGCATCCCGGCGCACGCCCCAAAGTGCTGCCGGAAACCATCATAGGCCACGAACCACCCACCACACCGATGCAGACCCGCTCCCCGCGCAACCTGCGCCCCCGCGAAGCAGCCGAACTCGCCGAAAACGCCGAAGCCCGCAAACCCCGCAAACCCCGCAAAGGCCCCGCCCGCCAAGCCTAAGGCCGCCCAACAGCCCTTTTCACATACCGGAGGGTCTATTTTCAATCAAAGGCTGGGATTCATTGCGGTTTATCGGGGGAAATTTACGAACTTTGCAGTGAGGCGAGGCGTGTGGCTGTCACACTCTGATTTCAAGCGCCTTTCTATAAAAATCATGAAATCCCGTTTTTCGACCAAAACTATGAAGGATCTGGCGGCTCAGGCTGGCCGGGGTCCGATACTCATACATCTCTCTGACGATGACGTGACCTTTGTCAACGGCGGTGACCACAGACTGCTCAGTGTTCTCGCCGAGACCGGTGCGGCAATGGTGTATTCCGACTTCCTTACGCCTGCCGACGGCGGCGGCGATCCTTTGCCCCACCGGCTGATCGACTGCCAGTTCGGGGCCATACGCGATGACTTCGACTTCGGCCGGATCGTGGCTGTGAACCCCGACATGATGCGCCGTGCGGTGGAGGATATGACCGACGATTTCGAGGCTGCCGGCTGGTATGATCTGCGCCTGCGCCTCTCGCGTCTCGGCAGGATTGTGCACATTCCGGAGACTCTCTACATTGCTTCGCCCAAGGCTTCAGTCAGCGCCGACGAGGGTGAGGAGCAGTTCCGCTACGTGGACCCGCGCAACCGCAGTTCGCAGATAGAGATGGAAAAAGCCGCCACGGCCCATCTCAAGGCGCTTGGCGCTCTGGTGACACCCGCCGGAATCACGCGCCCGGACCTCGATGAAGGCTCCTTCCCGACAGAGGCTTCGGTGATAATCCCCGTGCGCAACCGCCACCGCACAATAGCCGATGCCGTCAGAAGCGCTCTGGCTCAGCAGACATCATTCCCGTTCAACGTCATTGTGATAGACAACCGCAGCACCGACGGCACATCAGAGATTCTTGCCGAAATCGCGGCCTCAGACCCGCGTCTTAAGATCATAAGCACCGCCCCGGCTCCCGCGCCGGCTCCGGGTATAGGCGGCTGCTGGAACCTCGGCATCAACAGCCCCGACTGCGGACGCTTCGCCGTGCAGCTCGACAGCGATGACATCTACAGCCGCCCGGACACTCTTGAAATGATCGTCGGCAAGTTTCGTGAGACCGGTGCCGCAATGGTCATCGGCTCGTATATGCTCACCGACTTTGAGGGCAATCCGCTGCCCCCCGGACTGATAGACCATGCGGAATGGACCGATGACAACGGGCCAAACAACGCCCTGCGCATCAACGGTCTCGGCGCGCCGAGGGCATTCTTCACCCCCGTGGCCCGCGAGATAGGATTTCCGGATGTCAGCTACGGCGAAGACTACTCGATGGGGCTTGCCGTCAGCCGCCGCTACCCGATAGGGCGCATCTATGAACCGCTCTACTCATGCCGCCGCTGGGAAGGCAACTCCGACCATGCCCTCAGCCCTGAGCGTATCAACGCCAACAACACCTACAAGGACCGGGTGCGCACCCTCGAACTCATCTCACGCCAGAAGCTCAACCATGAATCCTGAAAGTTTCTTCCGGTCTGAACTTGCGGCGTGGCCTCTGGCCGCTGAAAACTTCCGCAATATTGAAAACGCTTCAGCCCAGGCAGTAAACCTGACTGACGGCGAGCCGTGGAGAATCCGCAAGCTGCTTGTCAGCCACCGCCGCGCTTCCATCACAGCCAAGACCGATCCTCAGAGCATAGCCGCGCGCCCATGCTTCCTCTGCGAGGCCAACCGCCCGCCGGAACAGAGCGCCATCACCGTCCACGGCTTTCAGACTCTTGTCAACCCCTATCCCCTCGCCCGGCGGCACTACACCATAGCATCCGCGCGCCATGAACCGCAGCGCATCAGCGGACACCTGCAGGAGATGGCCCGGCTCACGCATGAATTCCGAGACCTATGCGTCTTCTACAACGGTCCGCTCTGCGGAGCCTCCGCTCCTGACCATCTGCACTTCCAGGCTATCTCTACGGAGGTTGCCGCCGGTCTGACCGATCCGAGACTGCCTCTGGAGACTATTGACCCGTCAGACGGATGCAAACTGCTGCGTAGCGTCAGCGGCGCGGTCCCCTATCCGTTCTTCATCATTGATTCCACAGACACAGCCGCCCTTGTCCGCTGCGCCGACCTGCTGCTCGACTCGCTGCCGCAGGCTGAGCCGGAACCGATGGTCAACGTGGCTATGGTGATGCTCCCCGACGGCAGACTCCGCACATTCATAGCTCCGCGCCGCCGCCACCGCCCGGCTGTCTACGGCTCCGGACCCGGCAAGATGCTCGTAAGCCCCGCCACAATCGAAATGCTCGGCACCATAGTCTGCTCACGCCCTGAAGACTTCGAGAGACTCGACCTTGCCACCGCCACCGCCATTCTGGGCGAAGTCAGCCTCGACGAACAGCAATTCGCCGCCACAATTCACCGCTACCAACAACTCAACACCCCACAGCAATAATGCCCCAGGAACCACGAGTCAGAGTCGGCATCCTCTCAGCCCCGACCATAAGTTTCACCCTCACCGGTCTCTATTCCACGCTCTCAGGCGAGATGGTCACCGGCCGTCAGGAAGTAAGCCTCAGCGAATCAGGCCTCGCCGTCAGCTGGAACGGCCGCGTCAGCCGGTCGCTCGAATTCGAACCCACCTCCTATGCAGGAGACAGTTTCGAACTCGAAGGAGTGACCATCGGAGTCGATTTCCACTGGGAGCGCAAGGAAAACCAGCGCTTCCGCGGAGCCTTGCGCGTGATAGTTGAAAACGGCAGACTAACGGCCGTCAACGAAGTCAATGTCGAAGACTATCTTGTCAGCGTCATCTCAAGCGAAATGAGCTCCACCTCCTCGCTGGAACTGCTGAGGGCACATGCCGTGATCTCGCGCGGATGGGTGCTGTCAATGATGTCACGCGGCAAGGAGCCCATCCCTCCGGCCGACCGCCGTCCCGATGTCAGAGCCCTGAATCCCGGCCCCTCGCTCATCAGATACTGGGACCGCGAAGACCATCTCAATTTCGACGTCTGCGCCGACGACCACTGCCAGCGCTATCAGGGCATCAGCCGTGTCTCTACCCCTGTGGCCGCCGGAGCCGTGGCCGACACCCGCGGCATGGTCCTCACCTTCGACGGCGAGCTCTGCGACACCCGCTTCTCTAAATGCTGCGGCGGAGTCTTCGAAGTCTTCGAGACATGCTGGGATGACACTCCGCGCCCCTATCTCCAGCCCCGGCGCGACGGCGTAGACCCGACTGACTTCCCCGACCTTACAGTGGAAGAAAACGCCGTCAGCTGGATACTCGGCAAGCCGGAAGCCTTCTGCAACACCACCGACCGGCGAGTGCTCTCGCAGGTGCTCAACGGCTATGACCGCGAGACTCCCGATTTCTACCGCTGGACAGAAACACTGCCGCAGGAAAAAATCACCCGCCTCGTGGCCGACCGTCTCGGCGAAGATCTCGGCCGCATACTGAGTCTGACGCCCCTGACCCGCGGCACCTCCGGACGCATCCGTGAACTGAAAATCACCGGCACAAAGGGAGAACGCATCATAGGCAAGGAACTGATGATACGCCGCACTCTCTCTGACAGCCATCTCTACAGCTCGGCCTTTGTGGTCGAGCCTTTGGCTCCGGAAGCCGACGGCACCCCTTCAGGCTTCACTCTCCACGGAGCCGGATGGGGCCACGGCGCAGGCCTTTGTCAGATCGGAGCCGCCATCATGGGCGAACGCGGCTATGGCTACTCCGAAATCCTCGCCCGCTACTATCCCGGCTCAACCCTCACTAAACTATATTGAACAAGTGCTTAACAACTCTTTGCTTATAAGATTTAACATTTGCTCTTCTGCATATGCCACGTTAATTTTACCTCTTAACAGAACAGACCATGAAAAGAATCGTCACTTGCCTTTTTGCCGGAGCGGCGGCCGCTGTCGCAGCAGCTGCTTTGCCCGAAGTATGGCCAGCCGCCGGAGCGGAGGTCTCGCCAGACACACGCCTCACCATCTGTTTCCCCTCTACGCCGACCCTCGGCACCTCCGGGGTGATACGCATCTTTGATGCCGCGACAGACGCTCAGGTAGACTCGCTGGACCTCTCGATACCTGCCGGCCCGACTGAAAAGACCAAACTCCCCAAAGCTCCATACACCCTTGAGCCTTACAACTATCACACTCCGCGCCTGACCAACGCCACCTGTGAGCCGGGCACTCCATCGGGCACTGCCGCACGCGACACTTCGCGCTATCAGCTGACAATAATAGGCGGATTCACTGACGGATTCCACTTCTATCCCGTGATGCTATCGGGCAACACCGCTGAGATATATCCTCACCACAACCTGCTCGAATACGGACGCGAGTACTATGTCACCGTCCCGGCATCAGCCTTCACCCTTGCCAAAGGAAAGTTCAAGGGTATAAGCAAGAAAGACGGTTGGAAATTCAGGACACGGCCCGAAGCACCCGCTCAGGAGCATCGGCAGCTGACCGTGGCCCGCGACGGTTCAGGCGACTTCCTCACCCTCCAGGGCGCCCTCGACCATGTGCCTGACTTCAGCGCCGAACCGTGGAAGATTTTCATCAAGAACGGAGACTATGAGGAGCTGGTCTACTTCCGCAACAAGACCAACCTCACCATCGAAGGGGAGAGCCGCGAGGGGGTCTATGTCCACTATCCCAACAATGAGGTGTTCAATCCCCACCCCGCTGATGTCAGCACCAACGAGTGGCTCGGCACTTTCCCCTCACGCCGCGCCGCATTTGCCGCAGACCACTGCTCAGACCTCACGCTCAGGAATTTCACCGTGGCCACCACTGTCACAGGTCAGGCCGAAGGCCTCCTGCTCAACGGCAACCGCATATATCTCGAAGACATGATCATCAGAGGTTCCGGCGATGCGCTGCAGTCCAACGGCCCGGCATACTTCAGAAACTGCCGGCTCGAAGGTCATGGCGACACAGTGCTCGGCCGTGGCCCGGCATACTTCAAAGACTGCACCATAGTCACCTACGGCCCGTTTGCCTACATACGCAACGGCTCTTCCTGCCACGGTGACGTCTTTGTGGACTGCACGATGATAGGCAAGGGCGACAAGGCGGTCTTTGCCCGGACCAACGGCACCTATCCCAACGCCGAGTTTGTGCTCATCGACTGCCGCCTCGACGGCATCCGTCCTGAGGGATGGAGTGGTCTTGAGAAAGATGGCAACACCTACGTGCGCTATTGGGAGGCCGGATCGGTCAACCTCTCAGACGGCAAGCCAGCCGACACCTCGCGCCGCGCCCCCGGCTCGCGTGTGCTCGACCCCGTGAAAGACAAGGCCCTTATAGAACTCTACCGCAACCCCGCATGGGTGCTCGGCGGATGGGACCCCATGAAGAAGTGAGATCCAGCATCACACCTCAAAAGAGAATTCAGATGAAGAATCCGATGAATTTTAAGATTTTATCACTCTGAATATTTCGATCTTACAGGCGAAAAGGCTATATTTGTGGTTTAAAATCATTCGCTTGAACGTCAGGCGGTGGATTTTTGAGTATTGACCACAGTGTTTTCACAGCGGGGAATACATATACCTTGATATCTCTTTAACCGAACAATATAATTTTTCAACCAAATCATATTTTTTCACATCTAAATCATGAAACTTAAAAGTCTTTCAGCCTACGCGGTAGGCTTGTTTGTGGGTCTCGCCCAGATGACAAGCGCCACCGCCCAGACCACTGACTACAGTTCCTACTACAAGAATCTCCCCATCAACCAGCCTCAGGTCTCGGCCCCGGTGATTCCGGCCTATGAGATCAAGATCACTGACTTCGGCGGTGTCAACGATGGTGTCACTCTCAACACCGAAGCCTTCGCCAAAGCAATGGCCCACCTCGCCTCCAAGGGCGGCGGCCGCCTCGTGGTTCCGGAAGGAATCTGGTACACCGGCCCGATTGCATTTGAAAACAACGTCGAACTTCATCTCGAACGCGGCGCGCTGGTGCTTTTCAGCGAAAACCTCGCCGACTATCCCGCAGTAGCCTCTGACTGGGAAGGTCTCACGACTCACCGCGCCACATCTCCCCTCTCGGCCCGCGGCAAACATGACATCGCAATCACCGGCGACGGCACTTTCAACGGCAACGGCCAGAAATGGCGCCCTGTAAAGAGAGGCAAAATGACTGACAACCAGTGGAAAGCGCTTCTGAAGAGCGGCTGCGTCAACGCAAAGGGCGATGTGTGGTTTCCCAACGAACGCATCCGCGAAGTCTATGAAAACAAGGAACTCCAGGCCAAGGTGCACCACGGTGACAAAGAAACCGTTGACTATGCCCATGACTTCCTCCGTCCGGTGCTCCTCTCGTTCATCGACTGCAAGAATGTGCTACTCAAAGATGCCACATTCGAAAACTCTCCCGCCTGGAACCTTCATCCGCTCCTGTGCGAGAATCTGATTGTAGACAACATCAACGTCCGCAACCCCTGGTATGCGCAGAACGGTGACGGCATCGACATCGAGTCGTGCAACAAGGTGCTCGTCATCAACAGCCGCTTCGATGTGGGCGACGACGCCATCTGCATCAAGTCAGGCAAGGACAAGGACGGCCGCGAACGTGGCATTCCCTGCCGCGACGTAGTGATAGAAGGCTGCACTGTCTATCACGGCCACGGCGGCTTCGTGATCGGCTCTGAAATGTCTGGCGGCTGCAAAGACATTGTGATCCGCAACAGCGTGTTCATCGGCACCGACGTGGGCCTGCGTTTCAAATCTACCCGCGGTCGCGGCGGCGTGGTCGAAAACATATATGTGGACAATATCAAGATGACCGACATTGCCGGCGAGGCTCTGATCTTCGACATGTACTACGGCATCAAGCCGGGCGCTCCTGTTCCTCCGGTGACAGAAGAGACCCCCTCGTTCCGCAACATCTACATCAAAGACGTGACCTGCCGCTCGGCCAAACGCGCGGCGCTCTTCAACGGTCTGCCTGAGATGCCGATGAAAAACGTGGTCATCACCGACTCCCGTTTCCGTGCCGACGCAGGCTTCCTGCTCAACCACGTGGACGGCCTGACGCTCGACAATGTCACAGTAGATGTGGCCGGCGACAAGATCACCGAAGGCGAGGGTGTCAAGAATGTAAAGATCAAAAAGTGACCACAAGCACTACCCGACTTTGAAAAGCAATCCGAAACAACCGAACGTGAGTCGGAATCCCTGGACGTGGATTCCGACTCTCTATTTTGCCCAAGGGCTCCCCTACGTTGCCGTGATGACTATTTCGGTGATCATGTACAAGCGTCTGGGTATTTCAAACACCGACATAGCCCTCTACACCGGCTGGCTCTACCTGCCGTGGGTCATCAAGCCCTTCTGGAGTCCCTTTGTTGACATCATCAGCACCAAACGGCGCTGGACTCTCACCATGCAGTGGCTCATAGCCGCCGCTTTTGCCGGCATAGCCTTCGCGCTTCCCACTCCGCTGTGGTTCTCTCTGACACTGGCCGTGTTCTGGATGGTAGGATTTACCTCCGCCACCCACGACATAGCTGCTGACGGCTACTATATGCTTGCTCTGAGCGAACACCAGCAGTCGCTCTACGTGGGCATACGCTCCACGTTCTACCGTGTGGCCACCGTAGTGGGCCAGGGGCTGCTCGTCATCATAGCCGGAGCACTTGAAACCGCCACCGGCGACATTCCGCTCTCCTGGGCGATAGTATTCGCCATATTGTCGCTGCTCTTCCTCTGCTTCGCCCTCTACCATTCATGGGCCATGCCCAAGGTGGAAAGCAAGGCCGGAAAACTGCGCTCGGCTTCTGATGTGTGGCGTGAATTTGTCGATGTCTTCGCCGAATTCTTCAGAAAGAAGCAGGTCGGGGTGGCAATTATCTTCATGCTCCTCTACCGCCTGCCTGAGGCCCAGCTGGTCAAGCTCATCAACCCCTTCCTCCTCGACCCTGCGGAGGCCGGAGGGCTCGGTCTGAGCACCGCGCAGGTCGGGGTGGTCTACGGCACTGTTGGAATCATCGGGCTCACGCTCGGCGGCATTGTTGGCGGCATCGTGGCCGCGCGCCGCGGGCTCGGTTTCTGGCTGCGCCCGATGGCGTGGAGCATGTCGCTCACTTGTCTGACCTTTGTCTATCTCAGCTTCGCCACAGATGCTCCGCTGGCGATTGTCAACATCTGTGTCTTCATCGAGCAGTTCGGCTACGGCTTCGGCTTCACGGCCTATATGCTCTATCTGATCTATTTCTCCGAAGGCCGTCACCGCACGGCCCACTACAGTATCTGCACCGGATTCATGGCCCTCGGCATGATGCTTCCGGGCATGGCCGCCGGTTGGATTCAGGAGGCCGTTGGCTACCAGAACTTCTTCATCTGGACCATGATCTGCTGTCTGGCCACTATCGGCGTCACATATCTTATCAGGATCGACCCTTCATTCGGAGTGAAGAAATAGCCGCAGAGGCTGCCGGAGGGTATCAGACACCCCGCGCCGGAGACAATACAAAACAGACATCCACCCTTGTTGCCGCACAATGCGGTTTCCAAGGGTGGATGTCTGTTTTATGCGGTCCTGCAAAGGGGATGCAAGAGCTATTCCGGAGTGGGATATCAGCCGATCTTGATGCCTGAGAAGCCCATGAAAGCCATAGCCAGAAGGCCGGCGCAGATCATGGCGATGGGCACTCCGCGCATTGCCTTGGGAACAGAGGTCCAGGCAAGCTGTTCGCGGATGCCGGCGAAGATGGCTATAGCCATTGTGAATCCTACGGCGGTTGCGAGGGCATAGACAATGCTTTCGCCGAGATTCATGCCTTTCTGCACCACTGTGATGGCCACGCCGAGCACGGCACAGTTGGTGGTGATGAGCGGCAGGAAGACTCCGAGGGCGCTGTAGAGCACCGGAGCGATCTTCTTGAGGATGATCTCAAGCATCTGCACGAGGGCTGCGATCACGAGGATGAAGACGATAGTCTGCATGAAGCCAAGGCCGAAGGGGTTGAGGACGAGGTCCTGAAGTGCCCAGGTGATGGCAGTGGCGAGAAGCATCACGAATGTCACCGCCGCACCCATGCCTACCGCACTCGACAGTTTGCGCGAAACTCCGATAAACGGACAGATGCCGAGGAACTGGGCAAAGACAATGTTGTTGACAAAGATTGCCGTTATTATGATGGAAATATATTCGAGCATTTCGTTATTCTGTTAAAAAGGTGGATGAGAGTCGTGAGGGGGGATTAACACTTGGCTGATCTGAGCTTGGTGAAGAGGGCTATGAGCAGGCCGAGGGCGATGAACGCGCCGGGGGCGAGCACGAAGACAAGCGAGCCGAACTGTTCGGGATAGACGGTGAGATCAAACACCTTGCCGGTGCCGAGGAGTTCGCGGACGGCGCCGAGGATGGTGAGAGCCACAGTGAATCCGAGTCCGATGCCGATGCCGTCGAGACAGCTGTCAAGCACCCCGTGGCGCGAGGCGAAGGCTTCGGCGCGGCCGAGCACGATACAGTTAACCACGATCAGAGGGATGAAGATGCCGAGAGTGGCGTAGAGCGAGGGCACGTAGGCTTCCATCACGAGCTGGAGCACCGACACGAAGGCGGCGATCACGACGATGTAGGCAGGGATTCGCACCTTGGAGGGCACGAAGTTTTTGATCAGAGAGATTACCACGTTGGAGCAGATGAGCACTGCCATTGTGGCGAGCCCCATGCTCATGCCGTTGATGGCGCTGCCGGTGGTGCCAAGCGTGGGACACATGCCAAGCATCAGCACGAAGGTGGGGTTTTCGGCGATGATACCGTTGAAAAGTATTTTAAGTTTATCGTTCATGGCTTGGAGTCGGTTTTATTGGCGGTCAGCGAATTGTTTTGAGGCTTTGTCGGCAAGGGTGAGCGCGCGCAGGAATGCGCGTGACGAGATGGTGGCTGCGGTGATGGCATCGACATCGCCACCGTCTTTGCTGACCGTGAGGTTCGAAGTGGCGGCATTGAGACCGATGATGCTGTGGGCGGGGTTGCAGAACCACTCTCCCATCTTCGATCCGAGGCCGGGGGTCTCGGCATGCTGCATCACGGCATAGCCGGTGATGTCACCTGAGGGGTTGAAGCCATACATCACTGTGATGAGGCCTGAGAAGCCGTTTGTGTCGTGGCTTTCAACCGCGAGGCCAACGAGCTCGCCGTCCTGACGGGCGGGGAACACGGTTACGGTCTCGCCGTCTACGGTTACTTCCGCGGCTTCCTCGGCGGGATTATTGTTGAAGCTGATCTCAGGAAGCACCTGGCCTATCGCGGCTTTCTGCTTTGCGGCCTTTGCTTCTTCGATGGGCTGCTTGGTGGCGGTGTAGACTCCGGCAAGCGCGCCGGCGGCCACTATCGTGATGACGCCCAGAGAGAGCACCATGTTTACGAGTGTAGATTTCATGCTGCTACCCTCCCTTCTCCGAACTTGCGGGGTTTGAGATAACGGTTGATGAGCGGGGTGAGACCGTTCATGATAAGGATTGCGAATGATACGCCTTCAGGATATGCGCCCCACTGGCGGATTACCACGGTGATGATGCCGATCATGACTCCGTAGAGTATCATACCTGAGTGGCTCATCGGCGAGGTTACGTAGTCAGTGGCCATGAAGATTGCACCGAGCATCAGACCGCCGGTGACGAGCTGGACTCCGGGGTTCACTCCGATGCAGAGCGAGAAGAGGGCTACGGTGGCGAGGATCGACACGGGGATGTGCCAGGTGATGGTGCGTGTGCACAGAAGATATATAAATCCGATCAGGAGTGCGATGGCACCCATTTCACCCATCGAGCCGCCGGTGAATCCGAGGGCGTGGGTGAGGATGTCGACGTCAGCGCCGCTGATCTGGTCCATTTTGAGCTGGCCGAGGGTTGTTGCACCGGTCGTTGCATCGAGATATGCCATGCGGTTTTCCATGGGCAGCGGCCAGGTGGTCATCTGCACTGGGAATGAGAGCAGGAGGAACACACGGCCTACGAGGGCGGGGTTGAAGATGTTGCAGCCGAGGCCGCCGAATGTCATCTTGCCGATGCCGATTGCGATCACGCAGCCGATCAGCACTGTCCAGATCGGGAGGTTAGACGGGAGGTTGAGTGCGAGCAGAAGGCCTGTGAGCACGGCTGAGAGGTTGCCGATAGAGGGTTTCTCGCCAAGCATGTAGCGCGAGATGAGATATTCGACTACGACACATCCTGCGATAGATGTGGCTATCACTACTGCTGCTCCAAGACCGAAACAATAGAGAGCGAGGGCTACGGCCGGCAGCAGGGCTACGATGACGTTAAGCATCAGCCTGCGCACCGTCACCGGCGTATGCGCATGAGGGGACGGGGAAATGGTGATTAGTTGGCTCATTAAGTTTTGTAATTGGTATTAGTGGTGCAAAATTAATAATTTTTCAGTTAATGAGCAAAATGAAAAATTTTTAAGCAGCGGGAAGGCCAGGAGGATCGGGAGAGTTGAGAGCATTGGGAAGAGTGGGAGCTTTGGGAGAGGTGGGGGAATTAGACCAATGAGATCAAACCTCCAGTCGAATCAAAAAAAGCTTCCCGGCCTTTTGAGGGGTCGGGAAGCTTGCTATAAGGGGGATCTTTTCAGATCTTGTCAGCGGGATTAATACCAACGGGGGTCGCCGACGCGGTTCTGATAGATTTCAGAAGCCTGCACTTTGGGATCAGAGCTGCGGACTTTGAGTGCTTCAAAGATGTTGTCAGGAGCAGCGTGGTCTTCCTTATGAGGTTTGGCCTTGTCGAAGGTGGTGTGCTTCGGGTTCGGGTTCTGGAAGAATTCATCGGCGCGGAGAGGTGTTGAGCCGGTCTTGACAATGAGATCATTGGCATTTCCTGATACGAGACCGGGAGTCCAGTTCCACTTGTCACCTACAGAATTCTTCTTGGCGGAGAATGCCGCAGAAGTGAAGATACCGTCATCTTTCATGTGGGCGTCACGGCTGCCGAGAGAGTAGTTGCCGCTGATATCCCAGGTAACAAGGCCTTCGCCTGCAACGTTGCGGAAGTCACATGCCGACTGGTTGAGGTCACGCTTGTCATTCGGATCGGCTGCAAGAACAATGAGGTTGTTCTTGAATGCGATTCTCGAATTATTTGGCATATAGCGGAACTCGAAAAGCAGACGGCCCGAAGAACGGGTAGAGAAGTTAATGAAGGTACAATTCTCAATCGTGATGTTGAAATGGATGTCGCTGCCCCAGAGGAGGTCTTTGTTGTTGTCAGAGAGGAGGGCTTGACGGGGCGAATCGTAGAATGTGCAACGACGCATCTGGAAGTCATTGTAGAGGTTTGACTTCACATGTTTACCGTCACCTGCAAACCAGGAGTAGCCACGGCCGTTGTTGTCGTAATAACCCTGATTGTAGAAGAGACAGTCTTCAATGAGAATCTTCTTGAAGAACTTGTAGCGGGGGCCCTGAACGCGGAAGAAGCCACGGGTGAAGCCCTGGAATGTACAGTTCTTGAGCTGGAATGACTCGAAGGTCACTGCGAGACCGCCTGAGTACATGTTGGCGAAGTAGTTGCCGGTAGCGCTGCCGTCACCGAAGTTGCGGGCGAGCGGACACTGGAAATCGATACCTTCGAAGATAACATCGCTGATTTCGATAGGAGCGTCAACGTCACCTGCCTCCTTGTTCTTGCCGAGCACCCAGTTGCCGGTCACGGGGTTGCCGCCCTTGAGAGCGATACCGCCGAGATAAACCACGGCGCGCTTGCCTTCGGCGAGGTCATCGGGATGAGTTGCGAGGGTGAAGCCTTTCTGGACGAGCGGGTTGCCATAAGTGTAGTAGTTGTGACCGCCACGGAGGTAGAACACCTGGCCTTCAGCAAGTTCGTTGGAGTTAACGAAGTTGGTGATGATGGTGTCGATACGGGTAGCGTTGTATTCAACAGCACCGGGGATGGTGTCATTGGGGTCAACGATCGGTTCGATAAGGATAGGAGCTGCGGGATCACCTTTGGTGCGGACGAACATCGGGTTGAAGTTGGCGTCAACATCAGAAGTAACCATCTGGCCTGACATGTTCTCATAAGAGATGATCTTGTCATCGTTGCGGAGATAGATGTAGTAGCCTGAGTTTTCAGACAGACCGGTCAGACGGATTTCGCCATTTTTCTTTTCATCATCTGTAAGGACATGCACACCGTTTACGAAACCGTCAGGCATCTGAGCTTCGGGGTTGAAGGGGGCGGGCTTGACCACGATTGAGGAAACAACGAAGTTGTTATTTGCATCAACCGGGAAGCGGGTTGTGATGCAGTCGGGGTTAGGGGTGCCGTCTTCAAGAGTTTCCAGAAGGTCTGATCTGTCATAGTCACTCGGATCATATGCAAGCTTGTAGAGGACGGTCACAGCAGTGTAGTCCTTGTCTTTCTGGCTGCAGATGGCAGGACGGGTATAGGATTTGTCGGTAGGGATTTCGCAAAAATCTTCCCATTCGCGGCCGCCGCCGAGACCATACCACTCCGAGTGGTGGCCTTCGCCCTTGGGCGAAAGCACTCGGATGATGAAACGATAGTTGGTACCGTAGTTAAGATTGTGGATCTCACAAGAGGTCTGTTCAGGACCTACGATAAACGACTCTACAATTTTTGTGGGATCGCTCCAGTCTTCCATAAGACCGGTAGTGAGGTTTTCAGCATAGCGGATCTCATAGCCTGCCGCACCGCTGATGCCATACCAGTGGAGCTGGACAGAGTTGCGGGTGCCCGGTATGAGTTTTGATGAATATTCATCATTCTCAGGCTTGACGTTTGTAGTGTTATCACTACGGAACATCGTTCTGGGCATGCGGTCAAGATCAGACGGCGAATATACCGAATCATCATCCTTACATGATGTCATGCCTGCGGCAATACACAGTGTAAGGGCATATATGAATTTTTTCATTTTTCTGTTTAATTATTCAGGTTAAGAATTCGTGTAACCATACTTGTTTTCGTAACGGCCATGCGAACGGTCGATGACAGACTGAGGAATGGGAAGAATGTAACGTATAACCGGAAGGTTTGTGCGGTTGGGGAATGTAGCGAGGTCACGAGAGTCCATGCTCCATGTTCCGTTGTTGTTGATCATGATCACACCGTCGGCACCGTTTTCATCACCACCTTCCACAACCATGTAGATGTAGCCGCGGAGCGAGTTGCGGAGTTCGTTGCGGATCTGACCTTCTTTCGACCATTCGATGATGTCCTGGCGAACGTTGTTCAAGCCGAGGTTATTGACTTCAGACGAAGACATCTGTCGGTAGGGGTTGATGATGCGGCAGACTTTGACATCCTGGTTGGGGAAGACACTCTTTTCATAGATGGGCTTCTCAATACCATCTACAGTCATGATGTTGTCGACGTCACGGACATTGTAGATAGTGAAGGGCACATTTTCATATGCTTCGTCATTTCCAAAGTCATAGGCTGCAACGGCAGAGAGATAAGAAGATGTGGACTCAGAAGCTTCTGCAAGAGCGATGTAGCGGTAGAAAGTCCAGTAGACAGTCTCTGACAGGAGATCGTGACGGACAAGGTCGCGCCAACGCATGTTCTCGCCTGCGAATTCAAACTTACGTTCGTCAAGCACAGCCTTGCGGAAGTCCTCTTCAGAAGTACGGCTTGCGATGTAAGGCTCTACAAGTTCCGGATTGTTGGGGAATGCGCGCTTACGTACCTGAGCGAGGGCATCGATAGCCTTGGCTCCGTTCGGGCCGCTGACACCGTGCTCGGTCTCGTTGACTGCTTCTGCATACATAAGGAGAACATCGGTATAACGCATGAAGGGGAAGTTGATACCGGTGTTTTCGGTGGTCTGGTTACCGAGGCCACCGGTCACCCAAAGTTTCGACCATTTGCCGTTTGAAACGGTGTAGTTGTTGTCAAACATGGCTTCTCCAGCGGGTGCGTCATATTTGGTGAGCTGATTGACATAATCACGACGAACGTCGTTTTCGTTGAACATGTAGCGGTACACACCGTTGAGGCGAACATCAGATTTGGCTTCACCGTAGGGGTGGGGAGTCTCGCTCTGATAAGAATCGAGCTTAACGCCGTGAGAATAGCCAACCTTGCCGTTTGCAGTCTTGGCGAAGGGGATCTCCCAGATAACATCGTCACCTGAAGCGGGAAGGAAGTTACATTCGTCGAGGAACACCTGATAGAAAGGCTTTGCAAGCTTGTGTTTCTGCGAATCAATCACCTTGGCTGCATATTCCTTGGCGATTTCATAATATTCGGTGTAACGGGTGCCGTTCATGCGTTCCATCTTGCCGTAGGTGTTGCCGTCGGGGCGGAGAGTGTAGCCTGCGGCAGTCTGGGCGATACGGGCTATCATCGACCAGGCCATTTCCTTTGAGATGCGTTCAACACCGTCAGGAAGTTCATCGGCGAATTTCATGTTTTCTGAAATTTCTTTCAGGTCTTTGATGAGTTCGTCGAGGATCTCGGCACGGTCTTTGATGGGATAGATCTTATCTTCAGCAGTGCGGGTGGAGTTGAAAGAGAAGGGCACATCGCCGAACATCCAGGTAAGGTCGTGGTAAACGATGGCACGGGCCACCTTGGCCTCACCGATCATCTGGAGGATGTCTTCATCATATTCATCTTCACCGGTCTTGTAGAGGTCTGAAGATTCGGCACCTTCCACAAAGAGGTTAGTGAGTTCGATGGTGGCATACTGCTGCTTCCAGGTAGAAGCGATGTTACCGCCCATCGGATTGCCGTCATAACGGCTCCAGTTGGAGCCGGTCAGTGTGCGGCCTGAGTTAGTCTTGAAGTCTACGTCAGTATTCATGACGTAGGTTGAGTAGATCTTGTCGCCATAGGTGTCGGCGCTCAACATGGCTTTGTAGATGCCGTTGAGAGCATTGTTCATCTCGGTTTTGTCAGAGAAGACGTAGCCCATTTCATTCTTTGAGGGAGCATCCACTTCCAGAAAGTCGGAGCATGATGCCAGGGCCACAGCCGAGAGACTTGCTATGAATATATTGCGAAATTTCATTGTGTATATTCCGTAATTGGTATTATGATTTTATTAGAAGGTCAGATTGAGACCGAATACGTAGCTGCGTGAACGCGGGTAGCGGTTCATGTCGTAAGAGGGGGTCAGACCGCTCTGCACGTCAACTTCGGGATCATAGCCTGAGTAGCTGGTGATGATGAAGGGGTTGGTGACAGAGGCGTAGAAACGACACTTCGACATGCCGGCCTTCGAGATGATGTTGGCCGGGAGGCTGTAGCCGACAGTGATGTCGTTGCAGCGGAGGAACGAGCCGTCTTCAACGAAGCGTGAGATTGTGTATTCCTTGGTAACGTCAGCAGGGTTCCACTCGGTGCGGTTGCCGTTGACATACTGGTATCTCTCGAAGCCCCAGAGTTTCTTACGTTCAGATCCGTCGGGGTTGACCATAGGAACGCCGGAACCTTCGAAGTTGTCCCATTCGGTCTGAGAGTTGCCGAGCATGTGTTCCCAGCGCCAGTCAGTGTCGGTGTAAGTCCAGCGGTTGTCTTTGTTGAACTTGCTGAGGACATTGTAGAAGTTGTTCTTGTTGTTCATTGAAGAAGAGAGACGGTAAGCGGTGGCGTTGTAGACGTCGAAGTCAAGGAAGAAGGTGAAGTTGGCAGTGAAGTCGAAGTTCTTCCACTGACCGTTCAGACCGAAACCGCCCTGGAGTTTGGGAGTGGTGCGACCGATGACCTTCTTATCGTTCTGGTCGATGATGCCGTCGCCGTTGAGGTCTTTGAACTTGGGCTTGCCGGGCTGGGTCTGCGCACCCTGGTCGTTTGGGTTGTACATGCCGTCCATGAGCACTGTACCGGAAACGAGCTTGCCGTTTTCGTCAAACACCTGGGGAATGGGATCATATGCCTGCTTTGCGGAATTGTAGGTAAATTCATCGAAGCCATAGAGACCGTCATAGACGTAACCGTAGATGAGACCTACTTCGCCGCCGACTTTAAGACGGTAGTTGTTGCCGGCGTCAGTGTGGGCGCGGCCGTGGCGGAGGTCAAGATAATCTTCGTCGCCGGTGAGTTTGTCGACTTTCATCTTATTGGCGCCGAGGTTGAAGTTGGCAGAGAGCACATAGTCCTTGCCGCGGAGAATGTCGCCGCTGATCGAGAGCTCGAAACCGCGGTTGGTCACCTGGCCGATGTTCTGATACTGCTTGCCGTAGCCGAGGGTGGTCAGCACGTCGGCCTCATAGATAAGGTCGGAAGTGGTGTTCCAGTAGTATTCCGGAGTGATGCGCAGGCGGTTGTTGAACAGAGCGATGTCAAAGGCGAAGTTGCGGGTCAGGGTAGTCTCCCACTTGATGTCGGGGTTGGGGAGGTAGTTTGATGTATCATAGTAGATCTCGCCGTCGGGGTTGAGGGTCGATTCGCCGAAGTTGGGGCCGCCTGATGAGTTGGTGCTGTAGATATAGCGCCACATGTCGGCTTTGATTCGGTTGTTACCGGCCTTACCGATGGCCACGCGGAACTTGAGTTCGTTGAGCCAGGTGAGGTCTTTCATGAATTCCTCGCTTGAGATAACCCATGCACCGGATACGGAGGGGAAATAACCCCACTGGTGGCCGGGGGCGAACATTGTAGAACCGTCGGCACGGAAAGTAGCCGAAAGGAGATACTTGTGATCGTAGTTGTAGCTGAGCTGTCCGAAGTAAGAAGTGGTGCGGTCAGCGGTACCGAGTTCGGTTGTCGAAGTCCAGGCTTTGCCGAGACCCATGTTGTCCCAGGCTTTGTCGGCTGTGATTTCGCGCGGGAAGTAACGGTTTTTCTGATTTGACGACTTGGCCTGCTTGTGATAGAGTTCGAAACCTACGAGGGCGTAGAAGTTGTTCTTTTCCTTGATGCTCCAGTCATAAGAGGCAGTTGTAGTCCAGGTGTACTGGTTGGTCTGCTTCTTTTCTACCTGAGCCACGGGAAGGGTTTGGTTCTTCTTGCCGGTATCGGTCAGCGGACCCCAGAAGCGGTTGTCATCGCTGAATGCGAAGGTGAAGTTGCCTTCGGTGCGGAGAGTAAGACCGTTGATGGGCTTGTATTCGAGAGCGGCCTGGTTGGCGATGGTGTAAGCGTGTTTCTTTCTTACGTTGGTCTTGATGTCGTTGACAGGGTTGGTGTACTCAAACAAGGCTTCCTGGTCGGGGTCGGCTGCGCCGGGAGTCCAGAAGATGTCACCGAGTTCGCGGATACCGTTGGTCGGACGATAGCGGAGCACGTCGATGATACCGCCGGTGCCCACGTTGTCACCGCCGGCACCTTCGTCGCGGCGATAAGATACTTTGGGGTTGAACTGGAGGGTAAGATTCGGGAGAATCTTGGTCTGCAGCTTGGTGTGGATATTGGTACGGCGAACACCTGAACCCATGATGATACCGCGGTCATCTGACTGGGTAAGAGAGATGTTGTAACGGGTCTTGTCGTTACCGCCGCCGATCGATACGTTGGTAGAGTATGAGAAGGGATCGTTGCCCATCACTTCATCCTGCCAGTCATGGGTCGGAGCGCTGCGATAGAGGTCAAGGTCACGGATGTTACCGAAGTTGTAACGGAAAAGTTTTGCAGAGCTTGACGATTTCGAACGGCCTGTAGCGAAGTCCCACTGGTAGTCAACGAAATCATAAGCATTCATAAGGTCGAGCTTCTTGGAGATGTGGCTGACAGAACCCTGGGCGTTGAACGAAACCTGGGTCTTGCCTTCCTGGGCTGACTTGGTGGTCACGATAACAACACCGTTACCACCCTTGGCACCGTAGATTGCTGTCAGTGAGGCATCCTTGAGGATGTCGATGCTCTGGATGTCGCTCGGCGGGATGTCGTTGATGTTGTCAACCTGGAAACCGTCGACAATGTAGAGAGGGTCGTTTGACTGGGTCACGGATGTCGCACCACGCACACGGATGTTGATGTCGGCACCGGGCTGACCGTCGACTGTGGTAACCTGCACGCCGGCTACCTTACCCTGGAGGGCTACGGCGGCCGAGGTCACGGGTACTGCGGCGAGTTTGGCGCCTGAAACCGAGCCTACAGAACCGGTGAGGTCGCGGCGGGCACGGGTGCCGCCATAACCGATAACTATGACTTCTTCAAGAGCCTCGGAGTCTTCCGAAAGTGTGATGTTGATGTGGGTCTGGCCGTTGACAGCCACTTTTTCTGTCTTATAACCAATGTATGACACTACGAGAGTGGCATTCTTGGCAACATTCTTGAGGGTAAAGTTACCGTCGATGTCAGTGGCAACGGCATTTTTGGTGCCTTCCACCGTAACGGTAGCTCCAATCATGGGTTCTTCGGTGCCGTCGACCACCGTACCGGATACGGTGATATTCTGTGCGTTGGCATTGAAGCATACGCAGAGCACCAACAGGAGAAGCATGGTTTTCCAATGTGTCGCAAAGGAAAATTGCCGCAGCCGGAGACTACGACCTTGGATTAAGTCTTTCATGTTTTGGTGTTAAATAATAATAAATAAGATTTCGTTCATGCAAGTTTTTTTCGATATAGAAAGTACTAATTTTTGTCAAATGATTGGTATAACAGGTTAACTATTAAACTGATGGTATAAAACAAGGTTGGGCCGATCCAAGCTGGTTGAGCCGAATCAGCCACAAAATTATGAAAATAATCGGAAAGTGCAAAAAATTGGCGTGCTTTTAAGATTTCAATAATCCAATGCGTGGTAAATCATGGAGTCTCGTATAAAAGGGGGACAGTGGAAGCAGGCGATAGATGCAGGTGTGTTTCGTAGTGTAAAGATAGTGGTTTTTAGGGGTGTCTGCAAGGGTCTGAGCGATGTTTAACATGATTTACATGATTTATGAATCTCGATTCTTTCTATATAATATAAGGTGTAAAAGGATTGGGCGCGGACTTGCCGGAGGCGCGCAACGGCATTTGTATCATCATGTGGATAGATAGATTGAGTTTCAGCGACATATACTTTCATATCGGAAAAAATTCTTTTGGCGCAAGTAAATTCGAGAATGGCAATCTTGGAACAAAAGACGATCTGAAAGTCAAAGTTCTGAAAGATGACAATGGCAATGTTATGAAGGCAACAGATCTTTTCAATAGCCCCAATGCTCCTTATACTCAGTATAACTCATCTGTTCCCAACCATCGCGACCACGAAGCTCCCGCTGACATCTTCAACGCCCTCCGCTACAAGACTCTTCCCTCAATTCTCACAGAGAAGAACATCGGCGACCCGCGCTGGCGTTAACCCCGCCGACAAGATCTGAAAAGATCTCCCGCTTATGACAGGCTTCCCGACCGCTCAAAAGGCCGGGAAGCTTTTTTTGATTCTACTGGAGGTTTGATCTCATTGGCCTAATTACCCCAACTCTCCCAATCCACCCAACTCTCCCAGTCCTCCCAATCAGCCCCAGCCCCCACCTCTCCCGGCTCCCACTTACGTTAATTATTTTAAAAGTTTTTGAATATCGGGTGGAAATTATTACCTTTGGCCTTTAAATACGCTGCAATCAGCAGCATCACATACCTGAAATCAATACTATCTTTACCTTATTGACCTATATGAATCTAAGCAAACGAATCAGTCTGCTGGGCCTCGCAGCCGCAGCTACTATCGGTGCGTGGGCAGATGGAAAGCCCTATGTATCTAAAGTCTGGTCGCCGGATCTCGGCAACGGACAGTATATAAACCCGGTTATCGACGCCGACTATTCCGACCCTGACGTAGTGCGCGTCGGCGATGACTTCTACATGACAGCATCAAGTTTCTGCGACATTCCCGGCCTTCCGATTCTCCACTCAAAAGATCTGGTCAACTGGACTCTTATAGGCCACGCAATCACCGAAATGCCCGAATACGCTCAGTCTGCCAAAGACCCCAGCCACGGCAACGCCGTATGGGCTCCCGCCATCCGCTACCACAACGGCGAATTCTATATATATTATGGTGATCCCGATCTGGGCATCTTCATGACCAAGACCAAAAACCCCGCAGGCCCCTGGGAACCGCTCGTCCACGTCTACAAAGCCAAAGGAGTCATTGACCCTTGCCCCATCTGGGACGAAGACGGACGCGCCTACATAGGCCACGGCTATGCCGGCAGCCGCGCCGGTGTCAAGAGCATCCTCGGCATGATCGAGATGACCCCTGACGGCAAACAGGCCATCGGCCAGGACAAAGTGGTCTATGACGGACACCTCGAAAACGAAACCATCGAAGGCGCAAAACTCTACAAGCGCGACGGTTGGTACTACATCTTCTCCCCCGCCGGAGGCGTAGCCACCGGATGGCAGGAAGTGCTTCGCTCGAAAAACATCTGGGGCCCCTATGAAACCCGCAACGTAATGGAACAGGGCTTGACCGACATCAACGGCCCCCACCAGGGCGGATGGGTCGACACCCCCGACGGAAAAGAATACTGGTTCCTCCACTTCCAGGACAAAGGCCCCTACGGCCGAGTGGTACACCTCCAGCCTATGGAATGGCGTCAGGACGGATGGCCGATGATCGGTGTTGACCCCGACGGCGACGGCCGCGGCGAACCCGTCAGAAAATACCGCAAACCCAACGTAGGCAAAACCTACGCCGCCGTCAACCCGGCCGAGAGCGACGAATTCGACTCCATCGAACTCGGCAAGCAGTGGCAGTGGAAAGGCAACCCCAACGCACTCTGGTACTACACCGATGCCAACGCCTCAACACTCCGCCTCTTCTCCCAGCACAACGAAGGCGCAAAGACTCTCTATGACGCCTCCAACCTCCTGCTTCAGAAATTCCCGGCCCAGAACTTCACAGCCACAGCCAAAGTAAAATTCTTCCCCCGCAAGAAAAACGGCAAAATCATGGCAGGCGAACGCGCCGGCCTCATCGTCACCGGCTATGACTTCGCAGCCCTCTCGCTCGTGAGCCGCGAAGACGGAGTCTATCTCACCGAGGCTGACTGCGTCAAAGCAAGCAAGGGTGCCGACGAAACTGAAGTAGCCTCTGTCAAGATCGACCCCGAAAAAGAAATCTATCTCCGCGTCCAGATCCGCATGGTAGGCCCCAAGAAACCCATGCAGAAATCAGACTACAAGACCGAAGCCACATTCTATTACAGCCTCGACGGCAAGAAGTTCACCAAGTTCGGCCGCCCCTTCAACGTGCGCGAAGGCCACTGGATCGGCGCCAAGCTCGGCCTCTTCTGCACCCGCGACTGGGTCAGCAACGACAGCGGCTGGCTTGACATCGACTGGTTCCGCATCACTAAATAACGAACTCCACCCTCATGCCCCACTCCTCTCTTCTCGCCTCAGTCCACACAATATAATCATACCTTAGAAATGAAATATCGTCTTGCCTCCCTGCTTCTGATGGTCTGCGCCCTGACAGGGCTCAAGGCATCAGCCGCCGAATGGAAACACGACATCTACGTCAACCCCGACGGATCAGCCGACTACACCACCGTCACCGAAGCTCTTGACGGCATCCGTGCCTATATGGACTACAACGTCACAGTCCACATAGCCAACGGAGTCTACAAAGAAAAGGTCGTCATTCCCTCATGGCTCAAAAACGTGACATTCGAAGGCCAGAACGCCGACTCGACCATTATAACCTTCGACCATCACGCCAACATCGACAACATGGGCACCTTCCGCACCTACACCGTAAAGGTAGAAGCCTGTGACGCCACCTTCCGCAACCTCACCATCGAGAACAACGCCCCACAGCTCGGCCAGGCCGTAGCGCTCCACACCGAAGGTGACCGCCTGCGCTTCATCAACTGCCGTTTCCTCGGAAACCAGGACACAATCTTCACCGGAGGCAAAAACAGCCGCCTCTACTTTGACAGCTGCTACATCGAAGGCACCACCGACTTCATCTTCGGCCCGGCCACAGCCTATTTCAGAAAATGCGACATCCTCTCCAAACGCGATTCATACATCACCGCCGCATCGACTCCGGAAGACGTAAAATACGGCTACATCTTCGACTCCTGCACCCTGCGCGCACTGCCTGAAGTTACCAAAGTGTATCTCGGACGCCCCTGGCGCCCCTATGCCCACACCGTATTCATCAACTGCGAGATGGGTTCACACATCCGTCCCGCCGGATGGCACAACTGGAACAACACCGACAACGAACGCACAGCCCGCTACGGCGAATACGGCTCGCGCGGAGCCGGCGCCTCCCAGAAAGGCCGTGTCAGCTGGGCCATGAAAGTCTCTGACACCGAAGCCGCTGACTGTCTCGACATCGCCAAGGTCTTCGCCGTCACCACCGGATGGAATCCCGCCGAATAAAAGGTTGTTTAAAACCAAGCGTAAACCATTGCTTTTAAACAACCTCCAAACCCGCGACACCTCTCCGCTTTATACCTCTGACAATAGCAGAAATTAAAAAACAATCAACAATATCACTAAAATCATGAAAGCTTTAAACAAACTCACCGCACCCAAAGCGGTTGCACCCGAAAGAATCATCCAATTCGGCGAAGGCAACTTCCTCCGCGCCTTCGTTGACTGGATCATCAAGAATATGAACGACAAAACCGATTTCAACTCATCGGTTGTAGTCGTACAGGGTACCCCCGACGCATTCGTGATGCAGCTTCTCCAGGGTCAGGACTGCCTCTACCATGTAAACCTCCAGGGCCGTCTCGACGGCGAAGTGATCAACTCCTTCACCCGTGTCGACGTGATCAGCCGCGGTCTCAGCCCCTTCACCCAGTTCGACGCCTTCCTCGCGCTGGCCGACCAGCCCGAAATGCGCTTCGTCATCTCCAACACCACCGAAGCCGGCATCGCCTTCGATCCCGAATGCAAGCTCAACGACCGCCCCGCCGCATCTTATCCCGGCAAGCTCACACAGCTCCTCTACCGCCGATTCAAAACCTTCAACGGAGCAGCTGACAAAGGCTTCATCATCATGCCCTGCGAGCTTATCTTCGAAAACGGCCACCATCTGAAAGAAATCATCTTCAAATACATCGACCTCTGGAAAGAAGATCTCGGCTCTGACTACGAGGCATTCCGCGCATGGTTCGAAAACCACTGCTACGTATGCGCCACACTCGTTGACCGCATCGTCCCCGGCTTCCCCCGCAAGGAAATCAACCAGATCCAGGAAAAACTCGGCTACAAGGACAACATCGTGGTCCAGGGCGAAGCCTTCCACCTCTGGGTGATCGAACGCGCCTCAAACATGAGCCTCGAACAGCTCCGCGCCGAATTCCCCGCTGAAAAAGCCGGTCTCCAGGTGCTCATCACCGACTCTGAGGCACCCTACCACGAACGCAAGGTGACCCTGCTCAACGGCCCGCACACCGTGCTCTCGCCCGTAGCCTTCCTCAGCGGAGTCAACATTGTCCGCGACGCCTGCAACCACCCCGTCATCGGCAAGTACATTCACAAAGTACAGTTCGACGAACTCATGCAGACCCTCAACCTCCCGATGGAAGAGCTCCAGAAGTTCGGTGCAGATGTCCTCGAACGCTTCAACAACCCCTATGTTGACCACCAGGTGACATCAATCATGCTCAACTCCTTCCCCAAATACCAGACCCGCGACCTTCCTGGCCTCAAGACCTATCTCGAACGCAAGGGCGAACTCCCCAAAGGCCTCGTGCTCGGTCTCGCAGCCCTCATAACCTACTACAAGGGCGGCAAGCGTGAGGACGGCACAGAAATCGTGCCCAACGACGATCAGAAGATCATGGATCTCCTCACCGGACTCTGGTCAAGCGGCGACACCCGCAAGGTTGCCGAAGGAGTCCTCGCAGCCAAAGATCTCATCTGGGGCGAAGAACACGGCGATCTCAACCAGATCCCCGGTCTCACCGACCTCGTCACCGAGTATCTCGACTCGATCGCATCGAAGGGCATGCTCGAAACAGTCAAGGAAGTTGTTGAAGCATAACATCCCCCCGACTGACAGATGAAAGACTTTCTCAAGATCAATCCCGCCGACAACGTAGCAGTGGCCATCAACGCGCTCAGCGCCGGAACAGCCCTCAACGTAGACGGCGAAGAGATCACACTTGTGGCCGACATCCCCGCCGGCCACAAGTTCGCTCTCCGCGACATAGCCGAGGGCGAGAACGTGATCAAATACGGTTTCCCGATCGGCCACGCGCGCCACGCCGTGAGCCGCGGTGCATTCCTCGACCACAACGACATCAAGACCAACCTCGAAGGCCAGCTCGACTACTCCGACATAGCCATCGACAACCCCTCGGCTCCCGCCCCCGGATCGGCCCGCAAAGGCGCCGAAGCAACCTTCATGGGCTATGAGCGCGCCGATGGCCAGGTAGGCATCCGCAACGAACTCTGGGTCATCCCCACCGTGGGCTGCGTCAACGGCATCGTGAAGCAGATTGTAGACCGTCTCAACGCCGAAACCAAGGCCGAGGGCGTGGACGGCATCTTCGGATTCCCCCACAACTACGGCTGCTCGCAGCTCGGCGATGACCACGAAAACACCAAAAAGATCCTGCGCGACATGGTGCACCACCCCAACGCCGGCGGCATCCTCGTGGTAGGACTCGGATGCGAAAACAACCAACCCAAGGTTTTCGAGGAATTCTGCGGCGACTATGACCGCTCCCGCGTGAAATTCATGGTATGCCAGGAAGTGGAAGGCGACGAAGTGGAAACCGGAGTAAGAATTCTCCGTGACCTCTACGATCAGGCCCGCAACTTCAAGCGCACCACCGTACCGGCCTCCAAACTCCGCATCGGCCTCAAGTGCGGCGGATCAGACGGATTCTCAGGCATCACAGCCAATCCGCTGCTCGGCGAATTCTCTGACTGGCTCTGCGACCAGGAAGGCGGCACAACAGTGCTCACCGAAGTCCCCGAAATGTTCGGAGCCGAGACAATCCTCATGCGCCGCTGCGCCGACAACAGCCTGCTCGGCCAGACCGTGTCACTCATCAACAACTTCAAGGAATACTTCCTCAGCCACGGCGAACCCGTAGGCGAAAACCCCTCTCCGGGCAACAAGGCCGGCGGCATCTCCACCCTTGAGGAAAAAGCCCTCGGCTGCACCCAGAAGTCCGGCAAGAGCCCCGTATTCGGAGTGATGGAATACGGCGAACGCATCAGCAACCACGGCCTCAACCTCCTGTCGGCTCCCGGCAACGACCTCGTGGCCTCCACAGCTCTCGCCGCCGCAGGCTGCCAGATGGTGCTCTTCACCACAGGCCGCGGCACACCGTTCGGCACCTTTGTCCCCACCATGAAGATCTCAACCAACTCCGGACTCGCACAGCGCAAGCCCACCTGGATCGACTTCAACGCCGGACGCCTTGTGGAAGACAGCTCGATGGCCGACGTACTCGCCGACTTCATTGACTACGTGCTCAAAGTAGCCTCAGGCGAAGAAGTCAACTCCGAAAAGAGCGGCATCCACGAAATAGCCATCTTCAAAAACGGCGTGACGCTCTGATCACCTCTCCTTATCACCAAAAACAATAACCATTAAAAATCCATTTCTGCATGAAACCTTTCATGGACGAAAACTTCCTGTTGCAGACCGAAACCGCGCAGAAGCTATATCACGAACACGCGGCTAAGATGCCCATCATCGACTATCACTGCCACCTCATACCCAAGATGGTAGCCGATGACCACCGCTTCAAGTCAATCACCGAAATCTGGCTTGGCGGCGACCACTACAAATGGCGCGCAATGCGCTCCAACGGTGTTGACGAACGTTTCTGCACCGGCACCGACACTTCAGACTGGGAAAAATTTGAAAAATGGGCCGAAACAGTTCCCTACACCTTCCGCAACCCCCTCTACCACTGGACACACCTCGAACTTAAGACCGCTTTCGGCATTGACAAGCTGCTCAACCCCGAAACCGCCCGCGAGATCTTCGACGAATGTAACGACAAGCTCCTCAACGACCCCAACATGACCGCCCGCGGACTCATGCGCCGCTACAACGTGGAAGCCGTCTGCACCACCGACGATCCCGTCGACACACTCGAATACCACAAGCAGGTACGCGACAGCGGCTTCGAGATCAAGATGCTCCCCACCTGGCGTCCCGACAAAGCAATGGCCGTTGAAAACCCCGCCGAATTCCGCGCATATGTTGAAAAACTCGCCGAAGTTTCAGGCGTTGAGATCAACAAGTTCCAGGACATGATCGATGCCCTCCAGAAGCGCCACGACTTCTTCGAGGAAATGGGCTGCCGCCTGTCTGACCACGGCATCGAGGAATTCTACGCCGAAGACTTCACTGACGGCGAAATCGAAGCCATCTTCGACAAAGTCTACGGAGGCAAGCAGCTCACAGCCGAAGAAATCAATAAATTCAAGAGCGCCATGCTCCTGGTGTTCGGCGAGATGGACTATGCCTCAGGCTGGACCCAGCAGTTCCACTACGGAGCCATCCGCAACAACAACTCCAAGATGTTCAAGCTCCTCGGCCCCGACACCGGCTTTGACTCTATCGGCGAATTCACCACTGCCAAAGCTTGCGCCAAGTTCCTTGACACCCTCAACTCACGCGGCAAACTGACCAAGACCATCCTCTATAACCTCAATCCCTGCGCCAACGAAGTGCTCGCCACAATGCTCGGCAACTTCCAGGACGGCACCATCCCCGGCAAGATCCAGTTCGGCTCAGGCTGGTGGTTCCTTGACCAGAAAGACGGCATGGAGAAGCAGATGAACGCCCTCTCGCTTCTGGGCCTGCTCAGCCGTTTCGTCGGCATGCTCACCGACTCACGCTCATTCCTTTCATATCCACGCCACGAATACTTCCGCCGCACACTGTGCAACCTCGTGGGCAATGATGTGGAAAACGGTCTCATCCCCTACACCGGCTATGAAGAAAACCGGGTCAACCAGATGATCGAGGATATCTGCTACAACAACGCCAAAAACTACTTCAAGTTCTAATCTATGGCAGCAGCAACCTCACCCCTCGCAGCAGCAAACCAGAAGATGACCAACTTCCGCTGGACCATCTGCGCACTGCTTTTCCTCGCAACGACCGTCAACTACATGGACCGCCAGGTGCTTTCGCTCACCTGGAAAGAGTTCATCTCCCCTGAATTCCACTGGACCGACGCCAACTACGGTCTGATCACTGCAGTCTTCTCCATCGTCTATGCCGTGGCCAACCTACTGGCAGGCCGCTTCATTGACTGGATGGGCACCAAGAAAGGCTACCTCTGGGCAATCGGCGTATGGTCAGCCGGCGCCTGCCTCCACGCAGCCTGCGGCATCGCCACCGAAGCCACACTCGGTCTTCATGACGCCACCGGCCTTGTAAAGGCCACCGGCGACCTTGCCATCACAATCGCCACCGTATCGGTCTACTTCTTCCTCGCAGCCCGCACCATACTCGCCCTCGGCGAGGCCGGCAACTTCCCGGCAGCGATCAAAGTGACAGCCGAATACTTCCCGAAACGCGACCGCGCATATGCCACCTCGATCTTCAACGCAGGCTCGGCCGTAGGCGCTCTTATCGCACCCTTCTCCATCGGCCCGCTCGCCAAATACTTCCAGAGCATCGGCTGGGGCAACGGCTGGGAAATGGCCTTCATCATCATCGGTGCCCTCGGCTTCGTCTGGATGGGCTTCTGGATTTTCCTCTATAAGAAACCTGCTGAAAACCCGCGTGTCAACGCCGCCGAGCTCGCCTATATCGAGCAGGACGATGACGCTGCTGACGAAACAGCCAGAGAGAAAGCTGAGACCGAAGACAGCAAGACCGCTACCATCCCCTTCCTGAAATGCTTCAAATATCCGCAGACATGGGCCGTATTCTTCGGCAAATTCCTGACTGACGGTGTGTGGTGGTTCTTCCTCTTCTGGACACCCGCCTACATCACCGATGTTTTCAAACTGTCGACTTCATCGGGCGAAGGCATGATGATGATCTTCGTGCTCTACCTGATCACCATGCTCTCGATCTACGGCGGCAAGCTCCCGACCATCTTCATTGACCGCGCCGCAAGCAAAGGCATCACCGTAGACCCCTACTCGGCCCGCATGAAAGCCATGCTTATCTTCGCCGTGTTCCCCCTGCTTGCCCTTCTGGCCCAGCCCATGAGCTCAGTGTCGCCCTGGCTCCCGATCATCATCATCGGTATAGCCGGAGCCGCCCACCAGTCATGGAGCGCCAACATCTACTCAGTGGTAGGTGACATGTTCCCCAAATCGACCATCGCCACCATCATCGGTATCGGCGGCATGGCCGGCGGCATCGGATCATTCCTGATCAACCTCTGCTCAGGTGTGCTCTTCGACTATGCAGCCCAGACCAACATGTCGTTCATGAGCTATGAAGGCAAGCCCGCAGGCTACTTCATCGTGTTCTGCATCTGCGGCGTCGCCTACCTCGTAGGCTGGTGCATCATGAAGCTCCTCGTACCCCGCTACAAGAAGATCGAAGCCTGATCCTTAAGGGTTTCCATCAGACATAACTCACAATTACCGACAGACTGCTTGAAACGCGCTTTCAGGCAGTCTGCTTTTTGTCAGTTCCGGTTGCCGGAAGCTGCAGGCCGCACACCCGAAAGCACAGACTGATGTCCGTCTGAAACAAAATAATTTCACCGGGGCCGATTTTTTCTGAGTTTTTTAGATGATAATTCAGCGAAAAGAGTTACTTTTGCATCATCTATCCGGTGGGCCTTCGGGTTGCGCCGTGTCCAAAAATTTTCGTATCAAATTATCTAACAACTCAAATTTATCAGATCATGGCTTACGTAATCACTGACTCTTGCGTGGCTTGTGGCACTTGCCAGCCCGTTTGCCCCGTTGACGCAATTTCTGAAGGCGACATCTACCACATCGACCCCGATACTTGCATCGAATGTGGCTCTTGCGCTGAAGTTTGCCCCAGCGAAGCTATCATCCCCGGCGAATAATCCGCCAGCGAGAAGTCTCAAGATTTTACTGCCGCTGAACAGATCACCTCTGTTCGGCGGCAGCTTCTTTTTATCCCAAGCTGAAGCAGTGAAGCATGGCGGCCCTCACTGAGTCAGGCATATCTCACAGATCCATCTGTATTCCGGAATGCCACATAGCAATCTGATTCATTTTTCAGGAATATCCGGCATAATCCACCCTTTTGCCGCCATAGACTGACACTTTCATCTCAAAACCAGGCCAAGACTGACAAATAGTCAAGCCAAAGATGCCACTGAAATAGCTGAGAAGCCATTTTTATGTTCAATTCTTATGCTTTATAACATCAAAAAAATCTCGCTTTTTTGATCCACCATATTGAATTTAGTGTTACATTTGCAGCGTTAACCAAATCACCAATACCCTTTAAATCCATCAATTTCTTTTTATCATGGATATTAACAATATTCTGAACAGCCTGGAAGCCAAGCATCCCGGCGAAAAGGAATACCTTCAGGCAGTGAAGGAAGTCCTTATCTGTGTTGAGGACGTCTACAATCAGCATCCTGAATTCGAAAAAGCAAAAATCATTGAGCGCATGGTCGAGCCCGACCGCATCGTCACTTTCCGCGTGACCTGGGTCGACGACAAAGGCGAAGTCCAGAACAACATCGGCTACCGCGTTCAGTTCAACAACGCCATCGGCCCGTATAAAGGCGGCATCCGCTTCCACGCATCCGTCAACCTCTCCATCCTTAAATTCCTCGGCTTCGAGCAGACTTTCAAAAACGCTCTGACCACCCTTCCGATGGGCGGCGCCAAAGGCGGCAGCGACTTCTCGCCCCGCGGCAAGAGCGACGCTGAAATCATGCGCTTCTGCCAGGCATTTATCCTCGGCCTCTGGAAGAACCTCGGTCCTGACCGCGACGTGCCCGCAGGCGATATCGGCGTAGGCGGCCGCGAAGTAGGCTACATGTACGGCATGTACAAGAAGCTCGTCAACGAATGCACCGGCACTTTCACCGGCAAGGGCCTCGACTTCGGCGGTTCACTCATCCGCCCGGAAGCAACAGGTTTCGGCGCTCTCTACTTCGTTCAGAGCATGCTCGACGAAAAGAAAGACAACATCACCGGCAAGACTATCGCCATCTCAGGCTTCGGCAATGTGGCATGGGGCGCAGCCCTCAAGGCCACCGAGCTCGGCGGCAAAGTAGTCACCATCTCCGGTCCTGACGGCTACATCTACGATCCTGACGGCATCTCAGGCGATAAAATCGACTACATGCTCTATCTCCGCGCCACCGGCGAAGACATCGTGGCACCTTATGCCGAAAAATATCCCAACGCCACATTCTATCCCGGCCGCAAGCCCTGGGAACAGAAGGTAGACATCGCCCTCCCCTGCGCAACTCAGAACGAAGTCGACGGCGAAGACGCCAAGAAGCTCGTGGCCAACGGCGTTGAACTCGTAGCCGAAGTCTCCAACATGGGCTGCACACCCGAAGCCATTGACACCTTCCTCGCCGCCAAGGTAACCTATGCCCCCGGCAAGGCTGTCAACGCAGGCGGTGTGGCCACTTCAGGTCTCGAAATGAGCCAGAACGCCGAACATCTCCAGTGGAGCGCCGAAGAAGTAGACCGCCGTCTCCATGAGATCATGAAGAACATCCACACCCAGTGTGTGAAACACGGCACCGAGGCTGACGGATATATCAACTACATGAAGGGCGCCAACATCGCTGGCTTCATGAAGGTTGCCAACGCCATGATGGGCCAGGGCATCATCTGATCTCCCCGCTGACACTACTCATAACCAGATAGATAACCGGAGGCTGTTTCGCAAGGAAACGGCCTCCGGCGTTTTTACGGGCTATTGAACGCCTCCCTTTACCCAAGACTCTGACAGGCAACTACATATTTCATACAAACCTCACCTCAGAAAGGCCCGCTACTTGTCGCCATACTCTTCGAGGTAGGCTTCGCAGGCCATTTTCAGTTCATCGTACCACTCGCGGCCGAAATGGGCCGTCAGAGGACCTTCGAGGAACTGATAGAGCCTTACACCCAGTTTGCGTCCAAGCTGTTCGGCCGAACGGCAGATCTTCCAGCGGTGATAGTTCACGGCGGTGAAAGTCGGATACTTGGTCAGACGCACCGGATAGAGCGCACATGACGACGGCTTGCGGAATCCACCGGTCTTCCCCTCGTTGAAGGCGCACTCGATGGCACACTGACACACTCCGCCAGGAGCATAGCAGGTGTAGATGCAGTTGCGGCCATCCACAATCTGAGTGACCAGGTCACCGTCGGGGTCGAGATAGCTCGTGCCCTCCTCGGCTATGCGCTCCTTGGCCGAAGGGAGCAGCTTGTCTTCGAAACGCGGCAGCAGACGGTCTATCTCATCGCGTTCCTCCTCGGTAAGCGGCGCGCCGGCATCGCCCTCGATGCAGCATTCGCCCTTGCATTTCTCGATGTCGCAGCAGAAAAAGACCTCGGCAAGGTCAAGCGACACTAATGTATCCTGTATCTGTAGCATAATTTCTTCAGTTGTTTCTTCCATAATCATATAATTCCGGCACTCAGAGGTTGTTTAAAAACAATAGTTAAAATCTGAGCGAAAGTTTTGAGGTGGATATGGCTCTGAATCGAAGGAACATAGCGAGCTATGTGACTGAGATGAAGAGCCATAGGCGCCCAAAACTTTCGCAGGCGAGGGTATTGTCTTTTTTCCTTTCAATAATTTCATGTTTGAGTATTTTTTAAGTTACCTGAGCCTTGGTGTCTCTTTTGCTAAATTGTTGAAATTCGTCAGTCACATAGCTCGCTATGCTCCTTCCTCATTTGCAACAATTTATCTAAAAGATACACCACTCAGATTTTAACTCTTGGTTTTAAACAACCTCTTAGACTCCGGATTTTACAAGCGCCACTCCTATCAGCCGGTCGAAGCGCGAACCGCGCGGACGGTGATAGACCCTGACGGTATATTCGTTTACAGTCTCGTAATAATTGCCCTCTATGCTGTTCTCGCCTCTCGTAGCTCCAAAGGGCAGATAGAGATACTGATAGTTGTAGGCTCCCTGCTTGAGAAGCATCGACTGCTCGTAGGCTCCGGTGGCTTGATTGTAGACCATGCGCGAAGAGGTATCGAAACGGCGCTGGGTCAGATCTCCGTCAATAAAAACGTCGCCTCCGGTCATCTCAGGCATGGCAAGCGAGAAGTGGGTCATCACATAGTCGGCCTCCGTGTCGGAATTGTCTGACGACCATTCCCTGATGAAGAAACGCCCATGCTGGGTGCTGTCATAAAGATATTTGCCGTTGGCACGCGGCTCGTCGGTGTAGAGCTTCATATTGTAGACCGGAGCGTCATAGCGGACTTCGGCCACACCCATGCCGGGATAGGTAGTGGAGACGGTCTCGAAACGGCGATACTCGTTGCCGGCAGGAAATATCAGCGGCCGCAGATGGGAATAGAACACCCTGCTGCCCGCCACCCGCTGGGGTGTGGTGAGCACCACTTCATTGTCAGTGCGTCCGTTCTGGCTGATGACCACGGTCAGATCATTGTAAGGATCGGCCACTCCGCCCGTGCGGCTAAGGTCAAGGGCTATCTCAAGCTGCTGATGCGAACGGTTGGTGTCAATGTCGGTCTTCGAACTTACAGTAGCAACCACACCGGCTGAGAAGTCAGCCACACCGAAACGCGCCTGGAGCAAAGTCTCGTCGGGATCAGACTCATCATAGACCCTCAGCAGATAGTTGCCCGGCTGAGTGATGCGTACATCTCCGTTCGGCACCGTTATTGTATAGTGGACATAATGCACCAGCGTGGCGCGCGAGAAATCGTAGTCCTCCACAATGCCCTCGTTGAATCCGTCGAGAAACTCCGACGCCACCAACCCTTCAGGACGCCAGCGGGCATCGCAGTGGACCAGCTCATAGCGCATGAAACGCCGCTCGTCTGAAATTTCGTCAAACGAGATCTTGATGCGGCTGTCGCCGTCGCGGAGCGCCACCACCGGCGGAGCGAACTCATCTCCGGCAAGCGTCACTCTGAGCGACCTGAAAGCCGGGTGGAAAATGCCCTGCGACGTATCGGCAGACAGATCCTGCCCGGCCGACGCAAGAGCGGCAGCGAGCAGCAGCAGGAAAACCGACAGTCTACCTGCCATCGGCCTCAAGCTGTCTGTGGAGAATCTCCACGGCATCGGTTATCAGTTCAAGGCAAGGCTTGCGGCCCGGACCTTTCAGATCGCGGCAGGAGCAGGACCCCTCAAGTTGCTCGAAAGCGCCCATCGCAGCCTTCACCTTGCCGTAGATATCCTTGCGGTCCATGCCGGCATAAGCCACGCCGCAGATCATAGTGGTCCCTGAAACGGCACCACACACCTCCTGACGGCCTCCGAAACCACTCCCGAAACCCTCGGCGAGACGGCCAACGGTCTCGCCGTCAAGACCTGTGACATCATCAAAGGCCATAGCCACCGACTGGCAGCAGTTACGCCCTTCGGCGCGAAGCCGGCGAGCCAGTTCTTTACGTTGCTCAATGCTGTATTTCATAATTCTTTTGTATTCTGTCTATTGCTGTTGCTTTCACTTATCGTTCAGCGGTCCGACCATCTGACCGGCTCTATGCCATGCTCTGCAAGATAGGCATTGGCTCTTGAAAACGGGCGGCTCCCGAAAAATCCGCGCGAGGCACTCAGAGGCGACGGATGTGGCGAGGAGATCACGCAGTGGCGCGAACGGTCAATGAACTCCCCCTTGCGCTGTGCATAGGCCCCCCAAAGGATAAACACCAGATGGTCACGACCTTCGGCAAGGCGGCGGATAGCCGCATCGGTGAAAGTCTCCCATCCGTGATTCTGATGCGAAGCCGGAGCTCCGGCATCGACCGTGAGGGTGGAGTTGAGCAGTAAAACACCCTGACGGGCCCAGAAACTGAGGTCGCCCGACGAAGGAGGCTGACATCCGAGGTCAGCTGACAGCTCCGTGTAGATGTTGCGCAGCGAGCGCGGCAGATCCACCTCCGGATTGACCGAAAAACTGAGTCCGTTGGCCTGCCCGGCACCCGGATAAGGGTCCTGACCGAGAATCACCACCTTGACATCATCGAACGGACAGGCATCAAAAGCGGCGAAAATACGTCCGGCAGGCGGATAGACAATCCGTTCGGCGTAACGCCCGCGCACAAAGCGGGTCAGTGCTTCGAAATAATCCTTGTCCCATTCATCGGCAAGCGCCTCTTTCCAGGAAGGTTCTATCTTTACGTCCATCTTGAAGTTTTTTCATTTAAAGCATCGCCGGCAGCCGGCAGAGGCCCCTGAAACGATCTTGTTTAACATTTTTATATGAAGAATAATTCATATCCGGTCATATAACTTTGCAAAAATACGAAAATTTCACTAATTTTGCACCTCGTAAACGCCATGTTCCCGTAGTTCAATGGATAGAATATCGGATTCCGGTTCCGACGATTAGGGTTCGACTCCCTACGGGAATACAAGTAGACACAAAAATCAGCCGCGAGCAAAACCCAGTGATGCAGCCGGCTGATTTTTTATTTTGCCCGCTCCTTTTTGCATTTAACAAAAAAAAGACATATCTTTGCAGCGCGAAAGCCATTTTCGCACCATTAAAAGGTCAGCTCGAATGGTGGAATGGTAGACACGAAGGACTTAAAATCCTTTGGTCATTGCGACCGTGCGGGTTCAAGTCCCGCTTCGAGCACCGGAAGAAATCAGCCACTTAGCTCCGCGCTAACTGGCTGATCTTTTTTTATGCCGGTGTTGGCAGTTTGGCGAAGATTGACTACTTTTACATTGTCAAAATCAGACACACCCTTACCAATCTCTCAATCCATCTACAAAACCAATCAAATGTCACAGAAAAAAAGATACTTCCTCGAAGAGGACGAGATACCCCGCAACTGGTATAATATCCAGGCCGACATGCCGGTGAAACCGATGCCGCCGCTCAATCCCCAGACCCGCGAGCCGATGAAAGCCGAAGATCTCTATCCGATCTTCGCCCGCGAATGCTGCGACCAGGAGCTGAACATGACCGACCGCTGGATTCCGATCCCCGATGAGGTCCGCGAGATGTACAAATACTACCGCTCCACTCCTCTGGTGCGCGCCTATGGCCTTGAAAAAGCGCTCGGCACATCAGCCCACATATATTTCAAAAACGAGAGCGTCTCGCCGATGGGATCACACAAACTCAACTCCGCCATCCCACAGGCCTACTACTGCAAGAAAGAGGGCGTGAAAAACGTCACCACCGAGACCGGCGCAGGCCAGTGGGGCGCGTCGCTTTCATATGCCGCATCGCTCTTCGGACTTGAAGCCGCTGTCTATCAGGTAAAAATCTCCTACGAACAGAAGCCCTACCGCCGCAGCATCATGCAGACATTCGGAGCTCAGGTAACCCCGTCGCCTTCCATGTCGACCCGCGCCGGCAAAAACATTCTGACCGCCAACCCCAACTCACAGGGCTCGCTCGGCACCGCCATCTCCGAAGCCGTGGAACTCGCCCGCACCACTCCTGACTGCAAGTATGCCCTCGGATCAGTGCTCAGCCATGTCACACTCCACCAGACCGTAATCGGACTCGAAGCCGAGAAGCAGATGGAAATGGCCGGAGAGTATCCCGACATAGTGATAGCCTGCTTCGGCGGCGGCTCAAACTTCGGCGGAATCTCCTTCCCCTTCATGCGCCACAAGATAGCAGCCGAGAACGGAAAATCACACACACGCTTCGTGGCAGCAGAACCCGCCTCATGCCCCAAGCTCACCAAAGGCAAGTTCTGCTACGACTTCGGCGACGAGGCCGGCTACACACCGCTGCTGCCCATGTTCTCACTCGGCCACAAATTCCAGCCCGCCAACATCCATGCCGGAGGCCTGCGCTACCACGGAGCAGGTGTGATAGTCAGCCAGTTGCTCAAGGACGGACTGATGGAAGCCGTTGACATCGACCAGATCGAGTCATTCGAAGCCGGCTGCCTCTTTGCCCGCGCCGAAGGCATCATCCCTGCTCCTGAATCGTGTCATGCCATCGCCGCGACCATCCGCGAAGTCAGAAAACTGAAAGAGGGTGAAGAAAAAGTGATTCTCTTCAACCTTTCAGGCCACGGCCTTGTCGACATGGCCTCATATGACAAATATCTCTCCGGTGACCTGATCAACTACACTGTAACTGACGAAGAAATCGAAGCCAACCTTGCCAAGCAACAGTAAGCCCCTGTCACTCATAACCGCATCCCTGCTGGTGCTCAGCGCGCAAGCAAGCCATGCCGCCGACTATGCACCTTCATCCGTCCTGGCTTCCGGCCAGTGGGTGAAGGTACATGTCGATTCAACCTCAGTCTACCGCATCGACTACCCTACGCTCCGCAGCTGGGGATTCGACGAGCCGGAAAAAGTCCGCGTGTTCGGCTACGGCAGTGTCGAGCAGGCACATCCGCTCGACACCGCCCCTGACGACCTGCCTCCGGTTACCGTATGGCACACCGCCGATGCGATGTATTTCTATGGCGAAGGCGACGAGCGCACCGTCCCCTCCACATCATCGTCAATCATAAACTATCGCAACCACTACTCGCGCGGCTCAAATTACTTCCTGACAGCCTCACTGCCCGGCATCACAATCGGCGACACCCTGTGCACAGCGCAGACCACTCCCGTAGAAACCCACCTGTCAATTGATCTGCACCACCCTGAGGAGGTGAATTTCCACTCTGCCGGAGTCTTTTTCTTTTCTCAGGACCTCACCACCCTGCGCAATGGCTACACCTTTACATTCTCGGCACCTGATTTCGCCGGATACGCCAATCTGGCCTACCGCTACGCCTATCTCCACAGCGAAAACACAGCCCAGAACATAGCCGTCACATTTTCCGGGCCGGTCACCCATTCGGCATTCACCCCTGCCACCCACAAGAATAATACCATAGACAACCGCCTCTACTCACTCTCCACTCTTAAGAAAATCCCCGTGACCGCGGCCTCAGAGTTGCCGTTCAGCGTAAACTTCTCGATTCCGGCAGGCAAACAGTTCGACCGTCTCGCTCTCGCGGAAGTCTACTGGATGTATCAGCGGAAAAACAACTTCCGCGGGCCGGCCATGTTCATGAACTTCCTCCCCTCCACAACCCCGCTCGGAATCAACCTCAGCGGGCTCAGCGATGATGTGGAGATCTGGGACGTCAGCGATCCGCGCGCCATCAAGCGCCTGGGCCACGATCCGCTCTCCGACGGCCGCACATTAGTCACACTCCCCGCCCGATCCACCACCGAAAAGAAACTGTGTCTCTTCACTCCGGGCAGTGACATCCCCAAACCTGCATTTGCCGGAAGCGTATCTGCCCGGAACCTCCACGCCATGCCGGCCACAGACTATCTGATAGTAACCACCACGGCCTTTCAGCCGGAAGCCGAGAGGCTCGCGGAAGCCCACCGCCTGATGCAGGGACTCGATGTCACGGTAGTGACACAGAATGATATCTTTGATGAATTTTCATCCGGATCGCCCCACCCCAACGCGGTGCGCAAGTTCGTCAGAATGCTCCGTGAACGACCCGCCAAACCGCTGCGCTACCTGCTGCTGATGGGAGCCGCCACATACGATCCGCGCCACAACGTCTCTGACGACGGCATAGACTATCTGACAGGCTACGAGGTAGAACGGCCTGACCACGCCGCCTCGATGGCCACGGACCATGCCACAGACCTCTACTTCGGCTTCATGACCGACCGCATTGCCGAAAACCTTAGCTCGACATTCATCGAAACCTCTGTCTCGATCGGACGCGCCCCCGTGCTGACTGCGGCTGAAGCCCGAATCTTCGTAGACAAGTGCATAGCCTACCTGCAGGAGCCCCGCCTTGCCGGACGCCCGGACCTTGCCGTCCTTGTAGCCTGCGAAGGTGACAAAGATGCCCATCTGAAAGGGTCGGAAAAACTGCGCGCCATACTCATGCGCAACATCCCCTCGGTCACTTGTCCGCGCATCTACAACGCGCTTTATCCATTCGACAAAAAGATCGAGCGCAAGCCCACTTTCGCACCGATGGCCTCTCAGGTGGCCCGCGGACCCTTCCTGCTTAACTACACAGGCCACTCCGGGGCATATGAAATCGGATCTGTAATGAGCATCTCGCACATCGACCGCCTGACATTCACCTCCATGCCGGTGACTTTCTTTGCAAGCTGCGAGACAACCCCCGTAGACGCACCTTTCCGCGGAATAGGCACCAAACTGTTCCTGCACCCCTCCGGTCCCATAGCGCTTGTGGGAACCGGGCGCGATGTATATCTCAACAACAACCAGACTCTCAACGAAGAATTCGCCCGGCAAATCTCCCTCCCCGACGGACCGGAGCGTCTCGGCGATGTCTGGCGCACCACCATCAACCTCTCAGGAAAAAACAGCAGTGTGCAGCGCACAAACAATTTCTGCTACAATTTTCTTGGCGACCCCGCACTGCCGGTGCGCCGCCCTGACCGCAGAGCCGCCGTCAGCTTCAGTTCTGAAACCGGTGACGCAGAGTCTACCCTTGACGCACCCTCTCTCAGCCCTCTCATGCTCAACGGACGCATCACTCTGGCCGACGGTTCGACCGACACAGCATTTGACGGCAACATCACCCTCTCGCTCTACGACGCTCCACTCACCACCATGCGCTACGCCCATGCCTCCGGAGACTCCATCAAGCCGATGACACTCGACGAGAAACTGCTGTATGAAACCTCCGCAGAAGTAAAAAACGGCCTATGGTCTGCTACGATCACTCCTCCTCTGAGCTCACGCGAAGGAAGAAACCGCCTCACTATGCTCGCCTACTCCGATGACGGCCATATAGCCTGCGGAATAGACAGCACCCTGACTGTCAGACAGCCGCTCACACCAATTCCGACCGACACCACAGGCCCGCAGATCAGCCTCTATCTCGACTCGCCTGACTTCATCAACGGCAGCGAGACCGGGCCTTCGCCTGTGCTCTATGCCTCAATCCGCGACGACGAAAGCGGTATAGCCACCGGATCTGCCAACATCGGCGACTTGCCTACCGCCGTGCTCGACTCCTCGACACGCCTGGCCGACATAGGACCGGCAATGCGCTTCGGCACCGATGGCAGCGCCGAGGTGGCCTACACCCTGCGCAATCTCCCGGCAGGACGCCACACGCTTACCCTGAGCGCGCGTGACGTTGCCGGAAACACTTCACGCGAGACTCTGACATTCACTGTGGTTGACACCATGTTCTCAGCCATACTCAGCACCGACAGCACCATCTGCCGCAAGAGTGTCGAACTTGATCTTGCCGGTCACCCTACCTCCGGACTGACCTCAAGGCTCATCATCCGCAATATGGAGGGAGCCACTGTGTTCACTCTCGACAACGCCTCCTTCCCATTCGCATGGGACTTCCGTGACTCCTCCGGAGCAGCCCTCCCTGACGGCACATACAGAGCATCGGTCCTCATCACCGACGGACTGCGCTTCGGATCAAGCAACGAGGCAGGATTCACACTCATACGCCCGCGCTACTGAGCCTCTGCCCCCTCTCAGAAATTTCCACATACATCCAATCTTTATAAAGAGCCCCTTACTCCATGACAAAAAATGATCTCAGAATAGTCTTCCTCGGAACCCCTGATTTTGCAGTTGAAAGCCTGCGGAGAATAGTAGACGGCGGCTACAACGTGGTAGGCGTGGTCACCATGCCTGACAAGCCGGCCGGACGCGGTCACAAACTCTACCAGTCGCCGGTCAAGGAATTCGCCCTTGCCCAAGGCCTGCATCTGATGCAGCCCGTCAGACTTAAAGATCCTGAATTCATAGAAGAACTTCGCTCGCTTGAAGCCGACCTGTTCATTGTCATAGCCTTCCGCATGCTTCCTGAAGTAGTCTGGACCATGCCGCGCCTCGGCACCTTCAATCTCCACGCCTCCCTCCTGCCCCGCTACCGCGGAGCCGCACCCATCAACTGGGCGGTGATCAACGGCGACACCGAGACCGGAGTCACAACCTTCTTCCTCAAACACGAAATCGACACCGGCGACATCATTGCCCAGGAACGCATCGAGATCCTGCCAACAGACAATGTAGGCCACGTACATGACAAACTCATGATGCTCGGCGCCGACCTCACCATCAAGACCATCGACGATATAATTGCCGGCACACTCAGCCCCATTCCCCAGGACCGGCTGACCGGAGGCACCGAACCAACCCCTGCGCCTAAGATCTTCAAAGAAACCTGCCGTATAGACTGGGGTGCCACAGCCGTGACAATCCACAACCTCGTGAGAGGTCTGTCACCCTACCCTGCCGCCTGGAGCACCCTCTATGACGGAGAAACCGAGCTCGGAGCCGTAAAAATTTTTGAGACCAAGGTAACGGATACAACTGATCAGGCTCTCCGGCCCGGCCAGATACTGATTTCAGGCACCACACTCTCCGTAGGCACAGGCGACGGAAAAGCACTTGAGATCCTCAGCCTGCAGGCTCCGGGAAAACGCCGCATGCCGGTGGCCGACTTCCTGCGAGGCTCACGCCTTTCGGCCCCGTGCTTCCGCTGAGCCAGTCAGTCCGAGAATCCTTTCGTTGGTATAATCTATGCAAAAATTCCATAATCACGAAAAAAACTGTGGCACTTTGTCACAGTTTTTTTGTAATTTTGCGCCCGAAAGAAACAAACACAACACAAAAGGCTGCCTTACAAAAACAACAAAACTATAGATCATACACACACTTTCCCCAACGAGATGCCTCGATGGCACCCGTACTCATCAATTCCAACAGAGGTACTACTTTGCATCAATTTAAAGTCCAATTCTAAAGAGTTCTATTTAAATGCCAAAATTAACTGAAAACCGCATCAGCATGCTTCACGGCATACTGCTGATAGCTCTGTTCGCCTGTGCGTCATTCTACATCGGTGAAGCCAGGCTGCTCAAAGAAATTTCGTTCAGCCCGATGATCATCGGCATCATTCTCGGCATGCTCTACGCCAACTCCCTGCGCAACAACCTCCCTGATACATGGGTGCCCGGCATCCAGTTCTGCTCAAAAAAAATACTGCGTCTCGGTATCATCCTCTATGGATTCCGCCTGACCTTCCAGGATGTGGTCAACGTTGGCGTTTCAGGCATTGTCATCGACGCCATCATTGTTGCCACCACCATTCTCGGCGGCATCTGGATCGGCCGTCTGCTCAAGATGGACCGCGACACCGCACTGCTCACCTCTGTCGGCAGCGGCATCTGCGGTGCGGCAGCTGTGCTTGGAGCCGAATCCACAATCCGCACTCAGCCCTACAAGACAGCTGTTGCCGTAGCCACAGTGGTTATCTTCGGCACTATCTCGATGTTCTTCTACCCGATAGCCTACCGTTCAGGCTGGCTCGATCTCTCGCCACAGGAAATGGGCATCTACTCAGGCGCCACACTCCATGAAGTGGCCCACGCCGTAGGTGCCGGCAACGCAATGGGCACCGAGATCTCAAACGTAGCCATCATCGTAAAGATGATCCGCGTGATGCTGCTGGTTCCCGTCCTGCTCATACTCGGTTTCTGGGTTGCCCGCCGCAACTCAGCCGAAAACACATCGGCTGAAAAAGGCAAGGTCAACATTCCCTGGTTTGCAGTAGGCTTCCTCGCTGTCATCGGCTTCAACTCTTTCGATCTTCTGCCTGCAGCATTCGTTGATGCCATCAACTACTTTGACACCTTCCTGCTGACAATGGCAATGGCCGCACTCGGAGCCGAGACCAGCATCGACAAATTCAAGAAAGCCGGAGCAAAGCCCTTCATTCTTGCCTTCTGCCTTGATCTCTGGCTCATAGGCGGCGGATATATCCTTGCTAAACATCTGGCTCCGCTCTGGCTCTAACAAAGTATAATGGGGCATCAGAGCAAACGTCGCCTGCCCAGTGGACGTGCCGACATATTTCATCTGATCACCATATAGCAAAACTGCCTCCCGCCGGCTTTCATGCCGCTACGGGAGGCAGTCCTGTAATATCTCTTATAGATTACTGTTGCGCCTAAGCCTCATCCCATTCCGATAAGTTCCAGAGCCTTTGCATTGAACTTCTCCGACGGCAGGTCATAGGGGAGCCAGTTGATAGGGAACCCTCTTCTCTCCATGCCGCGGAACCATGTCATCTGCCGCTTGGCAAACTGATGGATGGCAATCTCAAGGCCGCTGACCATCTCCTCGCGGCTCATCTGTCCGGTCAGATGCAGAGTAAGGAATTTGTATTCCAGACCGTAGTAAATCAGATCGTCAGGAGCTATGCCGCTGTCGAGCAGCCGTCTGACCTCTTCGATCATTCCGGCTTCAAGACGCGACTGAAGACGCTCCGTGATGCGCCGTCGGCGCGACTCGCGATCAATTTCCACTCCTATAACCACCGCATCGGTCATAGGGTTCGGCACAGCTTTCACAGCCGCCTCAGGGTGCTCATGATAATAGGTCTGGATCTCGATGGCTCGGATGGCACGTTTCACCGTATCGACATCTGTCACATTGTGGAGATCTTTCATAGCCGACAGCATTACTGTCAGCTCTTCAAGCGACTTGCCTACAAGGCTCCGACGCAGTTGCGGATTCTCCGGCACTTCAGGCAACTGAAGTCCTTTCAGCACACTTTCCACATAAAGCCCGGTGCCTCCGCAGAGAATGGTCCGCTTTCCGCGACTTTCTATGTCTGCCCTCGCTGCTGCGAAATCTCGCAGAAACTCAAAAAGATTATACTTGTAGCCAGCCGGACAGATGTCTATAAGATGCACCAGCACTTCACCGTATTCCTCAAGATCCTTTCCGGTACCGAGGTCCATTCCACGGTAGATCTGACGCGAATCAGCACTGATGATCTCGGCATCGATCTCGCGGGCCAGCTCAACGGCCCGCCGGGTCTTGCCCGATGCCGTCGGTCCTGTGATCACAATCAGTGGCTTGTACGCTTCCATCACGGACTCAGGCTTTATAACCCTCCGATGTGTTCTGTCTGCGCTGGAAGAGTTTGCGGAAGCGGTAGAAGGGCTTGTCTTCATTGAGCCTTGCCACTTCAAGCCAGCGTGAATTGTTGAAATCCACGTCCCAGTCACAGATTCCGTTCAAACGGAAGTTCGGACGATAGTTCTTTATCTTGTAGAGACGGCGGCCATCGCTGTCATAGGTCTTCCAAGCCATAGTGATAGTGTAGAGACGATGGATCTCAGTGGCGAGCATCGGCGTGAGATCACGGTTGTAGAGCAGGCGCTGAAGCTGCGAGAGTGAATACCATTTGCCTTCGTAACGTGATGAGGAGATCACTTCACGGTTTTCAAGACAGCAGATGAAATGATAGATATTGTTAAGGCCTGAAACATCAGTGCTCTTGTACATGAAGCGCATTGAGTAGTTGTCCTCGCTGATGTTGCTTATATCGCCGAACACCTCTTTGGCCCTCTCTCTGCTTATTTCCTTAGCATACGGAAGTCTCAGCACCGCCGGAGTATCGAAGCGGTTGTTGTCAGGTACATCATAGTATCCGTCACTGCGGGTCAGAAAGACATTGTCGCCGGTCAATATTATGTAGCGCACGGTCGAGCCCGGTTCGCTGCCGCGCGGATTCATCTCCAGATGGTTGTAGTAATAGCCCCAGAGGGAGAAATAGCGCAGTCCGAGATAAACAATTGAGAGCGAATAGAAAATCACAGGCACCCAGTTGTAGATAAATGCATCTGTGCCGTTGATGTTGACATTGACGTAGAACAGTGAATAGTAGCTCCATGACAGCACCGAGACCGCAACTGAAAGGATCAGCAGCAGACGCACCTGAAACTGGCTTTCCTGACGGAAGATCTGTCCAAGGAAACCACGCTCGGATGCATTGCCGTGGCGTATGATGCACATGCGGCACACTTCAGCTGTGTCGCCCTTCAGAATAGCTATTCCACACAGGACAGATGCCACCGGACCAAGTATCAGTATAGTCAGATAAGGTATGTGGAGATTGATCACATCATCCGAGTAGAAAATCGACACAAAACCTCTGACATAGGCTACGGCGATAATCAGCATGATGACCACAGAGTAGCCAAGAGTCTTCAGGCAGATCGACTGGATCAGATTGCATGACATTGCTTCGTACCTCATGCCACTGTGACGATAGATAATCAAAAGCAACATAAGGCCTAAGGTAACCATAGGCAACCAGATCTTAGGGATAAACAAACCCACAAATTCAGGTATTGCAAGCGTACCTACCGCCACAGCCCAGTTGAGCCACAGGGAGAATATCGCGCTTTCATTACTTATTCGCTGTTCTGACATTTTATTAAAACAATAATTTGTTAGTAGTGACCGTGCTAATCAACAATTCAGAATGTGTTAAAGTTTCGTTACGCCATGCTTTCACCTCGTTCAGCGCATGTTACGGTCGAAGTAGTCAAGCATCCGGGAGTAGACTGACAGACGGGCCCCGCAGCCATTGATCGAATGGTTCATGTTGGGATATATGAACAGATCACACCATTTGCCGACAGCCTGAAGAGCCGACGTGAACTGGACTGTATTCTTGAAATGCACATTGTCATCAGCAGTTCCGTGCATGATCAGCACAGGCACTTCAAGGCCACCCACGGCGTTGATCGGAGCGGAGGCCTTATAACCGTCTTCGTTTTCACGCGGTGTCAGCATATAGCGTTCGGTGTATATGCTGTCATAGAAGCGCCAGTCGGTCACAGGCGCTATGGCCACTGCCGCGGCAAAAGGAGAAGAGCCGGTAGTCACACACATCAGTGTCTCGTAGCCGCCGTAGCTCCAGCCGCAGATGCCTATCCGCTTGCCGTCGACATAGGGTTGACGCGCGGCCCAGCGGCCTACGCCCTGCATATCTATGGTCTCATAATGACCCAGACGCTTGTAGACTATGGTTTCCCACTGACGTCCGCGACCTCCGGTGCCACGTCCGTCGGCACAGATCACTATATAGCCTTTCTTGGCGGCATACTGCATCCAGTCCATGCTCCAGGAGTCGAGCACCTGCTGTGAGCCGGGGCCACTGTACTGATGGAGAATCACGGGATAGCGGCGCGAGGGGCTGAAATCGGACGGCTTGATAATATAGGCGTTGAGTTCGATTCCCTCATCGGTGCGGATGGTGGTGAATTCTTTTTTCGGAGCCGCACCGTAACGCGAAGCCACTGCGGCATTGTCTTCAATCACGCGCTGCTGCTTGCCGTCTATATTATATAAGGTGTAGACAGGGGGCTGGGTCGAGTTGCTGTAGTTGAGGGTATAGACGCTCTTGCCGGGATTGAACCAGGCCGATGCGCAGCCCTTCTCCGGGCTTATGTGCTTCATCACTCCCTTGGCATCAATCCTGGAGACTACTCTGTTGATAGGGCCGGTGGCTGTGGACTGCACATAGTGATTACCCTTGGAGTCGGTGCCGTAATAGTCTGTTACTTCGAAATCTCCGCTGGTGATGGTGCGGGTCAGTGCTCCGGAATAGGTGTACTGATAGGCATGCACATAGCCGCTGCGGGCCGAGAGCACTACAAAATTATCGGCGTTGAGAGTCAGATTTTCATAAGTGCAAGGCTCTATCCAGGCCTGCTCTTCCTCCACGAGGATTGATTTGGCCACATTGGAGCGCGGATTCATGCTGAACAGTTCCATTCTGGTCTGGGCGCGGTTGAGCGTGGTGACAATCAGACGGTCAGGCGCGCCGCCATAGGCAATACGGGGTATGTATTCGAAATTCGAAACGGGAATGTCAAGATTTTTGGTCTTGCGGTTGTCAACATCGTAGGAATGGACGCTGACTTTGGAGTTAGGCTCTCCGGCTACAGGATATTTATAAGTGAAGCTACCGGGATAAAATTCATACTGCGTCATCGGGTCGCAGGAGCCTTCATAGAGCGGAAATGTAAATGCCGGTACTTCGGTTTCATTGTATTTGATATAGCAGAGAGTCATGTTGTCAGGAGCCCATGCCATTGATACAGAGGTTGAGAATTCCTCCTCATAAACCCAGTCGGGCACTCCGTTGATAATCTGTCCGGGCTTTCCGTCAGTGGTGACATCGACTTCGGTCTTGAAGTCTATCTTATGGAGGTGGATATTGTTGTCATTAGCAACGAAAGCCACCATGCGGCCGTCAGGCGAGAACTGCGGGGCCTGCTGGCGCTCGAATTTCTCTGACAGCGGATGAAGCTGACGGGTACGGATATTATAGACGTAGAATTTCGACATCGACGAGCGGCGATAGATCATCTTGCGCTCGCGGCCTACTATCAGTTTTGTCCCGTCAGGGCTGAGTATGAAATTTTCAATCTCAGGGATTGTTGTCTCACGCGTGTGGGTCACGTCCATGACGGTCTCCAGTTCTTTACCGGTGCGACTGTCGAACTTCACGATGCGCTTTCTGTCTGACGACAGTTCTAGATAGCTCTGCCCGTCAGGCATGTAGGCTGGAGCGGCTACACGCGCGGGTGAGTTTTCCGGATAGACGTAGGGGGCCATCGCGGCATCATCGGAGATTCCGGCGCTGACCGGCAGAACAGCGGCAGCGGCCATGAGACATGATATTATCTTTTTCATCACTGATTTCGAATGTATTTGATCTCAATATTTTATTTTCATTCAGCCATTCGGCTGTCAGCATACGGTAAGGCACTGAAAACCTGTTGATTTTTCTTTGTCAGAAGAGCGACAGCTGGGCTTCGTTGTCATTGGCCGGTTTGCGGGGAGGTTCATGATAACCGAAATCCGGATCGTCATGCTTGCTTTCTGAAAACCATTCGGTATTGTCGAGCGAGCTGTCTATTTTCACTTTTCGCGGGCGGCCTCTTCTTCGCTGCTGGCTCTGCTTCTCCGGAGCCTTAGGCGCGTCATCGAAGCCTATTTCAAGGCCCTGGTCGGCCGGACGGGCATATTCAGGAGCTGATTCCACGGCAGTGGCGGTAGAGTCAAGTTTCGACTGAAGTTCCTTGATCTGTTTGCGCAGACGCATCTCACTGTTGGCCTGGTTGTAGAGGTTTGTCTCTATGGTGCGGCGAAGTGATGCGTTAGATTCCTGAAGTTCTGCAATCTTGGCATCTTTCCGGGCTTTGAGTTCTTCAAATCCGTCGAGTTCTTTCTGTATATGCTCCACGGCCTGAAGCTGCTCCTGCTGCATTGTCTCAAGTTCTCGACGGGCCGCGGCTGCCTGATTGCGCAGATCGTTGATCATGTTGTCGCTCATCGAAGTCTTGACTTCGAGCTGCTCGCGCAGAGTCGACTGACGGGCGGCTTCCTCACGGAGCTTGCCGCACTCGGCTGTGAGTTCGGCTATCTTCTGATCGCGCTCGGCTATCAGGCTTTCATGTTCAGCAATCCGGCGCTCATGTTCCGCTACCAGTTCCTCACGTGCGTCCGGGCTTTCCATGACCTCCGCTTCGGTCTGAATATCATCACCACCTGCGGCTTTCTTCTGTTCTTCCTTTTCAGCCACGGTAGCTTCCAGCTCCTCAATCCGCGACTTGGCCTGGGTTAGTTCCTCTTCAAGCACGCTGGGCTTACGGCGACTGTAGAATCGCTCTTTTTCTTCGGCCTGCTTTGCAAGCTGCGATTCCAAATCATTGATTCGGTCAAGCAGGGCGCGCTTCTGGCGGTCGACACTCAGCTGCAGTCTGCTATTTTCTTTGCGGAGAACAGTCATGGCATTGTCATCACCTTCAAGCTCCGAGATGCGGGCTTCGAGCCGGCTTTTCTCGTCCTTCCATTGGTTGGCAGATGTGCGCATGGCCTGTTCGGCCTGCTCTCTGAGACGGCTGTCAATGGATTCGATCAGAAATTTGCGCTGGGCTTCGGTGTCGAGACACTTTTTGATGAAATCAGGCTGTGCACTGTTGAACACCTCGATCACGGCATCGAACAGAGCGGCCGGAAGAGCGGCGTTGTCCGCAGTCTCGACAGCCGTAGCTGCAGCCACGGCATGCATAGAAGCGTTGTCCGCACTGGCAGCCACAGCCGTTTCACGCGACGGCTGTGCCTGCCGGGAATCTCCGGCGGCATATGTGGGGACGGTGGGATCATAGTCCTCTTCTTCCTCCTCACTGTCGGGCGAAAAGCCGAATGCCCGACGCAGAAGTGTCATCATTGACATATTTGCACTGTGGTTTTACCGGTTTTAAGGTAGTTGACTTAAAGGCCGAGGTATTGATAATTGAACGGCGGAGGTGGCCTGAGGCTCTGTGAAGGCATGCCACTCCATTGCAAAGTTAACTGAAAATTTCCAAAATGCCACACAATTGCGGTGGAAATACCCTCCTGGCGCAAAAAAATGACTAAATTTGCATTGCATTCAATCTATCACGCACTGTATTCATCCAGACCATGAGAAAAATCATTCTGTCTCTGATCTCAGCATTCATACTGCCTGCCGGGATGGCCGGAGCCGATTTAAAGGCTGCCGATTCTGTTCCTGACCTGCGTTGGGGCGACCTGGCCGACGGGACATTTGCCAACCCGGTGCTCAACGCCGATTATTCCGACCCTGACATCATCCGTGTTGGCGACCGCTTCTACATGACATGCTCGGAGTTCCATTTTATGGGCATGCCTATCCTCGAATCGACCGACATGGTCAACTGGCGCATTATAGGCCGGGTATATGACCGCATCGACCTGCCTGGCTATTCCGATATGTCAAAATACGCCGAAGGCACCTGGGCTCCGGCGCTGCGCTATCACGACGGAAAGTTCTATATTTTTGTCTGCACACCCTACGAGGGCCTTTTCATGACCACTGCCACTGATCCGGCCGGTCCCTGGGAACCCCTGCACCTGGTCAAGGGCATCGAGAAGTGGGAAGACCCCTGCCCTTTCTGGGATGACAACGGCGAGGCCTATCTGGTGCGCAGCCGTCACCGTGCAGGACCTATTATCATCCACCGCATGAGTCCTGACGGCCGCAGCCTGCTCGACGAGGGCACTACGGTCTACAAAGGCCCGGTGGCAGAGGGTCCGAAGATGTTCAAAAAAGACGGCTATTACTACATCAGCATTCCTGAAGGCGGTGTCAGCACCGGATGGCAGACCATTCTTCGCTCAAAGGATGTCTATGGTCCATATGAGTCACGCCGTGTCCACGAAAAAGGCTCGACTGACATCAACGGTCCTCATCAGGGCGCGCTGGTGGATACTCCTGACGGTCAAGAATGGTGGTTCTACCACTTTCAGAACGCCGGTACCCGCGGGCGCGTGATACATCTGCAACCCGTGGAGTGGCACGACGGCTTTCCGGCAATCGGCACCGACTATGACGGCAACGGTGTCGGCGAACCTATGAAGATCTGCCGCAAGCCTGCCATAGCTGCAGACTGTGTCCCCTCGGCTCCGCAATCGTCTGACGATTTCTCCACACCCTCTGTCGGGCTGCAATGGCAGTTCAACCATAATCCCGACACGGCTTACTATTCTCTGTCAGCCCGCCCCGGATGGTTTGAGATAAAGCCTCAGCCTGCCGACATCCTCCGCAATGCTAAAAACCAGCTGACCCAGAAGCTCATGGGCTACCGCTCAGAGGCTACAGTGACCCTCGATTTCAGCGCCATGACTCCGGGTGAACGTGCCGGCCTGGAATGTATCGGCAAGCAGTTTCACGGTGCGGGTATCATGATCGGCGGCACTGCCGGAAAGCCTGCGGCATCGCTTTATGTAGAAGCCGACAGCTCAGTAGTGTTCAGCAGACCTCTTTCGGCCTCCGAACTCCTTGACGGACAGCAGCAAATCTTCCTGCGTCTGACTGCCGACACCACCTCTGATGACTTCCATTTCAGCTATTCACTTGACGGCAAGAGCTACGCACCGCTGGGTGAGCCATTTGCTGTGCAACCTGGGTTCTGGAAAGGTATCCGTCCAGGCATCTATGCCTACTCAGTCAGAGATGCGGCACAACCGTTATCACCGGCCCCGACCTCAGGACGGGTCTGGTTCGGCAACTTCATCTATCGCCATGACGGACCGGCCGGAGGGCTTGAATAGATGGTTCAGCCATCACCCAATGACCGGTTTCCGTCCACCACCGAAACAGAATCAGCCGACAGCCTAATTTTCAAGACCGTCGGCTGATTTTATTGTAGCAGCTGATTAGAATGAACGCCGCAGCTACGGTTCAGACTATCATCTCCGCAACATTTGACGCAGCCATGATGGCAAGCCAGGAATAGCGGCTCATTCCGAACGTCAGACTGACAGGCGAGACTACAGCATGGCCTATCCTCTTCATAGCCTTCGAAAATTCATCGCGGACATATGTAAAAGAATATGCCTTACCCTTGCGCTGCAACATCGGGAATATGTAAGGATTCCCGGCCTCGGCATATCTGCGCACTATCGCCATAGCCTTTTCACCGAGCTTCACCTCAACGGCTTTGCCCTTCAGACGCCGTCGGTATGAAAGGACATCGCCACGGAGATTCTCCACCCTGAGATTGGCCACATCGACAAGTTCCAGCCCATGAGCATAGAAACAGAACATGAACACATCACGCACAAAGGCCAAGTTGCCTTCTGACGACAAGTCTGCATCTGCAATTTTTCGGATCATGGCGGCATCAAGCGACTTCATGCGGGTGCTTTTCTGACTGTGGTCCACACTGATGTCCACATTGGCCGGCCAATTGAATTCGAGATCAGTCAGCCCGGCCTCCCTGGCCTGATTGAGCACCGACCTCAGTCCGCGCATATAAAAAGACACGGTCGACGGCGCCACACGGCGGCCCTGAAGATAACGGCTATAGTCCATGATCAGATCCGGACTGACCTCACTTACATGCACCTCCGCTCCGCCAAGAAACCCTGACAGACTGAGTCTGAGGCTACGCAAAGTATTGGCAAAACCCTTTCCCTGAAGCCGATATCCGGCTATCAGCGAATCGATATATCCCAGCAGAAGACTGCGGTCAGAGTCTTCCGGCCGCGGAGCCTGAGGCTCGAAATCATCACGAAAGTCACGGCCTACGGTAGCAATATCGCTTTTAATAGGGAAATGCTCTCCACAACTCCTGATCCGGTCAAGATACGGATTATCTCCGGCAAACAATCGGCGACTCTCATCGGCCACCTCATCAAGAGTCACCTGCCCTCGGCTCTCGGACAGATGCTCGATAACACAATAGATACTCTTCAGATCGCAGACAATCTGCCGGCGGGCCGTAAGAAGCACACGTTCATCAGCCCCTCTGACCACACTTGTGACATTGCGCTCAGCCGACCCCTCCCGGATCACATAATAGACCGCCCCGGCCACACCCTCAGTCCGCGACTTTCGAAATCGAGCCGTAATCGAAAACATTCAGAGAATTAAACTTTATACACAGTCTATATTTATGATATTTCAGACATCTACTGACTCTCATTTCGCCTCAGCGGTTAGAGTACATATCCTCGTAGTAGCGCTGGTAGTCGCCTGAGGTTATGTGGTCCATCCATGCCTGGTTGTCGAGATACCAGCGGACAGTTTTTTCGATGCCTTCCTCGAACTGGAGCGAGGGTTCCCAGCCGAGCTCACGCTGGAGCTTGCGTGAGTCGATGGCATAGCGCATGTCGTGGCCGAGACGGTCGGTGACGTAGGTGATGAGGCTGTCGGAGTGGCCTTCGGGGTTGCCGAGCAGACGGTCTACGGTGCGGATGATGACTTTGATCAGGTCGATGTTTTTCCATTCGTTGAAGCCACCGATGTTGTAGGTGTCGGCTATTTTGCCTTTGTGGAAAATCAGGTCGATGGCGCGGGCGTGGTCTTCGACAAAGAGCCAGTCGCGGACGTTTTCGCCTTTGCCGTAGACCGGCAGGGGCTTGCAGTGGCGGATGTTGTTGATGAAGAGCGGTATGAGCTTTTCGGGGAACTGGTATGGACCGTAGTTGTTGGAACAGTTCGTGACAAGCGTCGGCATGCCGTAGGTGTCATGGTAGGCGCGCACAAAGTGGTCGCTCGATGCCTTGGAGGCCGAATAGGGTGAGTGGGGGTTGTATTTGGTTGTCTCAAGAAAGAATGCCCGGCCGTAGGCGTGGTGGTGTTCGGTCGACGAGGCGGTAGTGGTGAAGGGCGATTCGATACCTTGCGGGTCGGTCAGTTCGAGCGCGCCGTAGACTTCGTCGGTGGAGATGTGGTAGAAGAGTTTGCCTTCGTATTTTTCAGGGAGTGATTCCCAGTATTCTTTGGCTGCCTGGAGCAGAGAGAGGGTGCCCATCACGTTTGTGCGCGCGAAGGTGAAGGGATCTTTGATCGAGCGGTCCACGTGGCTTTCGGCGGCGAGGTGGATGATGCCGTCGATATGGTTTTCTGTGATTATGCGGCGCATTTCGTCGAGATCGGCTATATCGGCCTTGACAAAGCTGTAGTTCGGACGGTCTTCGATATCCTTGAGGTTTGCGAGGTTGCCGGCATAGGTGAGTTTGTCGAGATTGACAATACGGTAGTCCGGATATTTGTTGACGAAAAGCCGGACTACGTGCGATCCGATGAATCCGGCTCCGCCGGTGATAAGTATGTTACGCTTCATTTCAATTCCTGATTATATTAATTTCATCATCATCTTTGTCATGATAAATTCCTACGGTTTTAACTATTGTGCTGATTTCAGTTGTAATAAGGGAGTAGGGCTGACAGTCTACCGGCCCATGAATTATAGTATCGGCACCGATTACACAGTTTTCCGGTATAGTTGAATTTTTATATAATTTGCAGTTGTTAGCCACCCATGTATTACTTCCGACAGCGATACTCCCGTAGCCTTTCGAATATCTCTTCTGATCGGTGTATTTCAACTTATGAAAATCGGTGTCGATCATCATGCAGTCCCAGCCTATGAGAATATTATCATTCAATTTGATTGAGTGATAGCATGCTATCTTCAGGCTTGAGGTCGCAATAACTTTCTCTCCGAATTCAAGCACACCGGTCTCGCCTACGGAAATGGCGGAGGCATTTCCAACAGACAGATATCCGTTGAAAACAATCGTTCCTCTGTTTTCAAGACTTATTCCTGAGTCAGGATATAAGGAAACATTGTTCACTCCGAATTTGACCAGTCCGAATCTTACAGGACAGTTAAAAATAAACTTGCCGCTGCAATTTCGCAATCTGGCCTTGCGCAATAGAATCGGCAGCCTGGCAGCCTGGCTAAAAGGGAGATGGCGGAAATTAAAAATAACTGACGGTATAAGAGCCCGTATTATCCATCTGTTATGCCACAGCTTATCTAATACACCCATTATTTGAGGTTATTGATACAGATTTTCAGTGAATCAGTCCAGTATGGGATTTCCAAATCGAAGGTTTTCTTGAATTTGGTCTTGTCAAGAACGGAATATGACGGGCGGACCACCGGCGAGGGGAATTCGTCGGAATGACAGGGGCGGATGTCGCAGTCTGTGTTGCCGGATATCTCGGCAATCATTTTTGTGAAGTCATACCACGAGCAGACCCCTTCGTCGGAGTAGTGGTAGACGCCTTCGTTTCCGTCTATTTTACCGTTGTCGATTATGTCGACGATGGCGTCGGCCAGGTCCTGGGCATAGGTGGGTGTGCCGGCCTGGTCGAAGACAACGTTGAGCTGTGGGCGTGTCGACGTGAGGCCGAGCATGGTCTTGACGAAGTTTTTGCCGTATTCCGAGTAAAGCCAGGCCGTGCGGATGATTATGTGGCGGCATCCGCTTTTGAGGATTGCCTCCTCGCCGTGCAGTTTGGTGCGGCCATAGGCTCCGGTGGGTTTGAGCGGCTCGTTTTCGGTACGCGGTGTGTTGCCGAGATTGCCGCCGAAGACGTAGTCGGTCGAGATGTGGATCAGGGGGATGCCATTGTCGGCGGCAGCTTTTGCGAGATAGCCAACCGCGGTGGCGTTGATCTGCTCGGCGATATCCTCCTGCTCTTCTGCGCGGTCTACGTTGGTGTAGGCCGCACAGTTGACAATGGCCTGGAAGTCGTTGCAGCCCACTCCGAGTGCCACGGCTTCGGGGTCGGTTATGTCGAGGTCATCGGCATCGGTGAAAATATATTCGTTCGGAGAGTTTTCTGCCGCTTTTCTGAGGCTTGAGCCAAGTTGGCCGCTGGCGCCTGTTACAAGTATTCGCATGGTGGTTATGAGTCTGTTTTAAATACGTCAGTCCGCAAAATAGAGATCTGTGTGATAGTCAAACGGGGAGTCGAAGTCACTGAGCATCGGGTGACGCATGTCTTTCTCGCTGAGAATGGCCTTGCCGGGGTCGATGAGCCAGTCGATGCCGAGCGATGTATCAAGAATCGATATTCCGCCGTCGGCCTGCGGGGCGTAGTAGTTGTCACATTTATACTGGAAGACGGCGATGTCGGAGAGCACGGCGAAACCGTGGGCGAAACCGCGGGGCACGAAAAACTGACGGTGATTGTCTTCCGACAGCTCGACCGCCACGTGGCGGCCATAGGTCGGGGAGCCTTTGCGGATGTCAACGGCCACGTCAAGCACACGGCCTTTGACGCAGCGCACAAGCTTTGACTGCGTGAACGGCGGAGCCTGAAAATGGAGTCCGCGCATCACTCCGTAGGATGAGCAGCTTTCATTATCCTGCACAAAATCCACAGGGCGCACTTTTTCATCGAATTCTTTCTTTGAATAGCTTTCGAAAAAATATCCTCGTGAGTCGGCGAAGATGCGGGGCTCGATTATCACCACGCCTTCGATATCGGTCTTGATCACTTCCATTTTATGTGAGTGTATGTCAGTCGAGATTTGGGGAATCGGTACGGTCAATCTCGTCAATCACCTTCATCAGATATTGTCCGTACTGGTTTTTCAGCATAGGTTTTGCGATTTCGATCATCCGCTCGCGTGAGATCCATCCCTGGCGGTATGCTATGCCCTCAAGGCAGGCAATCTTCAGCCCCTGGCGCTTCTCAAGCACCTCGACATAGATCGAAGCCTCGGCGAGAGAATCGTGAGTGCCTGTGTCTAGCCAGGCAAAACCGCGGGGAAGAGTCTGCACACGCAGTTCGCCGTCATTCAGAAACTCCTGGTTGACAGTGGTGATCTCCAGCTCTCCGCGGGCGGAGGGTTTGATGCGTGAAGCCACGTCGACAACCTTGTTCGGGTAGAAATAGAGGCCTACCACCGCATAGTTCGACTTCGGATGCTCAGGTTTCTCCTCGATCGACAGGCAGTTGCCATCCTTGTCGAACTCCGCCACTCCATAGCGTTCGGGATCACTTACCCAATAGCCGAACACTGTGGCCTTGTCGCTCTTCTCTGCAGCGGCAACTGACTCCTGGAGCAGCCCGGAGAAGCCTGCGCCGTGGAAAATGTTGTCGCCAAGCACAAGGCAGGCGCAATCATCACCTATGAAATCCTTGCCGATGATAAAAGCCTGGGCCAATCCGTCGGGCGACGGCTGTTCGGCATACTCGAAGCGGACACCGAAGTCGCTGCCATCGCCGAGCAGACGCTTGAAGCCGGGTAGATCGGCCGGGGTTGATATGATCAAAATGTCTCTTATTCCGGCCAGCATCAGGGTGGAGACCGGATAGTAGATCATGGGTTTGTCATAGATAGGGAGCATCTGTTTGCTGACTCCCTTGGTGATAGGGTAGAGGCGTGTGCCTGAACCTCCGGCCAATACGATTCCTTTCATATGTTTGTGAAGTGGGCTGGTTGCAGGTGGAGTTGTCACAAATTTATTTTCGCGGAGAGGTGTGTGACGATGCGAAATTACGAAATTTCAGATGATTTTTCAAATCCGGCCATCTGTTTTTTTCAATCATTCACCGGCAGGCCTCCCGGACTACAGGCTTGATGGACTCGTTGGGAATAGATAATATAAAGACCACCTGCAATTTCTGCGGATGGTCTGAATCAGAGGGTGTTCAAAAACAACCTCTTAATTTTTTCAGGGTTGCTTACCAGCCCGGATTTTGTGTCAGATTGAGATTGCGTTCCATCTCAACGAGCGGAATGGGCCAAAGTTCATGGCGCGGTTGATATGAACGTGTGTACATCAGATCACCGAAAATATCAGTGGCATCCTTCACCGATTCTTCAAGCAGTCCCCAGCGGCGGAGGTCCCAGTAACGCTGGCCTTCACCGGCGAGTTCGAAGGCGCGTTCTCTCCGGATTCTTTCAGCCATTTCCTCTTTGCTGCCTACGGCAAGCCATGCCGGACCTCTGTCAAGGCCGGGCATACCTACGCGGGCGCGCACTTTGTTGACTTCGACTATGGCCTTGTCTGTAGCTCCGCTTTCATTGTAAGCCTCAGCCAGCATCAGCAGCACATCGCCGAGGCGCAGCAAGGGGAATTCATAGGGTGTGCGGTTGTATTCTCCCCAATAGCCGTCGAGATTGCCTGTCGGTATCCATTTGCGCCAGAAGTATGAATTCCATCCTTCGGAGTTGCGTATGAATGCCATAGCTTCCATCGGAGCACCGCCATTGGAGGGATCGGCAAGCACAAACTGCTTATCCATCGGATTTGATCCGGCATCCGTGCCCAGATAGTGGGAGTATGGGGTGATTACGTTCAGACACAGACGCGGATCGCGCAGACGGTATGCGTCCATGACTTTCGATGTGTCGCAGTCAAGAGTGCTTGTGACCATTGTGCTGGCCTGGTCTATGGCTACTCGCATGTAGCTTTTGCGCAGGTCGGAGCCGCCGTTGTTGAACCCCGGAAACAGATCGTCCCAGTCAAAGGGAGATCCATCGAGATTTTCATACATATCAACGAGTGTGGTCGAGGGTACGATGGCATTGCCTGCAATTAGGCGCATGGTGGATTTGTTGCCGAAATAAGACACTATGTCAAGAGCGTAGCCGGCGGTGTTGCCGTCGATCGACTGGATCGAGAAGATCATTTCGGGACTATGGCTGCCGTTATAGAGGCGAAACAGTTCATTGTAGTCGGGATGAAGCGAATAGCCGTAGTTTTCGGACTTGTTGTAGACAATCTCCTCGAAGTCTGCAATTGCCTTGTCCCACTGGCGGTCGAAGAGGTAGACTTTGCCTCGCAAAGCGTAGGCCGCACCCTTGGTGGCGCGTCCGAGATTCTCGGCATCCCAGCTTACCGGCAGTTTGGCGATGGCTTCGGTCAGATCGTCGATTATATGTTGTCTGATTTCTTCTGCCGAACTGCGCGGGGCGTCAAGGTGGGCAAACTGTTCGTTAATGTCACAGCTTTCGTCATAATATGGCACTCCACCCCAGCAGTTGAGCATTCGGAAATAGGCCATAGCACGGAGAAATTTGGCCTCTCCGGTGACGCGATCGATGGTTGTGGCGCTGATAGGCATTGTGGCCACGTTGCGGATTACTGTGTTGGAGCGGTGGACGAGTTCATAGAGATACTGCCAGTGATTCTGTACTCCTGAGCTGTTTGAGGCGAACGATGTGCCGCGCGAAATATCGGCCCAGGGGCTTGTGCCGTCAGCCAGATCACTGCACATGTCAAATGTGAACTCCAGTCCGAAGCACCATGTGGATTTCATTGCGGCATACATTCCGATGGCTGCCTGCCGGGCATGGTCTTCGGTCTGCCAGAAATTCTGTCCCGACATCTGGTCGCCGGGTGTATAATCAAGGCTTTCGCAGCTGCAGAGCGCGGCTGCTGCGAGGGTGATTCCTGCGAGATATTTCAGCTTAAAATTGTGTGTCATAATGTCAGAATGAAACGTTTAGACCTACCGAATACTGGCGAACCGACGGATAGCCGACTGTGGCGCCGACTTCCGGGTCGAGACCGGGAAAGTCTGTGATTGTAAAGAGGTTGTCTATGCTGGCATAGACCTTGAAGTTTTCAACAAAGAATTTTCTGGTGATCTCCTGAGGGATGGTGTAGCCGAGCTGGATGTTCTTGCATCTCAGATAGGCGGCGTTGTGGACAAAAGCATCGCTGGCAATGTTGTTTCTGCCGTTTGAACTGTTGCGCAGGACCGGATATTTCGAATTGTAGGGATTTTCCGGAGTCCAGGCGTTGTCGGTGATGTCTTTGTTTAGTGACTGTCCCATGACTGTCACGAAGCGGAAGGCCTGGTTGTTGTAATAGACCTGATGGTTGCCAACGCCCTGCAGGAGCATGCTGAAGTCAAAGTTGTTCCATCTGATTCCGAGACTGCCGCCGTAGGTGAGCCGCGGCAGTGTTCCGTGGCCTATCTCCACGCGGTCGGCAGTGTCGAGTTTGCCGTCGCCGTTTGCGTCGCGATAGAGGAAGTCGCCGAGTTCCGGACGCTGGTAGGTGGCGAAATAGTCGGGGTTGCGGTCAACGAGTGACTGCACATAGTCGAGATCGGCCTGATCGCGGACAATGCGGTCGACGGTGATGACATACAGCTGGTTGATCGGCTTGCCCTCCTGGGTCTTGTAGACTCCGCTGATCGACGATACGTCGCCTTGGAATTTTGTGACCTTGTTGGTGACAAATCCCATGTTGAAGCCAAGGTCATAGGACACTTTGCCTATGCGGTCGTTCCAGTGGATGTCAAATTCGAAGCCTTTGTTGTTGACCTCGCCGGCATTCTGGTTGGGGACGGTGCTGGTGCCGTGTTCAAGCGGTGCCGGGAGTGAGATGAGGATTCCTTTGGTGTTCTTGTTGTAGATGTCGACAGATCCGCTCAGACGGCTGTTGAGGAAAGCGTAGTCAATGCCAAGGTTGGTCATATATGTCTTCTCCCAGGTGAGTTCCGGATTGGCGAGCACGGTCTGGGCAAGGCCTCCGGCAATGTTGCCGTTGAGAATGTAGTTGGCGGTGGCAAAGAGAGACTGATACATATAGTAGCTGGTGGTCTCATTGTTGCCGAGCGATCCGTATGATGCTCTGATTTTCAGCTGGTCGAGCCATGATGCAGTTCCGTGCATGAAGTCTTCTTCCGAGATGCGCCATGCAGCTGAGACTGAGGGAAAGTAGCCCCAGCGTTTTCCGGGAGCGAATTTCGACGAGCCGTCGGCGCGCAGATTGGCTTCGAGCAGATACTTGTCATCCCAGTTGAGGTTCACGCGGCCGAAGTATGAGCGCATGGCCCATTCGTTGTAGTTTCCGGTGATGCTGCCGTTTGTTGTTCCGGCGTCAATCGCTCCGAGCGAGGGATCTACGAGATCATACTTTATGAAGTAGTCCTGGTCATATTTATTGTACTCCTGGCTCATGCCGGCAAGCACTGATGCTTCAAGGCGGCTGACGTTGAAGCTATAGTTGGCTGTCAGTTCCGAAGAGCGGAAGGTGTTGCGGTAGTTGTAACGGCGGATGTAGGTGCGGACAACGCCTTCGCGTATCAGCACCGGGCCGTCGAATGTGAAGCGGTAGAGGTCGCGGTCAGTCAGATGATGTTCCATGTTGCGCTCCCAGTAATTGTAGGAGAACGAGCCTTTGACTGTCAGACCTTTCAGCGGCTGGAGCATGGCGTAGAGCTTGATTACCGACCGTTTTGTCTTGGTGGGATAGTCGGTGTCGTAGAACCACTGGCGGCGATAGGGGTTGAAGTTGCTGACGTTTTCTTCCTCCGGATTCTGGATGCCGCCGTAGAGTCCGGTGGCGGGATCGTAGAGCGTCATGCCGGGGACGGTGTTGAAGGCGCCTGATCCGAAGATGACATCGCCTCCGGCAGCCGCGTTTTCAGACGACGGGTTGTTTTCGTCGATATATCCGAAAAGATTGGTGCCTACGGTGAGCCAGGGCTTGATGGTGACATCAAGGTTGGTGCGGAGCTGATAGCGCTTGTAGTCTGTGTAATATATCATGCCGGGGTTGTTGACGTAGCCCAGCGAGATGTTGTATCTGACAGATTTCGATCCTCCCGTGACAGATAGATTGTGGTTCTGTACCACCGAGGGATTTCTGTAGATATGGTCCTGCCAGTCGGTGTTGGGATAGATGGTGGGGTTGCGTCCGGCATCGTTGCGCCATTCGTCGATCTTCCCCTGAGAGAAGCGGGGTGCTTGTCCGTTGGCAATGAGTCCGGCGTTCTGGATCTCCATGAAATCGGCATAGTCGGTGACGAGGTTGAGGCGTTTTGCCACGGTTTCGAACGATACGTTGCCGCTGTATGTGACTCTCGGAGATTCTTCAGCCCCCTGGCGTGTGGTCACGAGGATGACACCGTTGGCGGCTCTTGAGCCGTAGATGGCTGACGATGCCGCGTCTTTGAGCACTGAGATGTTTTCGATGTCCTGAGGATTGATGTCGCTGAGGGCTATTCCGGTCATGCCGTCGACCACAACGAGAGGTGCGGAGTTGTTGAGAGTGCCCTGGCCTCTGACAAGGATCGACTGCGATTCGAATCCGGGGGTATTGCCGCCTGAGTTGCTCACCGAAAGGCCTGAGGCGAGGCCGGCGAGTGCGTTTGTAGCATTGGTGAGGGGACGGTCTTTGAGAGCATCGCTGCCTATTGAAGAGATAGCTCCGGTGAGGTCAACTTTTTTCTGGACCGCATAGCCCACCACCACAACTTCGTCAAGCACAGAGCTGTTTGCTTCCATCTTGATGTCGTAGCGCTCACGTCCGTCGGCAAGGAGGATCTTTACGGTCTTGAATCCGAGATAGGATGCGAGAAGTATTTCGTTGTCATGCACGTCAGGCAGAGTGAAGTTGCCGTCTACATCACTGATGGCTGATTTTTTAGGTTTTCTGGGTCAAGCCGAAAGCACGGTGCATGAATTTTGAGAAAAGTGTTAAATTTGTG